>Ga0224557_1000379_pt1 | contig 49802 bp, 53 predicted proteins | sample 714S31014metaG_FD_180677 | JGI IMG/M metagenome (GOLD analysis project Ga0224557, IMG submission 180677) | Peat soil microbial communities from Stordalen Mire, Sweden - 717 S3 10-14 | ecosystem: Environmental > Terrestrial > Soil > Wetlands > Peat | place: Sweden: Norrbotten County, Stordalen...
AACTTTGATCTTCAGGCCGGCCGCGTCAACCACCTCGCCATCGACCAGCTCACCTCCGAGGCCGCGACAAAATCCGCTGCCCGCCGACCGCACCGTCGCCCCGGTCAGCTCGACCAGCTTGTCGATGCCATCGGTGTGGTCGGCATGCCGGTGGCTGATCAGAACCAATGCGATGCGGCCCAGCGAGGCAATCCGCGGGATGTGCTGATCGTCATCAGGACCCGGGTCGACGATCACCAGCTCGTCGCTGCCCTGGCCGCGCAACACCCACGTGTTGGTGCCCTCCAGCGTCAGTAAACCGGGGTTGTCGGCCAACAGCACCGACGCAGTGTCGGTGACCGCCCGCAGCCGGCCGTATGCGGGATGGGTCAGCGACTCAGTAGCCTCGGTCACGGCAGCTAGCTGACCTCTACGATCATCTCGACTTCCACCGGCGCGTCCAGTGGCAGTTCGGATACCCCGACGGCCGAACGCGCGTGCACGCCTTTATCTCCGAACACCTCAGCGAGCAGCTCGGAGGCCCCGTTGATGACGCCTGGCTGCCCGTTGAAACCCGGGGCGGAGGCGACGAACCCGACGACCTTGACAACTTGTTTGACCGCGTCGACACCTACCAGGGCATTCACCGCAGCCAGGGCGTTGAGTGCGCAGATCCGCGCCATCGCCTTGCCCTCCTCGGGGCTGACCTCGTCGCCGACTTTGCCGGTGCGCGCAAGCTTTCCGGCTTCCAGCGGGAGCTGGCCGGAGGTGTAAACCAGGTTGCCGGTACGCACCGCTGGAACATAAGAGGCAAGTGGCGCCGCCACCGGCGGAAGTACTACTCCGAGCTCTCCGAGCCGAACCGATGCGGTCATAAAAGCCAATCCTTACGCTGGGCGCTTCAAGTACGCCACGTGCTGTTCACCAGTAGGCCCGGGCAGCACCGCCACCAACTCCCAACCATCGGCACCCCATTGATCGAGGATCTGTTTGGTGGCGTGCGTCAACAGCGGAACCGTGGCGTACTCCCACGCGGTCGGTTGGCTCATGACGCGAGCTTATCGGTAGGTTGTGAACACCTCTGGCCAGCCCGGCGTCCGACCCGGTTTGCGGGGGGCCCTGGGTGATCGGGCTAGCATGCGATGGTGGCAACCACATCTAGCGGCGGTAATCCCGTCGGCTGGCCAGCGCGCTTGTCGAAGGCCCGCTTGCATTTTGTGACCGGCAAAGGCGGTACCGGTAAATCGACGATCGCGGCGGCCCTGGCATTGACCCTCGCGGCGGGCGGCCGCAAGGTCCTCCTAGTGGAAGTTGAGGGGCGCCAAGGGATTGCGCAGCTTTTCGACGTCCCGCCCCTGCCCTACCAAGAACTGAAGATCGCGACCGCCGAGCGCGGCGGCCAGGTCAACGCACTGGCGATCGACATCGAGGCCGCATTCCTGGAGTACCTCGACATGTTCTACAACCTCGGCATCGCGGGCCGGGCGATGCGACGTATCGGCGCGATCGAGTTTGCGACGACGATCGCGCCTGGTCTGCGCGACGTGCTGCTCACCGGCAAGATCAAAGAATCGGTGGTGCGCCTGAACAAGGGGGGCAAGAACCCGGTCTATGACGCCATTGTCGTCGACGCACCTCCCACTGGCCGCATCGCGCGTTTCCTGGACGTCACCAAGGCGGTGTCCGATCTCGCCAAGGGCGGCCCGGTGCACTCGCAGAGCGATAGCGTGGTGAAGCTGCTGCACTCCGATCAGACCGCCATCCACCTGGTCACGCTGCTGGAAGCGCTGCCGGTGCAGGAAACGCTGGAAGCCATCGAGGAGCTCGCTGAGATGGACCTGCCCATCGGAAGCGTGATCGTGAATCGAAACATCCCGTCCTACCTCGAGCCCGGCGACCTGGCAAAGGCCGCCGAAGGTGATGTCGATGCGGACTCGGTGCGGGCCGGGTTGAAGCTCGCCGGAATCGAGCTCAGCGACGCCGATTTCGCGGGATTGCTGACTGAGACCATCGAGCACGCGACGCGAATCACCGCGCGCAGCGAGACCGCACAGCAGCTCGACGCGTTACAAGTACCGCGGCTGGAACTACCGGCGATCTCCGACGGTGTTGACCTCGGTAGCTTGTACGAACTGTCTGAATCACTTGCGCAGCAAGGAGTTCGATGAGCGCTAAGCCAAAAAAACTTGATATGGCGGCGATCCTGGCCGACACCGCCAACCGGGTCCTGGTGTGCTGCGGCGCCGGTGGCGTAGGAAAGACCACCACCGCGGCTGCGATGGCGTTGCGGGCGGCCGAATATGGCCGCACCGTTGTTGTTTTGACGATCGACCCAGCCAAACGGCTGGCACAAGCGTTGGGGGTCAACGACCTCGGCAACACTCCGCAGCGCGTGCCACTGGCGCCCGAAGTCTCCGGCGAACTGCACGCGATGATGCTCGACATGCGGCGCACCTTCGACGAGATGGTGATTCAATACTCGGGAACCGGTCGGGCACAAGCGATTCTGGATAACCAGTTCTACCAAACCGTGGCGACATCACTGGCAGGCACGCAAGAGTACATGGCGATGGAGAAGCTGGGGCAACTGCTGGCCGAGGACCGCTGGGACCTGGTAGTGGTGGACACCCCGCCGTCGCGCAACGCGCTGGATTTCCTCGATGCGCCGCAACGGCTGGGCAGCTTCATGGATAGCCGATTGTGGCGGCTGCTGCTCGCACCGGGCCGTGGCTTCGGGAAATTAGTCACCGGCGCAATGGGTTTGGCGATGAAGGCGCTGTCTACCGTGCTCGGTTCACAAATGCTTGGTGACGCAGCGGCCTTCGTGCAATCGCTGGACGCTACCTTCGGTGGTTTCCGCGAGAAGGCGGATCGCACTTATGCGTTGCTGAAGAGGCGTGGTACGCAATTCGTCGTGGTGTCGGCGGCCGAACCCGATGCACTGCGCGAGGCGTCCTTTTTCGTCGACCGGTTGTCGCAGGAAGGGATGCCGCTAGCGGGACTTTTGTTGAATCGGACCCACCCGATGTTGTGCCCCCTGCCGGGAGAGCGCGCGACCGACGCAAGTGAAGTGCTGGAGGGCGAAACGGATTCGGAGGCCGCGACGCTAGCCGCAGCGGTGTTGAAGATTCATGCCGACCGCGCTCAAACGTCCAAGCGGGAAATTCGGCTGCTTTCCCGATTCACCGGCGCCAACCCCAGCGTGCCGATCATCGGGGTTCCGTCGCTGCCGTTCGATGTCTCCGACCTGGATGCCCTGCGTACGCTAGCCGATCAGATCACGGCTGAGCTGTAACCAGAATGTAACTAGAGGGGAGGGGCCTTCTAGGGATTTCTGGTTATCCGGTGCCTTATCCGGTTCCTCTGCCTCTGCGCTTGTCGAAGAAATCGCCCCACGACACGACGTCGGGGTGTTGCTTCAACAAAGCCCTGCGCTGGCGTTCGGTCATACCGCCCCAAACGCCAAACTCGACCTTGTTGTCCAGCGCGTCGGCCCCGCACTCCTGCATTACTGGGCAGTGACGGCAGATCACTGCAGCTTGACGCTGGGCGGCGCCCCGAACAAACAGTTCATCCGGGTCGGTGGTGCGGCAGAGTGCCTTCGATACCCAGGCAATCCGATCCTCAACCTCGCCGACGCTTGGCAGCGTCGTCGGCACGGCCGATAGATGCGCTCTACGCGCGGCAGGTTCTATTCCTGACACGAGCTGTTCCCTTCCTCCCGGCCACCGGTTCGCGACCGCCCTCCTCAGGTGCAGATCTCTGCGCTGCGATCTACGCCACACTATGCAAATCGGTGTTACCTGAATCGCACCGTCTGTTCAAGTTAGGTGGTCAAGGGCCAATTGCGCAACAGTCTCATAACGCTTTTTTTGGCACGCGCGTGCCGTCTCGTTAAGAAGCGCAGGTCCGAGCCTAAGATTTCCACCCGCTTTAGGGGGGCTGACCAGTGGCGCAGGAGCGAAACTTGGCTTAATGCAGGCTTAAGTTCGGTGGTTGACGGCGGTTCAAGTTTTAACCGAACTTGGGGCGGATTCGGGGTGACGACGGGCAGCTAGGGTGTTATGCATGCCGGAACGTCCCCCCGCCACCATCACGCTGCTCAAGCTCGCTGGGTGCTGTCTGTTGGCCAGTGTGGTGGCCGCGGCTCTGATGTTTCCCCTGGCAGGCGGGCTAGGCCTGGTCTCCAATCGTGCTTCTGAAGTGGTCGCTAACGGATCGGCTCAGCTTCTGCAGGGCGAAGTACCCGCGGTATCGACGGTGCAAGATGCCAAAGGCAATGTCATCGCGTGGCTGTATTCACAACGCAGGTTTGAGGTGCCGTCCGACAAGATCGCCAACACCATGAAGCTGGCGATCGTTTCGATCGAGGACAAACGCTTCGCCGACCACAATGGGGTCGACTGGAAAGGCACCCTGACCGGGCTGGCCGGCTACGCGTCCGGCGACGTCGGCACTCGCGGCGGTTCGACCATCGAGCAGCAGTACATCAAGAACTACCAACTGCTGGTAACCGCTCAGACAGACGCCGAAAAGCGCGCGGCCGTCGAAACCACTCCGGCTCGCAAGCTGCGCGAGATCCGGATGGCACTCACTCTTGATAAGACCTTCACCAAACCCGAGATCCTGACTCGCTACCTGAACCTCGTCTCGTTCGGCAACAACTCGTTCGGCGTGCAGGACGCGGCGCAGACGTACTTCGGCATCAACGCCGCCGACCTGAACTGGCAGCAGGCGGCCCTGCTTGCTGGCATGGTGCAGTCGACCAGCACGCTCAACCCATACACCAACCCCGATGGCGCGTTGACCCGGCGGAACTTGGTCCTGGACACGATGATCGAGAACCTGCCTCAGGAGGAGGACGCACTGCGCGCCGCCAAGGCCACACCGTTGGGGATTCTTCCGCAGCCCAATGAGGTGCCCCGCGGCTGCATCGCAGCAGGCGACCGCGCATTCTTCTGCGATTACGTCCAGGAGTACCTGTCTCGTGCAGGCATTAATAAGGAGCAGGTGGCCAGGGGCGGCTACCTGATCAAAACCACGCTGGATCCCGACGTCCAGATCCCGGTCAAGACGGCGATTGACAGGTTCGCGAGCCCGACCCTGGCCGGCATCTCCAGCGTGATGAGTGTGATCTTGCCGGGCAAGGATTCCCACCATGTGGTGGCGATGGCCAGCAACCGCACGTATGGCCTGGACCTCAGCGCCGGCGAAACCATGCGGCCACAACCGTTCTCGCTGGTTGGCGACGGCGCGGGGTCCATCTTCAAGATCTTCACCACCGCGGCCGCGCTGGATATGGGTATGGGCATCAGCGCCACACTCGAAGCGCCGGCTCGGTTCCAGGCCAAGGGTCTGGGTAGCGGCGGGGCGAAGGGGTGCCCCAAAGACACCTGGTGCGTGCTCAACGCCGGTAACTACCGGGGGTCGATGAATGTGACGGACGCGTTGGCCACCTCACCAAACACAGCGTTCGCGAAGCTGATCTCGCAGATCGGGGTGACGCGCACGGTCGACATGGCGGTCAAACTCGGTCTGCGGTCCTACGCCGAACCCGGGACCGCCCGCGACTACAACCCGGACAGCAACGAGAGCCTGGCTGACTTCGTCAAACGACAGAACCTCGGCTCGTTCACCCTCGGCCCGATCGAAGTGAACGCGCTGGAGCTGTCCAATGTCGCAGCCACTCTGGCCTCCGGCGGCGTGTGGTGCCCGCCGAGCCCGATCGACAAAGTGTTCGACCGCAGGGGAAATGAAGTCGCGGTACCCGCCGAGCCCTGCGATCAGGTGGTGCCCGAGGGTCTGGCGAACACCCTGGCCAACGCGATGAGCAAAGACGCAGTGGGCATGGGCACGGCCGCGGGTTCGGCCGGCGCCGCCGGCTGGGATCTGCCGGTGTCTGGCAAGACCGGCACCACCGAAGCCCACCGCTCCTCCGGATTTCTGGGTTTCACCAGCCACTACGCCGCGGCGAATTACATCTACGACGATTCAACGACGCCCACGGATTTGTGCTCTTCCCCGCTGCGCCACTGCGGCGAGGGTGACTTGTACGGCGGCCACGAGCCTGCGCGCACCTGGTTTACCGCGATGAAGCCGATCGCCACCAGCTTTGGTGATGTGAAACTGCCACCGACCGACCCGCGCTACGTCGACGGCTCACCCGCTTCACGGGTGCCGGCCGTGACCGGCCTGGATGTGGACGCGGCCCGCCAGCGCATCAAGGAGACCGGCTTCCAGGTCAACGATCAAACCAACTCGGTCAACAGCAGCGCAAGATACGGCGAGGTGGTCGGAACGTCCCCCGCCGGCCAGACGATTCCGGGGTCGGTCGTCACAATCCTGATCAGCAACGGCATCCCGCCGGCCCCGCCGCCACCCGTGTTCTCGGAAGGTGGTGGTGGACCTGGCGGTGGGCCGCCGCCGCCGGTCGGATCGCAGGTCATCGAGATTCCCGGCCTGCCGCCGATCACCATTCCACTTCTGGCGCCCCCGCCACCGCCTCCGTAGGCGCTCAAAGACCCGCTCCCAGTCCGCCACCCGCAGTAGGCTGGGCGGTATGGCCGATGTCCTGCCCGTCCTGTTACGCACCGGTGCCGTTGCGCTCGGCTCGACCGTCGCCGGCATCGGTTACGCCTCGATCGTCGAGCGCAACGCGTTCGTGTTGCGCGAGATAACTGTGCCCGTCCTGTCGCCAGGCTCCTCACCTTTGCGGGTGCTACATATCAGCGATCTCCACATGATGCCCAACCAACGCCGCAAACAGGCGTGGCTGCGCGAGCTCTCCAAGTGGGAGCCTGATCTGGTGGTCAACACCGGGGATAACCTGGCGCACCCCAAGGCGGTGCCCGCCGTAGTCCAGCCCTTGGGCGATCTGCTGTCGCGGCCGGGTGTCTTCGTCTTCGGCAGTAACGATTACTTCGGGCCGCGTCTGAAGAACCCGATGAATTATCTGACCAACCCGACACACCGGATCCGCGGCGAGCCGCTGCCCTGGCAGGATCTGCGGGCGGCATTCACCGAGCGGGGCTGGCTCGACCTCACCCACACCCGGCGTGAGTTGGAGGTGGCCGGGCTGCGCATCGCCGCCGCGGGTGTGGACGACCCACACATCGACCGGGACCGCTACGACGCGATCGCGGGCCCGGCCAGCCCGGCCGCGGATCTGAGGCTGGGCCTGACCCACTCGCCGGAACCGCGGGTGCTGGACCGCTTCGCCGCCGACGGCTACCAACTGGTGATGGCCGGCCACACTCACGGGGGGCAGCTGTGTCTGCCGTTCTACGGGGCGTTGGTGACCAACTGCGGGCTGGATCGATCGCGGGCCAAAGGGCAGTCGCGCTGGGGCTCCAACATGCAGTTGCACGTCTCCGCGGGGCTCGGCACCTCGCCGTTTGCGCCGGTGCGGTTCTGCTGCCGACCCGAAGCAACGCTGCTGACATTGATCGGCGCCCCGGTGGGTAGCCGAGATTCCACTAGCAAGCTGGGAAGCTCGCAGCGAAGCGTCTCGGTACGTTGAACGATCGGGCCCAGGTCGCGGCCCGCAGCCTGCCACGTGACTGGACGGACAACGCGGTGCAGCTGATCGAGGCCGACGCGCGCCGCAGCGCCGACACTCACCTGCTGCGATATCCACTACCGTCGGCCTGGCGCGCTGACCTTGGCATCGCGCTTTATCTGAAGGACGAGACAACTCACATCACCGGCAGCCTCAAGCACCGGTTGGCCCGCTCGCTGTTCCTTTACGCACTTTGCAATGGCTGGATCGGCGAGGGCACCACGGTGGTCGAGGCATCATCGGGGTCGACGGCGATATCCGAGGCATACTTCGCATCCCTGCTGGGACTGCCGTTCGTGGCCGTGATGCCGGCGACGACCAGTCCATCCAAGGTGGGGCTGATTGAATCACAAGGTGGCCGTTGCCATTTCGTGGAAACCTCCAGCCAGGTATACGCCGAGGCGGAACGGGTTGCCCGGGATACCGGCGGACACTACATGGACCAGTTCACCAACGCCGAACGGGCGACCGACTGGCGCGGCAACAACAACATCGCCGAATCGATCTACGCGCAAATGCGCGACGAGTTGTACCCCATCCCGGAATGGATCGTGGTCGGCGCGGGTACCGGTGGGACCAGCGCGACTATCGGTCGCTACATCCGGTACCGGCGGCACCCGACCCGGCTTTGCGTCGTCGACCCGGAGAACTCCGCGTTCTTTCCCGCCTATGCCGAAGCCCGGTACGACATCGTGATGCCCGTGTCGTCTCGCATCGAGGGCATCGGCCGCCCGCGCGTTGAACCGTCGTTTCTGCCCGGCGTGGTCGACCGCATGGTGTCGGTGCCCGACGCGGCGTCTATCGCCGCGGCCCGGCACGTCAGCGCCGTCCTAGGGCGCCGCGTGGGGCCGTCGACAGGCACCAACCTATGGGGAGCCTTCGGCCTGCTCGCCGAGATGGTCGCCGAAGGCCGCGGCGGTTCGGTGGTCACACTGCTCGCCGACAGCGGCGACCGCTACGCCGACACGTACTTCAGCGACGAGTGGGTCAGCGCCCAGGGACTCGACCCGGCCGGTCCCGCCGAAGCGCTGGTCGAATTCGAACGCAATTGCCGTTGGGCCTAGCCGGTGCGATAGGCTGTCGTGGCTTCAGGCGGGGTGTGGCGCAGCTTGGTAGCGCGCTTCGTTCGGGACGAAGAGGCCGTGGGTTCAAATCCCGCCACCCCGACCATGTGATGTCTACGGACACGGAGCGCCGGTTCCGTTAATGGCGCGCTGCGCGCTCGGCCGTTTGCAATGGTGACGGCCTAAATACCGCACTACACTTTGCCAGCATGGAGTCGGCGGGGCGCGGATCGCATGAACTCTGCCAGGAGCCAGCCGACTCGCCTGCGAATAGGGGCTTAACCAGCCACCCAACTCTGTTGGAGATTGGGGCCCGGCAAAAGGAGATCGAGTCATGGGAAGCGCTGAACGTCGGCGGCTACCCGTGGGCTAAACCCGGCACCATTTTCGGCTTCCTAATCAGCGCCGTGATGCTAGTTATCGCGCTAACGCCCATCCCACCGAACTGGCCATGGGACATCCCCCTAGTCATCCTGTCTATCTTCACCTCGGTGGCCACGGTGGTCTGTGGCCTTTTGTGGTTCGACAATCCGGACATCGGCGACCGCCCCGAGTCGTTGGACATCGTGCCGTTCTCGCGGGCAGAAAACCTGCGCCTCATGCAGGAGCAGGCGGTCGAGCCGTTCCAGGCGGTCTGCACCTGCCCTGGATGTGGGCACAACTCCACCCATCGGATCCATCAGCCCGCCGAGAACGAGCCCCACTGGGCGGCGGCCACTCGGCACTGCGCGGTGTGCAAACGGGAATGGGCGCAGGCCTAAACCGCATCAAGCGCAGTCGGCACAGATCGGCTGCTCAGAACTCGGGCTGCGCAACCTGCTGCGGTGCTGCACCAGGAAGCAACTCGAGCAGGTGAACTCGTCGTCCTGCTGGGGAATGACCGTGACCGACAGTTCTTCACCGGACAAATCGGCACCGGGCAGTTCGAAAAAAACGGCATCGTTGGGATCATCGTCGACAATCGCCGTGGAGGACCCGGGCAAAGAGGGCGCCAGCTCGTGCAGCGCGGACCTGTCCTGGGCAGCATCGGCGTCCGACACACGGCGGGTATCGTAATCGCTTACGGTCGTCATGAGTGTTCCTTCCTTATGACTTGCGGGCTAATGCAATTCGGTGTAGCCATCCGTGGCTCAGGCGATACCCCGTTCGGGTCCCAGCCACACTGATCCAGTCGAAGAAATTGCGCGCGCGACAATTTGCGCTGTGCGCGCCCGGCAGCCACGGGATTTCTTTCTATCGATCGGGCGCCACGACCGCCCAGCTCAGGCGCCCAGCGCAGTCGACATTGCCAGCATTGTTGCCAACATTGTCGGCTCCACCCGATCGGCAAGGAAACCAGATATTAACCGCGATTGCGTCGCACCATCGGTACTACCGGTTGAGATTGCCGTCCCGCACGCCGGTCAACGCTTCTTCCAGTGTCGGATACAGCGAGAAGGTCTTGTCCAGTCCCGTCAGGTGTATCGGCCTTCTGGTCGCCGGGCCGCGCGCGACAACCCCGTATTCGGCGGTCTTGGCGAGCTTCTCGTAAGTCGCCGCCAGGATCTTCAGACCAACCGAGCCGAGAAAGTCGACCGCGGACAAGTCGATGACCAGCGCCGTCGGACCCTTAGCGACCACCGCGCTGATCGCTTGTTCCAAGGCGGGAGCGGTTACCAAATCGATTTCGCCGCTGACACTGACCACGGACACCCCGTCATGGTCCGCAACCAACGTGGTAATCGAATCAGGGGCTGACAATGGCGATCCTTTGTCCCGGGGGCCTTAAGTGTGGTGCAAGCCTAACCTGCCTTGCGAACTGCGAGAAGAAGAAGACCTCAACACCTGCCCCCCGTCGACCCACGCTAGTCTCCCCATAGGGCCTGCGCACAGCGGACCGCGATGCCTATTCGGGAGGCCCTGGGAGGCCACATGTCAGACTCGCTGTCGGACTTCAGCAACACCACTACCGCGCAGACGGTTGGCATCTCGAGCGAGAGTTTGCTGCCGCAACTCGTCCAACATCTGCGGCAGAATCGGACAGTGTTGCGCGAGGAATGGGCGCGCAGGATCACCGAGGCCGAATTGCTAACCGCGATGACGCCTGAGGAGCTCTTCTCAGAAGCGACGGCGGTGTACGACAACTACGTCGAGGTGCTCGAAACCGGAAGCGTCGAGGCATTGCAGGCTTACGCCCGCGACCTGTCCGAACGCATTATCCCGCGAGGAGTAGAGACAGACGAGGTCGTCGGCATCGTGCTCCTGCTGCGCGACGTGCTGGCGCGTTCCCTGTTCGAGAAATATCAGTCCGACTTCGACCTGCTCAACGTGGTGCTCGATGTCTACGAGCCGGCAGCCAACCGCATCGCGAACACCGTGGCTGTGAGCTTCGTGCAGGAACGCGAGCGCGTCATCCGGCAGCAGCAGGAGGCGATCCGGGAGCTGTCGACGCCGGTGCTGCAGGTGCGCGAACAGCTGTTGATTCTGCCGATCATCGGCGTGCTTGACAGCCAGCGTGCCCGCCAGGTCACCGAACAACTCTTGAGAGCAATCCGGGCGAACCGCGCGAAAGTCGTGGTCATCGACATCACCGGTGTGCCCACCATCGACTCCACGGTGGCAAACCACTTGGTGCAAACGGTCGATGCCTCGGGTTTGATGGGCGCCAGCGTGATCATCACCGGCTTGTCCTCGGAGATCGCTCTGACCCTGGTGACGATCGGGCTGGACTTGTCGAAGATGAACGCCGTCGGCGACCTGCAGGGTGGTATCGAGGAAGCCGAGCGTCTGCTGGGCTACGAAGTTACCCGCACCGGCGAGCAGACCGGGTGAACACCACAACGACGGCGGCAAAGACCTCATGCCAGTACCAATCCTGAAACAGGGGTCTATTCTCATCGCTTCGGTGCAGGCCGCGCTCACCGACTCCGATACAGAACGCCTTCGGCTCGACCTGATGGAGCGGGTCAGCCGGTTTCGCGCGCAGGGGATCATTGTCGACGTCACCGCCATCGACGTGATGGATTCGTTCGCCGCCCGATCTCTGCGGACGATCGCGCACATGACCCGGCTGCGCGGCGCCGCCACCGTGATCGTTGGTCTGCAGCCGGAGGTTGCCTTCGCGATGGTCCAACTGGGCCTGGCGTTCGACGACATGCACACCGCGCTGGACCTCGAAGAGGGCCTCGCGCTGCTGAATCGGCAACTGGGGCTGCGGAGATCGACGATCGGGCGCGACGGTGACAGGTGAGATCGTCGTCGATATCGACCACCCCGACGACATCGTCGACGCGCGTAAAGCGGGACATCAACTCGCGCTAGATCTCGGATTCTCACTGACCGACGTCACCATGATCGCCACGGCGATCTCCGAAATCGCACGCAATATCACCAGCTACGCAGGTCGCGGTGCGGTCCGGGTCGCGGTAGCCGACCGGGAGGGCCGCAAGGCGCTGGTGGTATGCGCCGAGGACGAGGGCCCCGGCATTGCCGACATCGAGCGCGCCATGGAGGACGGATATTCGACTGGACGCGGGCTCGGCCTCGGCTTACCCGGTGCGCGGCGCTTGATGGACCGATTGATCGTCGAGTCCACACTCGGCCGTGGAACGCGTATCGAAATGTGGAAATGGGTGCCGGCCGGTGCGTGACCGTGCATGACCGTGACAAGGGCCGGCTGGGCCCGATTGAGTGGGCTACGGCAGGTCGCCCCCTTCAAGGTGAGCACGTTTCCGGCGACCAGCCGATCGCGGTCGGTATCGACGTAGACGCCGCGCTATTCGGTGTGATCGACGGACTCGGCCACGGCCCGGATGCCGCAACAGCGGCAATACGCGCTGTCGACGTGCTCAAGAAAGCCCGTAACGAGCGGCTCGAAGTCTTGGTTCAGCTCTGCCACCGTGTACTGGCCGGCAGTAGAGGGGCAGCTATCACCCTGGCGCGGGTGGATTTCGGTGTCGGCACGCTCACCTGGACGGGGGTCGGCAACGTCACCGCGCACCTGGTCGCCAAGGCGGCCACCGGCACCAACATCCGATCCAGCGCACGCCTTGCCGCAGGCATCGTCGGCTACCGCATTCCCGAGATCAGACCAGCCCAGGTCGTAGGGCTGCGCCCCGGCGACCTGATCGTCATCGCCACCGACGGCATTACCGAAGATCATCTGGATCACATTGACTTCGCCGGCTCGGCCACTGTTATAGCCGATGAAATCCTGGGTAAACACGCCAAGCAGACCGACGACGCGTTGGTGCTCGCTGCGCGTCACCGAGGGGTTTCAACATGACTGGCGTCGATGATTTTCACGCCCAGTACATCGCTGCGCTGCACACGTACTTGCACGCGCGCGATGAAGACAGCCTGACCGTCGGTTATGAGCTTGGACGCCGGGCCCTGGAAGAAAAAATCAGCGTGCTCGACATCATCGAGCAGCACGCAAGGACGACCTTCGCGATCTCCGAAGACCCCCGAATCGACGCCCCCGTCGCACTCGAATTTCTGTTGCAGACGCTCGCTCCGCTCGACGTGGCAACCCGGGGGTTTCTCGACGGCACCAAGCGGTACGCGGAACAACGGGCTCGCGCCGAAGATCTTGCCGACCGCGACGCATTCCGGACGGCCCTGGTGAATTCCTTACAGGAAGGGTTTTTCGTCGCCGATCATGACGGCGCCGTCATCGAGATGAACAACGCCTTCATCGAGCTGCTCGGCTATCCCAACGAGGGTTTACCGTACCGATGGCCCTACCCGTGGTTGGTGGACGAAAAGACTGCGGGTCAAAATCAGTCGCTGGTTCGCAGCGGCGGAAGCGCTGAGTACGAGACGCCGATTCGGCATCGTGACGGCCGCCTCGCGTGGGTGATGGTGAGCATCAATGCGGTCAGCGGAGGTGGCGCCGACCAAGACGTATATGTCGGCACGGTGCGTGACATCACCGCGGAACGGGCATTCGCGGCCCGGGAAAGCGCGGTCCTGCGCCTGGCCACCGCCGTGGCCGTGGCCAAAAGTGTCGCGGAACTGCTGTCGATCACTCTCGAAGAGTGCCGGACAGCGATCGACGTGCAACGGGTGGTCGCGGTCACGTGGCCGACGGGCCACGATTTCCAGGGCGAACCGACCGTGCAGGTGGCGGGTAACCCCTACGAATCCACTTGGCGCGGACTCGATCCGTGGTTGCAGACCACCTTTCAGAACGCCCGCCACCAGCTGCCGCTGACGGCGTCGACGATCGACTGGCCGGACAAACCCGGGAAGGCACAAGGACTGGTCGCGGTGCTCACCGGCACCGGAGACCTCGCGTTGTGGCTGGAATTTCGCACGCCACGCTGGGTCAGCGGGGAGGATCGGCTGCTGGTCACGGTCCTCACCGGCCACCTCAGTCTCGCCATGCAGCACGTCCGCCAGTTCGAGAGCGCGCGCGAGACGTCGCTGACGTTGCAGCGCGCGATGCTGCCGCTGGTAGAGCCGCCGCCGGGCTTTGTCGTGCGCTACGAACCCGCTGTCCCGCCGCTGGAGATCGGAGGCGACTGGTATGACGTACTGCCGATCGGCGAAAACCGCATCGGGATCGTCGTCGGCGACTGCGTAGGCCGTGGTCTGCCGGCCGCAGCCGTGATGGGTCAGCTACGCAGCTCGGCACGCGCTTTGTTGATCAACGGAGCCCAACCGGCGCGACTACTCGAACAACTCGACTCGGCGGCGTCGCTCATCGCAAATGCGTACTGCACAACCGTGTTCCTGGCGATCCTGGATACCGAATCCGGTGTCCTGCGGTACAGCAATGCGGGCCACATGCCCCCCGTGCTGGTCGGCGCTGGGGCCGGTTCCGGGTCAACAGTGTTCACCGATGCCCGGTCAGTGCCACTCGCCGTGTGCCGAGACGAACGTCGCCCGCAGGCCTCCCAAGTGCTGCCGCCGGGCTCGACGCTGATGGTGTACACAGACGGCTTGGTCGAGCGTAAGCACGAGCCGATCGATGACGGAATCACGCGTGCCGCCGATGTTTTGGTGCAAACGATGAATTTGCCTCTGGACGCCGTGGCGGACACGATGCTTCGCGATCTGGCTCCGGCGGCGGGCTACGACGACGATGTCGCGATGGTGATATACCGACACCAACTGGCCCCGCTTCGCATCGAAAGCGCCGCTACCGCAGACCAATTGGCCGAGGTCAGGCGTAGGTTGGCCGCGTGGCTGCAGGCCGCTGGCGTCGAGGCTGAGCAGGCTGGCGACATCGTGCTCGTCGTCAGCGAGGCGTGCACGAACTGCGTCGAACATGCGTACCGCGGACACAGCGTCGGGTCGATGCTGACCGAGGTGACGGCCGTTGGAGACGAGGTCCGGGCACAGATCACCGATTCCGGTTCCTGGAAGCCACCGGCGGCTAACCCGGGCTACCGTGGGCGGGGCCTGGTGCTGATGAGGGCCATCAGCGACTCGATGGAGATGGACACGACCTCAACCGGAACTACGGTCGACATCACCTTCCGATTGCCGGCCCGGGCGGCTAAAGGCGCACTTTGACCGCCGCGGACAGTCGCGCTCCGTCGGCTTTTCCGGCCGCGATCGCGGTCGCAGCCTTCATCACCTGCCCCATCTGCTTCAGGCCGGGGCGCTCTCCGATCGTCTCGGCCACCTGGGCCATAGCGGTGTCGACGACGTCAGCCAACTCCGCCTCGTTGAGCGGCGTGGGTAGATATTCGTCGATGATCCGCGCCTCGGCATGCTCGGTGGCGGCCAGCTCACCGCGGCCGTTCTGGGTGTAGATCTCGGCCGCCTCACCGCGCTTCCGGGACTCCCTGGCCAGCACCTTGAGCACCTCGTCGTTGGAGAGTTCCCTGGCCGCCTTGCCCGAGACTTCCTCCGTCTGGATCGCGGCCAGCACCATCCGCAGGGTCGCGGTCCGCAGCTTATCCTGGGACTTCATCGCCCGGGTCAGGTCCGCCCGGATCGTGGATTTGAGTTCCGCCATGCCCCCGACGTTACGCGCGGGACCCGTGCGGATTGAGAAATACCCGCAGCGTCGACAGGATGGAGGCCATGACAAACGACGACGGCCGCTCCACACGGTGAGCAACCTGCCGCCTGGGTATCCATTTGGTCCGTCGCCTGAGTCGCACTGGCCGCCCGCGGCATACGGCGGGCCGCCACCGGGGTACGGCGGGCCGCCACGGGGCTACGCACCGCCGCCTTACGGTTACGGGCCGCCGCCGCTCCCCAGAGTGGCCAAACCCGGGATCATCCCGCTACGGCCGTTGACCCTGAGCGAAATCTTCAACGGCGGGGTGGGCTACATCCGCAGCAATCCGAAGGCGACCCTGGGGTTGACCGCCACGGTGGTGATCGCCATGCAGATCATCACGCTGATCGCCTTCACCGGCCCATTGACCGTCCATGGGAAATTCACGACCGGCCGGGCCGACGAGCTGACCCCGGGAATCATCGGCGCGTGGGCGGCTTCGGTGGCTGCCGCCCTGCTCGTCGGCTGGCTGGGCGGCATCCTGCTCAGCGGAATGCTCACCGTCATCGTCGGGCGTGCGGTGTTCGGCTCGCCGATCACCATCGGCGAAACGTGGGCCAAGATCCGCGGGCGGCTGCTGTCCTTATTCGGCCTGGCACTGTTGGAAGCCGCCATCGTGTCAGCTCTTCTCGGGCTGGTGGCGGTGATAATGGCCATGCTCGTCGCGATCGGCGGCACCGTGGCCGCGATTTTCTTCGGCTTCCCGCTGATGCTCGTGATGATCGCCCTGATGGTGTACCTGTACACGGTGGTGTTGTTCGCACCCGTTCTGATCGTGCTGGAGAGGCTGCCGGTCGTTGATGCAGTTACCAGATCCTTTGCGCTGGTGCGCAACGGCTTCTGGCGGGTGTTGGGCATCCGGGCCCTGACATACATCGTGGTAACCGCCGTCGCTGACGCGGTCGCGATACCGTTCAGCGTCGTCGGCCAGGTAATGCTGGTCGGGACCCCGTCCACCGGGGCCATGTTGATAGGGACCGCGATCGCGTCCATCGGCTCGGCGATCGGCCAGATCATCACGGCTCCGTTCAACGCCGGAGTTGTCGTGCTGCTCTACACCGACCGCCGAATGCGCGCCGAGGCATTCGATCTGGTGCTGCAGAGCGGCGCCGCCGGCGGCCCCTATGCGACCGCCTCCACCGACAACCTGTGGCTGACCCGGCCGGTGTAAGGACTCGCTGACTGTGCCTTCCCTCGACATCGACCGCGATGCCGCGCACCAGGCTGCACAAGACGAGCTAAACAAACCGATCTACTCCAGTGCTTCGGCGGAACAACAATTCACCGATTGGATCAACGAGATGTTGTACCGGCTGTTGCAGAAGACGGCCTCGATACCGGGCGGGTGGTTTACCGCCATGGTGCTGCTCATTCTTCTGGTGATCGCGGCAGCGGCAGCCGTTCATATCGTGCGGCGCACGATGCGCGGCGGGCGCGGCGACAACTACCAATTGTTTGAAGCCAGCCAGCTCACCGCGGCCCAGCATCGTGCTACCGCCGAGATCTATGCGGCGGAAGGGAATTGGGCGGCAGCGATCCGGCACCGACTGCGCGCCGTCGCGCGCCAGCTCGAAGAGACCGGCACAGTCAACCCGGCCCCCGGCCGAACGGCCAACGAATTAGCCCGAGATGCCGGCTCGGCCTTGCCACATCTGACTTCCGAATTATCCCGGGCTGCAACGGCATTCAACGACGTCACCTATGGCGAACAACCCGGAACCCAGGATGCCTATCGGATGATTGCCGACCTCGATGACCACTTGCGATCGCGCCCACCGGCCGCGCCGCAGGTACCGGGACAACCGGCCGCGGTCGATTCATGGGCACAGGTTCGGTGATGGCGGTACCGCGATGGAGATCATGGCGTTGGGTGGTGCTCACGCTGGTCGTCCTCGCCGTCGTCGCCGGGTTCGGCGCCTACCTGACCGCGCCGCGACCCGGCGGCGCGATGGATCCGGCGGCGACCAGTCCCGACGGTGCCCACGCATTGGTGACGCTGCTGCGCGACAACGGCGTCGAGGTGGTCGTGACCGACAGCATCACCGAGGTCGAACAAGCCGCGCGCCCCGATTCGCTGATATTAGTGGCGCAGAGTCAGTACCTGACCGATACCGCGCTGGACCAACTGGCGAAAGCCTCTGGCGATTTCCTGCTGGTGGAGCCGAAGTCACGAACCCGCGCAGCGTTGATCCCGGGTTTGCGGGTCTTGGGCGCCAGCACCTTCGACAGCGACCCGGATTGTGCTTTGCGGGAGGCTAATAAGGCGGGGTCAGTCCGATTCGGGCCGAGCGAAAGCTATACAGCCAAAGCTGACCGGCCGATGACCAGCTGCTACGACGGGGTGCTGGTCCGCTATCGAGACGGCGCACGAACCATCACGGTGGTCGGAAGCGCCGACTTCATGACCAACGGCGGCCTGTTGCAGGCGGGCAATGCCGCGCTCGCGATGAATCTCGCGAGTGCCCGGCCCCGCCTCATCTGGTACGCGCCCCATGACATTGACGGTGAAACATCTTCCCCAGCATCGGTTTTCGACATGATTCCGGAAAATGTCACGTGGGTCGTCTGGCAGCTGGCGGTGGTCGTGCTACTGGTTGCACTCTGGAAGGGCCGCCGACTCGGTCCACTGGTGGCCGAGGAAATACCCGTTGTGGTGCGGGCGTCGGAGACTGTCGAGGGCCGCGGCCGGCTGTACCGCTCCCGCCGCGCCCGCGATCGCGCTGCCGACGCGCTGCGAACCGCGACACTGCAGCGGCTGCTACCCCGCCTTGGTCTCGGCGCGGGCGCACCAGCGTCGGCCGTGGTGACCAGCGTGGCTGCGCGCAGCGCCGCCGACGTGCAATTTGTGTCCTACCAGCTGTACGGTCCACCGCCGCCCACCGACAATGACCTGTTACAACTCGCCCGTGCGCTCGACGAAATCGAAAGGCAGGTCACACGCAAGTGACTGAAGTCGCTCCCGCCCAGACCCCGCAGGCCGAATCGGCGCGCGAGGCGCTGCTGGCGTTACGCACCGAGCTCGCCAAGGCAGTAGTCGGACAGGAAGGGGTCATCAGCGGTCTGGTGATCGCGTTGCTGTGTCGTGGCCACGTGCTACTGGAAGGCGTTCCGGGAGTGGCGAAGACGCTGCTGGTCCGTGCGCTTTCCGCCGCGTTGCAGTTAGAATTCAAGCGGGTGCAGTTCACCCCCGATCTGATGCCCGGCGATGTCACGGGTTCGCTCGTGTACGACGCACGCACCGCCGCGTTCGTGTTCCGGCCGGGTCCGGTGTTCACCAATCTTTTGCTGGCCGACGAGATCAACCGCACCCCACCCAAAACCCAGGCCGCGCTGCTGGAGGCGATGGAGGAACATCAGGTCAGCGTGGACGGCGAGGCCAGGCCGCTGCCCGATCCATTCATCGTGGCTGCAACACAGAACCCGGTCGAATACGAGGGCACCTATCAGCTGCCCGAAGCCCAGCTGGACCGCTTCCTGCTCAAACTGACCGTTTCACTGCCGGAGCGCGACTCCGAGATCGCGATTCTGAGCCGACATGCGCACGGCTTCGATCCCCGCGATCTCTCGGCGATCAAGCCGGTGGCCGGACCGGCCGAGCTGGCGGCGGGCCGCGGGGCGGTGCAACGGGTTTTGGTGGCCGACGAGGTGCTGGGCTACATCGTCGATATCGTCGGGGCCACCCGCACCTCCCCCGCGCTGCAGCTGGGTGTCTCCCCGCGTGGGGCAACGGCCCTGCTGGCCACCGCGCGGTCCTGGTCATGGCTGTCCGGCCGCAACTACGTCACCCCCGACGACGTCAAGGCCATGGCCCGCCCGACGCTGCGGCACCGGGTGATGCTGCGCCCGGAGGCCGAGTTGGAAGGCGCCACACCCGACGGTGTGCTCGACGGAATCTTGGCATCGGTTCCGGTACCCCGCTAGTGATCCTGACCGGACGCGCCGGCTTGGTGGCGCTGATCTGTATCCTGCCGATCGCGGTGTCGGACTGGCCGGCAAAGGCTTTCGTGGTGCTATTGGCGGGGCTGGTGATAGTCGTTGCCGTTGACGCCGGGCTGGCGGCCAGCACCCGCGGGTTGCGGTACACCCGCTCACCGGACAGCTCGACGCGGCTCGGCCAGCAGGTGGACGCCGGGCTGCAGATCGACAACGACGGCCGCCGCCGGTTTCGCGGCGAGATCCGGGATGCCTGGCCGCCCAGCGCGGGTGCCACGCCGCGCGCCCACACCGTCAGCGTCCCCGCCGGAGCGCAGCACCATATCCACACGGCGCTGCGGCCGGTGCGCCGCGGCGACCAGCGGGCGGCCGCGGTCACCGCCCGTTCGATCGGGCCGCTGGGGCTGGCAGGACGGCAGAGTTCGCGGGCGGTGCCCGGCCAGGTCCGGGTGTTGCCGCCGTTTCTTTCCCGCAAGCACCTGCCGTCGCGGCTCGCCAAACTGCGCGAGATCGACGGGCTGTTGCCGACGCTGATACGCGGGCAGGGAACTGAATTCGATTCGCTGCGCGAGTATGTCGTCGGTGACGACGTGCGCTCGATCGACTGGCGCGCTACCGCGCGTCGCGCCGACGTCATGGTGCGCACCTGGCGACCCGAACGCGACCGGCGCGTGTTGATCGTGCTGGACACCGGGCGCATGGCAGCGGGTCGCGTCGGTGTCGACCCGGCTGCTACCTATCCTGAAACCGCTCCCGCCGGGTGGCCCCGGCTGGACTGGTCGATGGACGCCGCGCTGCTGCTGGCCGCGCTAGCATCGCGGGCCGGTGACCGTGTCGATTTCCTCGCCCACGACCGGGTAAGCCGGGCCGCCGTGTTTGGCGCGTCACGCACCGAACTGCTCGCCCAGCTGGTCAATGCGATGGCTCCGCTGCAACCGGAGCTTGTCGAGTCCGACTGGCGTGCAATGGTCGCCGCGATCGGACGGCGCAACCGCCGACGATCGCTGGTGGTGCTGCTGACCGACCTCAACGCCACCGCACTCGACGAAGGCCTGCTGCCGGTGCTACCCCAGTTGTCGGCAAGATACCACGTGATGATCGCCGCGGTCGCCGACCCGCGGGTGGACGAAATGGCCACCGGGCGCTCCGGCGCGGCCGCGGTATACGACGCGGCGGCCGCCGAGCGCGCCCGCAATGATCGGCGCGCGATCGCCTCCCGGCTGCGCCAAAGCGGTGTGGATGTCGTTGACGCCGCACCGACGGAGCTCGCTCCCGCAGTTGCCGACCGCTATCTATCGATGAAAGCGAGCGGCCGGCTTTAGCGGCGATCGCGAGCGCGGCGGAGCCGGGCGAAGCGGGTCGCCGCCATCAGAAGACGCTCAGTGCGTCGGAATCAGGTCAGGCGCGTCGTCGATATCGCCGGTCTCCCCGGCTTTTACGGCGCGGCGGCCGAAGTAGCCGATATACGAGAGGAACGCCACTTCGGCAATTATTCCAATGCCGACCCGGACGAAGGTCGGCAACGACGACGGCGTCACCAATGCTTCGATCAACCCGGAGACCAGCAGCACACCGACCAGCCCCACCGCGACCGACACCACCCCACGCCCCTGCTCCGCGAGCACCTGCCCGCGCGGCCTGTCGCCCGGCGAGATCACCGACCAGCCCAGCCGCATACCGGTTGCCCCGGCCAGGAACACCGCGGTCAGCTCCAGCAGCCCGTGCGGAGCCAGCAGCCCCAACAGGATGCCGCCCTTGCCGGCCTGAAACATCAGGCCGGCAATCAGCCCCAAGTTGGCCGCGTTTTGAAACAGTACAAACGGGATCGGCAGTCCCAGCAAGACCGAGAAGGCGATGCACTGGGCAGTCACCCACGAGTTGTTCACCCAGACCTGCAAGGCGAAGGCCGCCGCGGGGTGCTCGCTGTAATAGGACTCGACGTTGTGGTTCACCAGTTCATCGATGTCACTTGGTGTTCCGATAGCTGCCTGCACTTCCGGATTGCCGGCCACCCAGCAGGCGATCACCCCCACAACGCCGAAGAACACCACCGCCGTTGCCAGCCACCATCGCCACGTGCGATAGGCGACCACCGGGAAAGACACTGTCCAGAAGCGGACGAACGTACGACTGAGGGGTGCATGCGCACCGGTCACCGCGGATCGAGCGCGGGCGATCAGACTCGACAGCCGGCCGATCAGCAGCGAATCCGATCCGATAGTGCTGGCCGACCTCAGCATCGACAGATGGGTGGACACCCGTTGGTAAAGCTCCACGAGCTCGTCGACTTCGGTTCCGCTCAGTGACCGGCGCTTCTTGATCAGCTGATCGAGCCGGTCCCAGGTGCCGCGGTGCGTCAGCACGAATGCGTCAACGTCCACTCTGCGCAGCCTAATCGGAAGCCGCAGCAATGTACCGTTCGGTGGTATGTCGGAGGTGGTGACCGGGGACGCTGTGGTGCTCGATGTGCAGATCGCCCAGTTGCCGGTGCGGGCGGTGGGCGCGCTGATCGATATCACGGTGATATTGGCCGTCTACGTGTTCGGGTTGATTCTGTGGGCGGCCACCGTGACTGAGTTCGACTCCGCGCTGAGCGCAGCGATCCTCGTTATCTTCACCGCGCTGGCGCTGCTCGGCTGCCCGTTGGTGATCGAAACCGCGACGCGGGGCCGGTCATTGGGCAAGATCGTGATGGGACTGCGCGTGGTGTCCGACGACGGTGGCCCAGAACGCTTCCGGCAGGTGGTGTTTCGCGCGCTGGCCGCGCTGGTGGAGATCTGGATGCTGTTCGGGAGCCCCGCCGTGATCTGCAGCATCTTGTCGCCGAAGGCCAAACGTATCGGCGACGTCTTCGCCGGCACCGTCGTGGTCAGTGAACGCGGGCCCCGGTTGAGCCCACCACTGGCAATGCCGCCGGCGTTGGCGTGGTGGGCGTCATCGCTGCAACTTTCGGGCCTGAGCGCCGAACAAGCCGATGTCGCTCGTCAATTTCTTTCCCGGGCGGCACAACTCGATCCCCAACTGCGCCAGCAGATGGCCTACCGGATCGCCGGCGACGTAGTGGCCCGCATCGCCCCGCCGCCGCCGCCCGGCGCCCCGCCACAGTTGGTGCTTGCCGCCGTGCTTGCCGAACGGCACCGTCGCGAACTCGTACGGCTCCGGCCAACTGTGGCCCCCCAGGCCCCTCAGCACGCCGTCCCATGGCCGGATGAAGCTACGGTGCCCCAGGCGCCCCGGCCCTGGCCGGAGCAGGGACAGGACACCGGCGGGTTCGCACCGCCGCGTTGATCTACGGGCACCGCCGTTTCCGCGGTCAGCGCCCCGGAACTTGGTCCCGAAAAGCCTCGCCGAAATAAAACGTTGCATCGCGTTAGTTTACGATATATCGTGATATACCGGAGTGCGCAGACGGTGTGCTACCTCAACAGACATAAGGACTACAGACATGAACAACCAATTCACTCCTCCCGTCGGGCCATTCGCCGGCGGCCCAGGCTTCGGCTTCGGCCCCGGTCCCGCGCAGCGACGTGCGATGCACGGCGCCAGGCGGCACGCCCGACAGGAATTCATCGAACACCTCCGTGACCACCAGGCAGGCGGACCCGAGGGACCCCTCGGTTTCGGCGGCGGCTTTGGCCCCGGTTTTGGCCGTGGCTTCGGCCCGGGCTTCGGTCCCGGTTTCGGAGGCGGCCGACGCGGCGGAGGCCGCCGTGGCGGTCCCGGCCGCGGACGGCGCGGTGACGTGCGGGCAGCGATCCTGACACTGCTGGCCGACCGCCCGATGCACGGCTACGAGATGATCCAGCAGATCGCCGAACGCAGCAATGGACTTTGGAAGCCCAGCCCCGGCTCGGTGTACCCGACGCTTCAGCTGCTGGACGACGAAGGGCTGATCACCGCGAGCGAAAGCGACGGCAGCAAGAAACTTTTCAAGCTGACGGACGAAGGTCGCGCGGCGGCCGAGAAGGTCGAGACCGCACCGTGGGACGAGATCACAGAAGGCGCCGACCCGGGCCACATGAACCTGCGGGCGGCTGTGGGCCAATTGTTCGGTGCGGTTGCGCAATCCGCGCATACCGCCACGGCAGACCAACAGCAGCGCATCGTCGAGATTCTCAACAATGCGCGACGTGAGGTCTACGGCATCCTCGGCGAGGACTGACCGCACCCGAAATGCGTCCCCCACCGCCGAGCGTGCGCAAAATGCCAGCCATGTCGGCGTGTCGTGGTACGGACACGCACGCTCGCGGCGAAGGAGGGTCAGGTCACATCGACCCAATCCAGGGTTCGCTGCACGGCCTTGCGCCAGCCGGCGTATCCGGCGGCACGCTGGTCCTCGTCCCATGTCGGGGTCCAACGTTTGTCCTCCTGCCAGTTGGCCCGCAGGTCGGATGGGTCAGCCCAGAACTCGACCGCCAGGCCCGCCGCATAGGCGGCGCCCAACGCGGTGGTCTCGGCAACCACCGGCCGCACGACGTCCACGCCCAGCACGTCGGCCTGGATCTGCATGCATAGGTCGTTGTCGGTGATACCCCCGTCGACCTTCAATACCTCAAGGCGCACACCGGAATCCGCTTCCATCGCGTCCACCACGTCACGGCTCTGATAGCAGATCGCCTCCAGCGTCGCGCGGGCCACGTGTGCGTTGGTGTTGAACCGCGACAGGCCCACGATCGCGCCACGGGCATCGGATCGCCAGTACGGGGCGAACAGCCCGGAGAACGCCGGAACGAAATACACCCCACCGTTGTCCGCAACTTGGCGTGCCAGCGATTCACTTTGCGCGGCGCCGCTGATGATGCCCAACTGGTCGCGCAGCCACTGCACCGCCGAGCCGGTGACCGCTATCGAACCCTCGAGCGCGTAAACGGGTTTGGCGTCCCCGAACTGGTAGCAGACCGTGGTCAGCAGGCCATTGCTGGATCTCACGATCGTCTCACCGGTGTTCAGCAGCAGGAAATTGCCGGTGCCGTAAGTATTTTTCGCTTCTCCCGCGTCCAGGCACACCTGCCCGACCATGGCCGCGTGCTGGTCGCCGAGGACACCGGTGATCGCCACCTCGCCGCCGACGGGCCCAGTCGCGGTGGTGACACCGAAGGGCTGTCGCGGTGACGACGGCTTGATCGCCGGCAGCATCTCGCGGGGGATGGAGAAGAACGACAGGAGCTCGTCGTCCCAGTCCAGCGTCTCCAGGTCCATCAGCATGGTCCGGCTGGCGTTGGTCACGTCGGTGACGTGCACGCCGCCCCGCGGGCCGCCGGTCAGGTTCCACAACACCCAGGTATCGGCGGTGCCGAAGATAGCGTCGCCGTGTTCCGCGGCTTGGCGCACCCCGTCAACGTTCTCGAGGATCCATTGCAACTTCCCTCCCGAGAAATAGGTCGCCGGCGGCAGGCCCGCCTTGCGGCGGATCACGTCGCCGCGGCCGTCTCGGTCCAGCGCCGATGCGATCCGGTCGGTGCGGGTGTCCTGCCAGACGATCGCGTTGTAATACGGTCGCCCGGTCTTGCGATTCCATACCAGCGTCGTCTCACGCTGGTTGGTTATGCCGAGGGCGGCAATATCGCCTGGGCCAAGGTTGGTGGCGTTCAGCACTGACATCAGCGTGGACGCGGTGCGCTCCCAGATCTCAACCGGATTGTGCTCGACCCAACCGGCGCGCGGGAGGATCTGCTCGTGCTCGAGCTGGTGGCGGCCCACCTCGGAGCCGTCGTGATCGAAGATCATGCAGCGCGTGCTTGTGGTGCCCTGGTCGATGGCAGCTATGAATTCGGTCAAGGGCGCTCCCCTGGGTGACGTTCGACTACTGCGGGACACTTGCGTTGTCGACGGTAACCCTGTTGCATCGGCCTTGTGGGCGAAGAGGTCAAGCGCACCACCTATGACCGCACACATCGGCAGGAATACCGCCGCAAGGTGCGGCTATCTCTAGACGTCTTAGAGACGATGCTCGAGCAGTCCCGGTTTGATTCCGACTGCCCGCTCACCGGCATGGAGATCGAATGCAACCTCGTCGATGACGACTACCAGCCCGCCATGTCGAACCGGCGTGTGCTGGACGCCATCGCGGACCCCGCCTATCAGACCGAGTTAGGCGCCTACAACATCGAATTCAATGTGCCGCCCCGGCCGCTGTCCGGGCACACCGGCGTCGATCTGGAGGCCGAAGTCCGCGCCAGCCTGAACCACGCCGAGACCAAGGCCTGCGCCGGCGGGGCCCACATCGTGATGATCGGCATCCTGCCCACGCTGATGCCTGAACACCTCAACGACGGCTGGATGAGCGAGTCCGCGCGGTATGCGGCCCTAAACGACTCGATCTTCAGCGCGCGCGGCGAGGACATCCCGATCAACATCGCCGGCCCCGAGCCGCTCAATTGGCGCGCCGCGTCCATCGCTCCCGAATCCGCCTGCACCAGTCTGCAATTGCACCTGCAGGTCGCCCCGGCGGACTTCGCCGCAAACTGGAACGCGGCGCAAGTGCTGGCCGGTGCACAGCTGGCGTTGGGCGCCAATTCGCCGTACTTCTTCGGTCACCAACTGTGGTCGGAAACCCGCATCGAATTGTTCGCGCAGTCCACCGATACCCGGCTCGAGGAACTCAAGACCCAAGGCGTGCGACCACGGGTGTGGTTCGGCGAGCGGTGGATCACGTCCATCCTTGACCTGTTCAAAGAGAACATCCGCTACTTCCCGTCCCTACTTCCCGAGTTGTCCGACGAGGACCCAGTCGCCGAGCTCGCCGCCGGACGCATTCCACAGCTTTCGGAATTGCGCCTGCACAACGGCACCGTGTACCGGTGGAACCGGCCGGTCTACGACGTTGTGGAAGTGGACGGGGTCGGGCGCCCACATCTGCGGCTGGAGAACCGGGTGCTGCCCGCCGGCCCGACCGTCATTGACATGCTGGCCAATTCAGCCTTCTACTACGGCGTGTTGCGCAGCCTGTCCGAAGCGGAAGATCCGCTGTGGACCAGGATGAGTTTCGCTGCGGCACAGGCCAATTTCCTCGAGGGAGCCCGCACCGGCATGGACGCCCGGCTGCACTGGCCGGGCCTGGGCGAAGTGGCGGCGCAGGAATTGGTGCTGGGAACGCTGCTTCCAATGGCTCACGAGGGATTGCGAAAGTGGGGTGTCAACGTCGCGGTACGCGACCGGTTTCTCGGCGTCATAGAGGGGCGTGCCAAGACCGGTCGCAACGGTGCGCACTGGCAGGTGTCGACGGTGCGTACCCTGCAGGACGGCGGGCTGACACGACCGGCGGCACTGGCCGAAATGCTGCGCCGGTACTGCGAGCACATGCATGCCAACCAGCCGGTGCACACCTGGGAACTTTGACCCTCTTAGAACGCGGGTACGTTGGAAATATGTCATCTGCATTACCGGATTGGGACAGCGCATATCGAGAGCAGGGGCGGTTCGAGGGTCCGCCACCGTGGAACATCGGTGAGCCGCAGCCGGAGCTGGCCGCGCTGCTGGCAGCCGGCAAATTCCGCAGCGACGTGCTGGACGCGGGCTGCGGGTATGCCGAGCTGTCGTTGGCGCTGGCGAGCGATGGCTACACCGTGGTCGGCATCGATCTCACGCCCACCGCGGTCGCGGCGGCTACCAAGGCCGCTGCCGAACGAGGCTTGACTAACGCCAGCTTCGTGCAGGCCGACATCACGTCCTTTACTGGCCATGATGGCCAATTCAACACGGTGGTCGACAGCACGTTGTTTCACTCGCTGCCCGTGGAGGGCCGCGATGGCTACCTGAGCTCGGTGCACCGCGCGGCGGCCCCGGGGGCCAGCTACTACGTGCTGGTGTTCGCCGACGGCGCCTTCCCCGCCCAGTGGGAAGCCAGGCCCAATCAGGTCGGCGAGGACGAGTTACGCGCCGCGGTGAGCAGGTATTGGGAAATCGACGAAATCCGCCCGGCCTTCATCCACGCGAATATCCCGGCAGCAGCTGAGCAGAACGACTCCCCGATGCCGCTGCACGACCACGATGAAAAGGGCCGCATGAAGCTGCCTGCCTACCTGCTGACAGCGCATAAGTCCGGTTAATCCGCGCGGCCGGGCCGAGGACGCCCGAACAGCGATACGCTTCCCATCTTGCTTGCGTGAAACAGCGGAGGTCGCCGTCGGCACCGGCACCAACGGTGGCGCGGGCGGCGGTGGCGACGCCGGCACAGGCACCGACGGCGGCGCTAACGGCAGCCCGGGCAACAAAGGCTAGGCGGCTTGGACAGCTAGGCAGTCGCCGCGGTCGCGGCGATCAGCGCTTCAGCGAAGCTCTCCAGGTCGTCGGCGGTGGTGTCCAGGTGCGGCGAGATCCGCAGCACCGGCGCGGTCAACTCGAGCGGCGCCCGCTGCGTTCCGGCACAGGTAGTGAGGATCCGCCGTTCGGCGAGCAACCATGCCCGCACCGCTTCGGGATCGGCGCCATCGACGGGCGCCAGGGTGGTGATGGCGCTCGGCTCTTCGGTCTCTTCGATCAGCGCCCACCCGGACACATCGGCCAGCAGAGTGCGGCTGACGCCGCCCAGCTCGGCCAGGCGTGCCCGCACCCGCTCCGGGCCGTACGCCAAATGCTCACCCAGTGCCACCGAAAATCCCACTCGCGCAGCGATATTGGCTTCGCCGAATTCCAGCTGCTGAGCCACGGTCGACAGCGGGGCCCATTCCGGTGCCGCCAGCCGCGGAGACAGCCGCTCCATCAGATCGGGCCGCACCGCGAGGATTCCCACACCCCGCGGCCCGGCAATCCACTTGCGTGACGTCGAGTACGTGACGTCGGCACCGGCCGCGCAGTCCACCTGGCCCAGCGCCTGCGCGGCGTCCACGACCAGCGGCAACCCCAACTGGCGGCACAGTTCCGCGATCATCGCCAGCGGTTGCACCACCCCGCTGTGGCTGGCCACGGCGGTCAGGTGGACCAGATCGGGGGGCTCGGTTTCCAGGACAAATGCCGCGTCGTCGAGCGCCACCCGGCCGTCCTCGAGCGTCGGCAGCAGCTGCCGCTCGAATCCGTGGGCAGCCATCACGGCCAGGTTGGGGCCGTACTCGCCCGGCAGGCACGCTAGCGTCCTTCGACCCGCCGCCCCCGCCGGCCAGCTACCGAGCAGCAGGTCCAACCCATTCAGCGCACCGGTGGTGAACACCACCTCGGCGTCGGGCCTGCCAGTCAGGGCCGCGACCGCGGCGCGTCCGGCGTCGAGCACGGCTTTGGCGGCCTCGGCCGCGACATACCCACCGACTTCGGCCTCGAACCGCGCGTGCTGGGAGGTGGCCTCGAGCACCGCGAGACTTTGGCGCGAGCACGCCGCACTGTCCAGGTGCAGCCCGGCTACCGGCGGGCGGTCCGCTCGCCATTGATCAGCCAGCGACTCGCTATCGGTCACTTGGCGGCCAACGACAAGCCGAAATCGCCTGCACTGTCGGTCCACCACCGAATGCCACGCAATCCGGCCTCGGCCAACTCCGCACGCACCCCGTCCGGGTGGAACTTGCACGACACCTCGGTGAGCATCTCCTCGCCAGCCTCGAACTCGACGTCCAAGTCGAGCGCGCCGACACGCACCCGATGCGGACGGTCGGACCGGAGCCACATCTCGATGCGTTCGTCTTCGGTGTTCCAGCGAGCCACATGCTGGAAGGCGTCGACGTCGAAATCAGCGTCGAGCTCCCGGTTGACCACCGCGAGCACATTGCGATTGAAGCGCGCCGTCACGCCGGCGGCGTCGTCATAGGCACGCACCAGCCGGTCGGCGTCCTTGACCAGGTCCGTTCCCAGCAGCAGGGTGTCCCCCGGCCGCATCACCGCGGCCAAGGTTGCGAGGAACTCCGCGCGCGGCCCCCGTGTGAGGTTGCCGATCGTCGACCCCAAGAACACGAAAAGACGCCGGCCACCGCCGGGAATCTCGGTCAGGTGCTCTTCGAAATCACCGCAGACTGCCTTGATTTCGATGCCCGGGTACTCGCCCTGGATTGCGGTCGCGGTCGTCGACAACATGTTGGCGTCGACGTCGAACGGCACGAATCCACGCAGCGATCCGCGGTCACGCAGCGCGTCCAGCAGCTGCCGGGTCTTCTCCGAAGTCCCGGCACCCAGTTCGACCAGGGTGTCGGCGTCGCTGGCCTCGGCGATTTCGGCTGATCGGGTGCGCAATATCTCGGCCTCGGCGCGGGTCGGATAATACTCGGGCAACCGGGTGATCTGGTCGAACAGGTCACTGCCGACCGAATCGTAGAACCATTTGGGCGGCAACGACTTCGGCGTCTTCTGCAAACCGTCGAACACATCGCGGCGCAATGCGTGATGAGCGGAGTCGGCGGCCAGGTGATTGGACAGCGTCAGCGTCATCGAGGTCCTTTCGGGTGATCAAGCGGGGGCGAGGGATTTCAGCGTGACGCACTTACCAATGACTTCGACGACGTGGCGGTCCGGCACATCCTCCCAGTCCGGGTCGTCGTCGTACGGCTCGCTGGCCAGCACCACGCCGTCGTCGCGACGTAAGATAGACAAGGTATCGCCCCAAGCGGTGGCAAGCATGCGAGAACCGTTGGCCACTAATACATTAAGCCGAGCACCTGGGTCGAGTGCCCCGATCTGCGCGATGGTGGCACCCAGCGCCTCCGGCCCAAGCGCGAAAATGGTGGCCGCCAACATCGCACTATCGCAAACGGATTCGGCCGTCGAAGTCATAGGCAGCACCGAACGGTCGACAACACCGTTGTGCGACAACAGCCAGTGCCCGTCGGTGAAGGGCGCCGTGGCGCTGGCCTCGATCGGCATCCCGACGGTGGCCGAGCGCACCGCGGCCAACACGCAATGGCTGCGCAGCGCCGGCGCTACCGAATCGAACGACACGTCGCCCCACAACGGAGCCGCACTACGCCACCGCCGGGGCGCGCCGCCGTCAAAAAACCCGACACCCCAGCCGTCGGCGTTCATCAGGCCGTGCTTTTGCCGGCGCGGAGCATAGGACTGCACCCGCAAACCGGACGGCGGATCCAGCACCAACGAGGCGACGGTGGCGTCAGCCCCCAGCCAGCCGAGGTGACGACACATCAGGCCGGGTTCCCATCGTCGGGGACGCCCCAAGCCAACCGGACACCGCAGAAGATCTGGCGGCGGAACGGATGATCCCAGTTGCGGAAACTGGGGCGCAGAATCGCCGATTCCACCGCCCACGATCCACCGCGCAGCACCCGGTAATCGCCGGCGAAGAATGGCTGCGAGTAACGCTCGTAGATCATCGGCACGAATCCCGGCCACGGCCGCAGCGGTGAGCTGGTCCACTCCCAGACATCGCCGAGCATCTGCTCAACGCCGTAGGCCGATGCGCCGGCCGGATAGGCGCCGACGGGCGCCGGACGCAGCGAGGCGCCACCCAGGTTGGCCAGGGCTTCCGACGGCGCATCAACCCCCCACGGGTAACGGCGGCGGGAGCTGGTCGCCGGATCCCATGCGCAGGCCTTCTCCCATTCCACTTCGGTGGGCAGTCGCGCACCGGCCCAGCTGGCATAGGCCTCGGCCTCGAAGTAGGTGACGTGCTGCACCGGCTCATCAGCGGGAATGTCTTCGACGTGGCCGAACCGGGTGCGGGTTCGCGCGTCGGAACCCCAGAATTGCGGCACGGTCAGGCCGGCGGCCTGGCGGTGCTGCCAACCGCGGCCAGACCACCATCGCGACTCTCCGTAGCCGCCGTCGTCGATGAACTGTTGCCATTCGCCGTTGGTGACCGGAACCCGGCCGATCCGGAAGGCCGGGATGTCGACGACGTGGGCGGGACGTTCGTTGTCCAACGAGCACGGTTCGGTCGCTGCGTCCACGCCCAGCACGAATGGGCCGCCGGGCACCAGCACCGACGTTCCGGCCAGGCCCGGTCGGCCGGCCGGCAAAAGCGAAGTATCGGGCAACAGGGGCGCGCCGGTGCGCAGATTCAAAGCCTGCAGGATCGTTTCGTCGTGCTGGTTTTCGTGGCTGACCACCATGCTGTACACGAAGGCAGCTCGGTCGCCGGCGGGATCGTCGGGCAAGGCATCGAGGGCATCCAGCGCGGCGGACCGCACGGTCTGGCAATATGACCGCGCCCGCTCCGGGGACAGCAGCGGTAATTCGACACGGCTGGCGCGGGAGTGTTCGAAGGCGTCATACAGGCCCTCAACGGCCGGCGGCAGCATTCCGGGACGATCGGGGTCGCCGCCGCGCAACAGCCAGAACTCTTCCTGTTGACCGATGTGCGCCAAGTCCCACACCAGTGGGCTCATCAACGGGTCGTACTGGCGGCGAAGTTCGGCATCGTCGAAGTCGACCAGTCGTAGCGTCCGCGTGCGTGCGCGCGCCAAATCGTCGGCGAGCTTTTCCCGAGAACTCACAGCCCCCCTCGGGCTAACCGCGCGGCGTCGGAGACCGTGGCCGCGATGCCGTGCTCGATCACTCTGTCGGAAAAGCAATCCCCGGGACATCGGCCCTGTTCGACGGCGCGGACCAGTCGGTCCATCGGGTCGGTGAGCTCCGCGGGTGCCCTCTCGGCGGCGGCGACCACACACTTGATGGCCGCCTGGTGCAGCCGCCGGTCGCGCAGGCCGAGTTGGGCCGCGATGTCCCAGGCGGTGGCCACCGGCTCGACGGCCTCAGCGGCGATGCCCGCGGCGACCGGATCGTCGAGTAGGGCGACCAGCGTGAACACCACGGCGGGCCAGTAGTCATCCGGCATGCTGTCCAGGTAGCGGATCTCCAGCCATCTCCTCGGGCGGACCGGCGGGAACAGGGTGGTCAGGTGATATTCCAGGTCGGCGATGGTCGGGCGGCGATCTCCCAGTAGGGTCCGGCCGTCCGCCCAGTCGGCGAAGGGCACCCAATGCGTCACGGCTGAAGTTTTCGAGGCGTCCGGGTTGTTGAGCATCATCACCGGAGCCTTGAGGGCATAGCGCGCCCAGTCGGTGCCGGGGTCGTCGCCGCTGGCCCCCAGGATAGGCCCGCAGCGCGCCGAGTCCATCTGGCCCCAGACCCGCTGGCGGGTGGAGACCCAACCGGTGAACTCGCCGCCCAGCATCGGGGAGTTGGCGGCGATCGCGATCATCGTGGGCCCCAGGGCGTGCGCCAGCCGTACCCGCGCCGCCCAGCCGGCCCGCGGCCCAGCGTCCAGGTTGACCTGAATCGAGGCCGTCGACGTCATCATCCGCGCGCCCGCCGCCTCGGAGTCGCTGGAGGTGAAGAAGTCCTCCATAGCGACGTACCGCGCGCCCGGGTTGACGCGCCTGGGCACCCGCAACGGGTCCGCACCCAGATAGACCAGGCCCAGGCCGACGTCGGCGAAAGCCTTTCGCAGCACGGCCTGGTCATTGTTCATCGAGCCGATTGCCGCCACTATGCCGTCTTCCGGCGGCCCGGAGAGTTCAATGGCGCCACCGGGTTCGACGGTCACCGCGCTGCCGCCAGGCAGTGCGGGTAGTTGCTCACGGACTTCGGTGATCTCGTCCCAACTCGGCCTGCGGTACGGATCCACCGGGTCGAAGCAGTGCGCCTCCATCTCTAGACCGACATGCCCCAGAGGAGCGTCGACCAGACAACCGTCGGCGATGTACTGTGCGGCGGCGGCAGAACTGGTTATCTCGGCATCTTTGCGCCGCGAGGCAGCGACGGTGGTGGCGGCGAACGTCATATCACGCTCCCTCCGGGCCCGAGCCTGGGTCGCGGACCGCTTCGTTGGCAGCTATCGGAACGATAACCGCCACCTGTTCATCTAGCAGAAGCCACCGACATATTCCCGGTCGTGTTTCCTGTACGGCTTACACAGGTACCCAATTTCATCAGGACTACTGCCCGAGCGCGTTCTGCATCGCCCCGGCCAGCACGTTGACCGCGGGCCCGCCGTTGCCAGACTGGCAGACCTTCGCCTGCAGCAACACGTTTTCACGCAGCCGGGTTTGAACGAAGCAGCGCCGGTCGGTGCCCGCTTCCTGCTTGGACCGACCCGCGTCAGTGGCGCTCGGCGGCCCGCCGTCGAACGACCACACCTGCGTGGTCCCGTCACCGAGGTGCATAGCGGTGGTCTGCCCCGAGCAGCCCACGGTTCGGTCGGTTACTCGATGGAAAGCCCGGCCCGCGGCGTCGTTGGTGGCGAATACCCCGACCGCCTGCCGGACAAAGTGGGTGGGGTCGTTCGAGGACGTCTGCGCGGTGGCCCCGTTGAACGAAGCCAGGTCGGGGTCGTCATAGACGTCGGGCAGCCCGATCTCGGCCCAGTTGTTGCACACCGGGAGCTCGACCCAGAACCCCTGGAACGGTTGGGTGAACACCGACTCCCAGCCCATCGGCCCACCGACGATGTTGCCGACCGACCCCTTGCCGAGGACGGCGTAGGAGACCACCCCCGGTTCGGAGGGATGGGCCCAAGCAACAGGGATTGCCGGCGCTGCCGCGCCTGCGAAAGCCACGCTGATGCCTAGCGCCGCGGTGCTGATCCGCATGCCTGGATCATGCCAGGGCGGCCATCTGCAGCGCGAACGTCGAGTCAGGCTCCCCGGACGCCCTCCTCGACCTTCTTACCCAGGTCGGCGTCGACGTTGCGCCAGTACTCGAACACCCGCGACAGCACCGGCTCTTTGACACCCTTGGAGACATGGCCAATGATGTTGTGCGCCAGCCGCTCCCGCGCGTCGTCGTCGAAGACGTCACGGACCATAGTGCCGGCCTGGCCGAAGTCGTCGTCTTCGGCGTGCAGCGTGTAGGCCGAGCGGATCATCTGCCCGTCGGCGTGCCAGTGCACCTCGGCGGCGCGCGCCGGGTCCGCCTGGGGACCGCCGTAGGAGTTAGGTGCATACACCGGATCGGACGCGTTTTTCATCCGCATCGCGCCGTCTTTGGAGTAGCTGTTCACCTCCACCTTCGGCGCATTGACCGGGATCTGCCGGTAGTTGGTTCCCAGCCGTGCGCGATGCGCGTCGGCATAGGAGAAGCCGCGGGCCAGCAGCATCTTGTCCGGGCTCAACCCGGTGCCGGGCACAGTGTTGTTGGTCTCGAAAGCGGCCTGCTCGATCTCGGAGTGGTAGTCGGTGACGTTGCGGTCCAACGTCAGCTTGCCCACGTCGACCAACGGATAGTCGCTGTGCGGCCACACCTTGGTCAGATCGAACGGGTTGAACCGGTAGGTCTTGGCCTCCTCGAACGGCATGATCTGCATCTTGAGCGTCCAGCTGGGATGATCACCGCGCTCGATCGCCTCATAAAGGTCCCGCTGGTGGTAGTCGCCGTCCTCGCCGGCCAGCCGATCGGCATCCTCCTGGGTCAAAAAGTCAACGCCCTGATCGCTGATGAAGTGGTACTTCACCCAGAAGATCTCGTCGGCGGCATTGATCCAGCTGTAGGTGTGGCTGCTGTAGCCGTTCATCTGCCGCCAGCTCTTGGGGATCCCCCGATCGCCCATCAGCCACGTCACCTGATGCGCGGACTCCGGCGACAGACTCCAGTAGTCCCACTGCATGTTGTTGTCTCGCAGGTTGGTCGCGGCCATCCGCTTCTGCGATCGGATGAAGTGCTGGAACTTCAGCGGGTCGCGCATGAAGAAGACCGGCGTGTTGTTCCCGACCATGTCGAAGTTGCCCTCGGTGGTGTAGAACTTCAGCGCGAAGCCACGCGGGTCCCGCCAGGTGTCTGGGCTGCCGCGTTCGCCGGCGACAGTGGAGAACCTGGTCAATGTGTCGGTCTTGGTTCCTGGCTGGAAGACCGCCGCCCTGGTGTATTTGCTGACGTCGCCGGTCACTTCGAAGTGACCGAAAGCGCCGCCGCCCTTGGCGTGGGGTTGGCGTTCCGGGATGCGTTCCCGGTTGAACTGGGCCATCTGCTCGATCAGATAGTGATCCTGCAGCAGGATCGGACCGTCGGGACCGATCGTCAGCGACTGCTCGTCACTGGGTGCGGGGATACCTGCGTCCGTGGTGGTAAAGCGTTGCGTCATGGTGTACACGGGTACCCAAGCGCGCGAATCTCAAGCGCGGCGAAGTAGCGCTACGGGCGCGGCGCCGGCGGGGCGGGAGCCGGGCTCGGGGCACTGGTCACCGGTGGTTGAGCGGGACCGGCCGGACCACCCGGACCGAAAGCCGGACCACCGGATGGGCCGAACTGCCATCCCGGGCCACCGGGTCCGCCAAACCTCCACGGGCCGCCCCACGGCCCCCCGGGGCCCTCGTGGTTGAACATCATGCCGTGATGGTGGTCGTGGCAGGCCCCCATGACGACCATGGCACCGGCAAAGAACACGACAGACAGGATGAAGACGATGCCGGCGACGATGACCACCCACGCAGCGGCCGCGTAGAGCGCGGGCGGCTTGACCCGCGGCGGCGGAGGGGCGGCGACAGGATGCGGCACGGTTGAAGGTTCAGGTGTTTCACTCATGCCTTCATATTGCCCGGGCAGCAGTCGTCACGGCGACATTCCGGTAACAAACTTGCTGTGAATCGGCGCCGCGCGTTCGGCGGCGACAAATGGAGTTAGCCCGGCGCTCTCGGCGAGCGCCGGGCTTACTTGTTGTGGGTTTGTGGATTTGTTGGCCCGCTGGGGTTCTCCTTCTAGGGCGTCGCTGTCACGGACGGATAGACCGACAACGGAATCTGTCCGGGACCGCCGGGGCCGGTGCTCGGACGCACAGACGAAGGCGCACCCTGAGGGATTGCCGATGGTCCGCCGCCGCCCGGGCCACCGTGGCCGTGCGGATGCATCATCATCGCGTGGTCCATGTGGTGACCGTGATGGAAGCCGCCGCCATGACCCGAATGCTTACCGAGTCCGAAGCCGGCGAAGAAGATGACCGCGACGATGAATACGATCCCGGCGACGATGGCAACCCACGCCGCGAATTGGAAGACCCTGGGGGTCCGGTGGACCACCTCGGCCGGCGGCGGAGGTGGTGGTGCTGTTGCAGTTGCAGTCTGCACTGTTGGGGTTTCAGATGTTTCACTCATGAGACGCATGATGCCTGGGTAAACAATAGTCACCGCTATGCGCAACTTAAGTACCAGCTGTGAGCTGAAAGGTGCCTCTCACCAGGGCTTGAACGGGTTGACCGCGAACCCGTTTCTGGGCGTTTGGCAAAGCAGAAATAGCTTGGGTTAGCCAGCGTATGCAGGTCAGGCATGTTGACGCTGCTGGCGGCTAAAGACGTCTACCGAAGCTACTGCGGACGCACTGCGGACGCCAAGCCAAAGAGACCGCGCTGGGCTGTACAAGGCGCGAAGCGTGGCTGCGAGATGGTCCTCCGCCCATTCGACTCGGCCTCTTCGTCCCGAACGATCTCGACCAGGGTATTTGGGAATCAACGGTTAGAAACGGCGGATCGTCGAAGTTGGTCAAAAGCTCGGTTGAAATGCGGCTTCAAAGCCAAACATCAACCAGTTAGCTTGGCGCACCCACCTTGTTCGCCGGTTTCCCACCTAACCAGCCATGGGCTTGCCATTGTCCAGCGATGAGCTGCGACGGCACCGGACCGAGCAAGGCCTCAATCGACTGCGCTTCGTAGGTCAACATGAGCGCCAGCAGCGTGCTCAGGTGGGGGTCCGGGTACTGCTTCTTCTCCAAAGCCGACAGGGCATTCCTAGTAATCCCCGCCTTCGCTGCCGCCTGTTCCTGCGTGAGATCAGCAGCCTCCCGCCGCCGCTTGAGGGCCATCCCGACGTGCACAGTCGACTGGTCATCAGCTACTAACCGCAGCCGTTTGCTAGATATTGACATCGCGGCGTGTCTACGTGCTAATTAACTCGTATGGCGGGACAATGACGTGCATGCTGCACTCCTCGGATGACAAGCTAACAATGCATAGTACACCGTGCATTGTTGAGTGCACAGCGGTCCAGATGCATCGGAGGAAGGCTGGAATTGCGGCGACAAGATTCAGCTTTTCCGACTACCATCGGCTTCGTAAACGGAGTGAGGCGCCCCTTGGCCGCAAAGCTGACATTCCGGGCGAGCTACTCCGCGGAGAGCCGACCCGTCGTCACGACGAGCGTGGCCTCTTGGGTGTGCAGCAGCTCGCGCTTCACCGTTGCCTCTCGTCTGTGTTGTCGGGATCTCGTGCTATGACTGCCTCGTCCGATGATCCATCCAGGGGGCGAGATCAATGAGTACGAACATGCGCCAAGCCACAACAACTAGAGGAGTCGCGATGATGGGTAACAGCGCTCTCGATGATGCCGTGGATCAGCAGATGCGTATGGCAACAGCCGGTCTCGCCGCTTCCGATGCAGTGATAACCATGGGGCGGGCGCTGCGTGGTGCGCAATTGCGTGACGACGAAGTCGGCGCCCTCCGAGGCCTGGCTGACGGGTTCATTCAAGAGGCAGAACGACTGCGTGACCGCAGGCCTCGAGCAAGAACAGAGGCCGGCGGATACGTCCGCTCCGCACACGCTTTGGCGGGCGCAACGTTGATCGCGGACCCGACGCATATTCACTCCCTCGAAGAACACGACAGTCTCGACAAGGACAGCGCGATACAACTTTTCGAACTCCTCGGTGAAACTCTAAATGCGGTAGCCGAAGGCGATGAATTCGATCAGGATAGAGCGCAAACTGTAAAAACCATTTTACGAGACCTGTCGAGCGCGATCCAAGCCCGCCTCACCACTTCTGGTGAATCATCATCGTTTCCCGATTAGCTGCGCGACAGGGAATTGCTAAACATTGACCACCCCGACTCGCGTGCGGGTCTTAGGCGATGCACTAACGCATCGCCTCAAATGGTTTGGAGCGAAGATAGAGCGGGTGCACCTCGAGTCGCCCAAACGCATGCATGGTCACGCCCGCATGTTTACTCTTTTTCAGAGTTATGTAGATCAAGTCACACAAGATGTCGCGGACCATATAGCTGACCCTTTCACCGATCCCGATGACTTGGTACCTAAGCTTCGCTTACTTCTGACACAATTCAAGGCAATTCACCGCGCTTTCGATGAATTATTCTCTCGTGATAGTCGAGAAGTAACGCAGGCATTGTCTTATTTTGTCAATGAGGCGTGCGTCCAGTGGGAATTACCCTCTGTTGACATAGCCATCACTGTCGGAGGCCCAGGCAACTTCGTCACCAGAAGTACGCCTTTCTGGGCGACCATGTTTTCTAGCGCTTCAAACGCCTCTCGAGAAATATTATCGATCGCCATTCCCGAGCACGAGGGGACGATGACTAAATGGGTTCCAATTGTACTGGGCCATGAGCTTGCACACCATCTAATCATCCATCATCAAGTTCCAGGGTTAGCAGACATTGAGTCGCGCATTCACGACCGGCTAATGATGACGCGCCAACAGGCGGCTGATTCCGAAAATCCAGGGTCGTTTGCCGATGAATGGTGGACTGATGAAATAGCTCACGCTTGGATTGAGGAACTGGTTTGTGATGCATATTCGGTGGCACTATTTGGGCCCGCGGCAGTAGCAGCCGGACTCGAGTTCCTTACTTCACTCGGCGATCCAACGAAGGCGACAAATACGCATCCACCGACGTGCTTCAGAGCCACCCTAATGAAGGAATGGCTCGAACCGAATATTCCAGCTGGCGACCAGCCAGTGCTGGCAGCGCTACAAACAAACCTTGCGAGTGAACAACCATTCGCCAAGGCTGTTGAACTTTGCGAAGCCATCAGAGCAGAAACTCTTCCTATCAAAGATGCTGTAAATGCCTGGTCGAAGGTTCGTCTGTATGATGCCGCGGCGCGCCAGGAGAAAATTGAAAAACTTTCAGACTTGCTCGCCCGAGGCATACCGGGTGCCTTCACCACCGGAGCAGACTACGACATCGTCGATATCGTGAATTCTTGCTGGCGTGCGGGCAGCCAAGCGACGAGATACCCTACGGATAAACTAGCGTCCAAAGCTGTCGATGATTTGTATTTCGTGCAATCTTGGCAGGCAGCGGGTGGCGACGTGGCATCGCATTCTCCGAGTGACCCATCCGAAGCTTACCTTGGCGTTCTGACCAAGGCGAATTTCTTTCAACGCGTGAATAGTGGCCGGATTGATGAGCTCGCCATGACGCCATTGCTCCCCGGCGCGCTGGGCCCCGCTAGTGTCGACTTACGCTTAAGTAACCGATTTATAGTTTTCGAGCAGACCTCAAATGCAGCCTTTGATGCTCTTCAGGCAGAACAAGATCCGAGGCGGATGCAGTCGAAAGTTCAGAAGAGCTGGGGAGACCCATTCTATCTTCACCCAGGACAGCTCGTGCTAGCGGCAACACTCGAGTACATCGTCATGCCTGACGATCTCTGCGCGCAGGTTGTAACGCGGTCATCCTATGGTCGATTAGGTTTGCTCAGTGCTACCGCAGTTCAAGTCCATCCTGCATATAAAGGCTGCCTTACGCTCGAGCTTGTCAACCTCGGATCTATGCCAATCGCAATAACACCGGGTCAAAGAGTGGCCCAGTTGATGATCTTCCCAGTAGCAACGGCCTATGCTAGCGACGAAGCCGATAGTCGGAAGTATAACTGTCCAACCGGCCCGGAGTTTTCAAAGATCAAGGATGATACCGAGCTCGGCACATTGCGAAACATGCGCAAGCATTTCGACACTAGCGATTCGCCAACAGCAGAATCAATGGAAGGGACGAAATAGATGCCGGACTTCAAAGCTCTGTTAGATAGCGACGAGTCGGATCTTTATCAGCAGCTCGGCTGGGCAGTCGAAAAAGCGGCGGCGAGCGACGATGAGGCCGAGCAGGCTGGACGGTCGTTCTTCGAGGCACGGATAGCAGGTTTTGCGGGCGCCGTCTGTGGCAACGGTGCGATTAGCAAGCTGCGGCGCGACGGTGCTGATGCTGTAACTCTCGCGGGTGCGATTGCCGATGTGTTGTTGGCTTTAGGGGGAATTCCCGGCGTCGCTACCGTCGCCGTATTACTTGTCAAGTACGGACTGAATAAGCTGTGCGGGCCACTTCCGCCCTAATGCGACGCTTGATCGTATCCGCGCATGCCGTTTGGCATAAGTCGGGTCCGCGCGCATTCTGGCAACTGTCAGACCCGCGGTGCACACTAAAAACACCGGGGCCTACAGCGTGCCACTCAGCGGGTTATCCCCTGGCTGTACCTGCTCAACCAGTTCTCTTAGGGCATCATTTGCGTCGCCCGGATAGCCATCTGTAACGAATGCCCAGCGACCTCGTACGGATCCTTCTGACACGATCGGCACATCTTTATCCGTCCGGCCGTAAGTCCATCCGACGAGATAACCCTCCTCATCAACGTAAGATGCGCGATGAAATGTGGTAAACGGCATCGCGGGTCGGCTATGCCCCGTCGGTTCACGCATGTTCTGGACCTCGATTTTTACCACCGCAGATTCTCCGGGTCCGAGCACAAATGGATCAGCGTCCAAAACGCCAACTGGCTGACCTTGGCCGGCACTGACCGTTGCGCTTTGTGCCCACCTTATTCTCCACGCGCTTCCGTCGCTCGGAATGTAGGCAACTAATGGTGAGCCAATCTGTACCTCGTAAATGGGAGCGTACCCGTTGTTTTCGAGCTGGATCGCGTATATCGAGGGTTTGGAAACACTTTCTAGGATTCGCATCTCAACCGATGTCGTGTGATAACGATTATTTACGAACCTAATATTTCTGGCTCTGCGTAATGCGCGCGCTCTAGATTCCGCCCTCGCTTCGTCTTCTTTCCGATTTTGTCGACGGTTGCCGTGGATTGCTATGCCAACAGCCGCGACGGCTGCAGAAATTGATCCGACACCCCCGAGCCATCCTCCTACATCGCCGTAGTGCACATGATAATCACGACCGTAGAAATCAATCACTAATGCAGTCAGGGCCATAATGATTCCCGAACACGCTAGGCCAAACGCCAACCAAAGCCGAGTCGTCATGAGGCCCCACGATAGCGGGGCAGCGCTACACCGCTGTCGCTGTCGACGTATCGCGCTGGTGGCTGGTTGCCGCGAGCGCCGAGCTGCGCTGGGTTCCCACCGCAGCGGCAGGGCACACAGCGGCTCCGGCACGCCATCACGGTCATCGGTGATCACGGATCTAGATGGGTATGGCTGTGATACGCCGGTTGGCGAAGGTTGTGGTGTATGCGCTGCTGCGGTATTTCGCTTTGAATGTTGTGACGCCAGGTGTGAGGTTGTAGAGCATCAGTGGAATGCCGACCGAGCTAACGCCAATCGCGCCAGCCGAGCCAGGGACGTAGACCTCGCAATAGATACTCTCCGCGTCGGATGCGGCTTGAGTGTTGGCTCCCGACATGGTGAACGACATGTATGCGCCGCCGCCGTCGTAGGTGGTGGTGAGTAGTCCGCTGAGCCACACCTCGCACATGCCACTTGATCCGATAGTGACGGTGACGGTGTCGGTGGTGGTGGTGAGATCGGTGTAGGTGGTAGAGCTGGTGGATTCGCTCGTGGAGACCAGAGCGGTCGAGGGTGGACCGGCAGGGAATATCTGATCCTGCATACCCCACCAAGATAGGTTTGGCGGCGCCGCGGATGGCTGGCTAGAACCCATTGCGCCTAGGAAGCCGGTCCACCGATTACCGGAACCGTACAAGGTCGCCAGGGCGGTGTCCTGAATGTAGTACTGCGCGTATCCGCTGGCGGAAGGGTTAATGATTTGCGGGACACCATTTATCAGAACCTGAAACCACGGTGCGCCATTAAGGGTGGGGATAGTAATAGCTCCGGTGCCAACTAAATTTGCTGTCAATGCAGTCGGGGTGTTGGATTCACTGAACTTTCCCCCGAATGAAATAACGTATATGGTGTTCGATCCCACCCCGGCAGACGCCGTGACGGTCACATTTGATCCGATCAGGCTGAGCGCTTGCAATGCGGATCGAACTGTCGCCGCGCTGGCCCCGGCAGCTATCGTGGAAGTGGTCTGGGTGACCCCCTGGGCGCTCGTATAACTCAGCGTGATACGCGTATTGGTCTGTATGGTCTGAATGAGGGTCGGCCAGATTCCGCACTGCAAGGCGTACGTTGCTCCCGGCACGTACGCCAACGTGAAGCTAGATCCGAGCGCCCCTGTGGTAGAAGAGTTTTTGTAGTTAATCTGGCCGGTTAATTCGGTTGCAGTGTCGTATTCGAGTTGCAGCCCGACGTACTCGGTCGGTGATGACGCAGAATTAGCGCGGCCCAGTAGCCAGAGATCCTCACCAGCCGCGATAGATCCGTTCAGGATCGCGGATACGAGCTGATAGTCAGTGCCGGTCGGCTCGACGTCGTACATTTCGTACTGTGTAACGGCGCTGGAATTTCCCCCAGCCCAAACCAATTCGCCGTTGCTGATCGTCCAAACACCCGTTCCAGATCCCACTGTGGTGGTCGTGAACTGGGGCGGAGGAGTGGACGAGTTCAGGTAGAGGGCGAAGTTCACTGCCGCGCTGACCAGCCCGAGGTTCGCAGCGGGCTGCTGCAACTGTGCCACTGACGAGCCCGTCGCAATGATGTTGGTCGAGTGCGCTGCTGCACCCGTCGCGACATCCGAAGCCGACGCAGCAGCCGATGAGCCGCCCGTGAGAGCATTGAACAATCCGGTAAACGCATTCGTCAGTTGGGTTTTCACCGCCGTCTCCGCTGTCGCTAAAGGGGTTGTTACCGCGTTCGTGACATCGGTGACGATGCTGGACACGTCCTGACCCAAACTGGTACTTGCACCACCCAAGACGCTCGACACCTGCGACTCCGCAACGGACACCGCCGAATTCAACTCCCCAACGATATTGGCGCCCGGGATCTCTTCGAGGTAGCCCTTGACCTGAGTTGCGGTGTGGCTAGTTCCCGTCTGGCCTAACGCGTTTGCGATAGCGTCGAGGACTTGCTGGATAAACTCCTCAGCGTCCGTGATGCCGCTGGCAACATCCCCCATCGCCGTTTGGAGCGCGGCCACATCACTGCCGGAGGCACCCAAGCCCGTGAGCATGGCGGTGATAACCCCACCGGGGTCTTTCCCGAACGCCTGCAACGCCGCAAAAGGCTTAACCCCAAGAATCGACACGTTCAACAGGGCCAACGCAATCCATTGTTCGATCCCCGTGAGGATCTGCTGGCCCTGCGCCTCAATCTCCGGCAGCGTAATCGCACCAGAATCAAACGACGGAATATTGTGGATCGACGGATCAGGCGTTATTGCTGAGGTCATTACGGGGATCTCTCTTCAGTGAATACCGGCATCAGATTTTTTCTTGATCCCACGGGCAATCACCGTCAACTGACCATGCCGGCAGGGCATTCACGGGCAGCGCACGTTCCGTACGCCACTGCTCCCGCGCTGCGTGGAATTCCTCAAACGCTTCAACCCAGGCGTCATATGTCGCATAACCGTGGCCATCGAACACAACCAGCTGGGGCGGTAGAACTTCGTCACATCGGCGCCTCACGACGCGCCACCGAGCGCATAGACGCCTCGTGCGCCACCGCGCCGTTGCGGTCGCCGGCCAGCGGGCTGGTCGTCCTCGTCCCCGGCCGGGAGCCGCAACGCACCAACCAGTCGCGCCAGTGAAATCCGCAATTGTCGAGCCTCTACGAGCGCCGGATGTACCCGGTAGCCGATAGTCACGCCCTCGGCGGCCACCACGTCCGCCAAGGCATCGAGGTCATCGACAGTACGCACGGCTTCTCGCAGCAAGGCGATTTCGTGCTGTTCAAGCTCGTATTTGCCGAGAACGTCGCACCAGAGCTTTTTGCCTCCGCTACGGGTGCCCTTGGGCGGAGCGGGCTGCTTTTCGGTCATATCTGACCACTTTCCGTTTGATTCAGGTCGAATAGACAGATCAGGAGACACTTGGACAGTCGCCGCGCTGTGCCCCTCAAAAGGGCCGGATTTCAAATCGCACCCCTCCCGATGGTCGGCACCCCTCCGTCGGCCTGCGCCGGGCACCATGGACGGCTGCGAGCCTGCCGTGTCCACCGAATGAGGGCAGCAGCCATTAGGATTCCCCGCCTTCGGCGTTGCCTAGGAGGGCGGCTATTCGACGGTCGCACGCGTCGCGCAATGCCGACCAATCGAGCGTGTCGCCCAACGGGTGACCGTCTGCCAGTAGTGCAGCGATGCGTCTATCGGCAGCGGCAGTGACGGCTGCCCAGTCGATTTCGGATTGACTCATGCCGGATTCCCGTCTTTGACGAGTGCGAGCCTGAAATCGTCTTCATCACCAGGATCGAGAAGTCGGCGCCGCGCCGCGACTATGGAGTCGAGGTTTGTCGGCGGAAGTTCAAGCGGGACGCCAGCCTTCGAAGACGAGGAGGGGGTCGCCGCAAGCTCAATATCGAGGGCCCGCAGCTCGGCGCTAAGCTGTCGAATCTCGATCATCACGGGGTGGCACTTCAGCTGCTTGGCTGACCCCAACTGCATCATCCCGGCGCGCTCCAACTCAGCGAATGAGGCCGCAAGAACATCTGTCAGCCGGGCGTAGCGCTCCACCGCAAGGCGATGACGGGTCGGGCGGACCCACGGCAAATCCCAGAGGAAGTCCCACGCTTGGCGTCCGGCTTCGCCTAAGTCCTTCGGCGCATCAGGCGGTGGGGCTGCCGTTTCAGCAGCCGGAAGCTGCGGTACGAATTGCGGTTTCGGTCGCCTTGGCATATTCGCCTCCTTTCGTCATAAGGGCGTGGGTGTCGGTCTCATTTCGTCCGGATTCGCCCTGGTCGGCTCCAAAGTTGAAGTTGGGTGGCCGAACGGTGCGCGCGTGCAAGGACTAGGGTCGCGCGCTGCCCCTCCACGAAAACTGGCGCCATCACGGCGGTCTCGGAGGGGTCCCGATTTCAAATCCGACCCATTCGTCATTTCTTCAGTGCCTTGCCGGTGCCGGTGTCGAGGGTGTAACTACGGGCCGCGATGCGGGCGCGCTCGATATCATTGGCCTGCGCGACAAGCCAATCCTGCACGATCCGCGTTGTCGCCTCGCTGCGTGCGAGGCGTTCGCGGGGCGTCTCATCGTCTGCCCCAAGGATTTCGCCGTACCCGAAATATTGGTATCGGTGCGCAGTCATGGAATCCAACGCGATCACCTGTCCGAGTTGGACACCGTCCGGATAGCCGGCAATGCTGCCTTCGATGCCGATTGCCATCCGAAACGGCACGGTATCTTGCTGAGCCATCGGTTTCTCTCCTGTTTATTCTTACGCGGGTAGCTTGTATTTCGGGCGCGTGAGGATGCGGCCGTCCGGGGTGATGCCGAGCTCCATCAGCTCGGCGCGGACCTCCATTGCGACGAATTCTTCGGGCGACAGGCAGCCTTCGCAGACGTAGTGGTCGATGTAGCCGTCCTTGAGTTGGGCCATGCTGTCCTCGAAGGCGCGCCGCCGCAGACGTTTCGAGCAACGGTCGCAGCGGACCACCTTTGCGGCCATCTCAGTGCACCCAGGGTGGCTGGCGCTTGGCGTATATCTCGCCGAGTCGCCACTCAGGGCTGCACTGTCGCCGGACAACTTCGTGCTCGACGAGCCACGAAGCCCGCAGTGCTCGCAGCTCGCCCACCAGCTCGGCCGGTGATTTCGGCACTTCACCCGGCGCGTAGCGTTTTTCGCGCAACCGTCGAAGCGCGTCAGCACCACTCAACGGCCGCGCGAACTGGCGGGACTCGACCAGGGGGCCGAGCCGGTCTTCGCGGGCGGCCTCGATGACATCCTCCAACGGCAACCCAGACCACCTGGCAAGGCCGGCGTACGCGGAGAGACCGCTGCGGGTGGCGCTGGCGTACTCGATTTCAGTCATCGGACCCCTCCAACGGAGGTGTGGACGGCTCATCGAATGGACGTACGCGATCGCGTAGTGATCGCCACTCGTCAGCCGGCACTGCAGAAGCCCAATCCTCAAGTGCAGCCTGTATATCGGGCATCAGTGCCCCTTTCGTTTAAACTCGAGAATCACCGACCGGTCGAAAACCAGTCCACGGCCGACGATCCGGCCGCCGAGATCAGTTTTGCGGCGCTGGACCTTCCGCGGTGACCAGTTCAGCAGCTCCGCGACCTCTTCGGTACTGAGAAGGTCGTCCTGCTTCAATTGTCGCTTATCGCCGCCGATTTCGGGTCCTCGGTGTCGCGGTTGCGTCAACCCGCTAATCTCGGTGTGGAGAGTTGCGTGGAACTGCGCGAGCCACTGCGGGATCGGTTGCCCACGCCTCCGTCGGCGGACCACCTCCGCGGTAGCGCAGTACCACGTCTCGTTCAGGTCAGGACGACTTGTCACGATGCCGTGCTCGGCAAGTCGGCTAGCGGCGACACCTCAGTGGTGTTGCACAGCTCGCCCATCGCAGTGCGGAACTCCTGTAGCGCAACGATGAACTCGTCGAGCGCGGCGCGGTCTCTATGCGTGAACCGTTCTGTTGCCTTGTCCCACCGCGAATCCGACTTAAGAACCTTGAGACCGGCGATGAGTGGCCTGAGTCCGTCTACCTGCTCGCGGTACGCGGTCGGTATCTGCACCCGCCGTTCGGGCGCTGTGGGCTTGTCCTTCGGCGAAGCCTTGGTCTTGGGGTCTGCCGTCTGCCGCGGCTTCCGTTCACGCTTGCGCTTGGTGAACGTCTTGCCGTCGAGAGTGGTGATCGTGACGTCCGCGGCGTCGGGGTCAGTCGAGGTGTCCCGTTGTGGGACACCTGAAGGCACAGCCTCGTCAGCGTCAGGTGTCCCATCGTGGGACACCTGCGCGAGGTCGCGGTCAACAGTTGACTTGGACATTCCGGCCGCGGTCGCGATGGCGCGCACGCTCATGCCCTCGCCCGCGAGGAATGCCACTACCTCACGGCGGCTCTCGCCTGTCAACTGCAGCTGGCCGCCAAGCGCGTCGGCGAGATACGCGGTCCACGACGGATACCCGAGCACCTGGTGCACTTGCCCGCGCTTGGCTTCCTCGACCAACTCGGCGACCTTCATGAGCTGACCGCGCGCGCTCTCGGCCATACGGCGGATGCGGCCGTCCAGCTTCTCGGCTGCGAGCCGGTCCAGAGGGACTTCAACATCCGGGTGATCAACTACCTGTAGATCGGTCATGTCGTTACTCCTTCTCAAAGACGTTGGGGGGGTTAGTTGTATTCGTCGTAGGGGTCATTACCAGCGCCGCGCCATATCGGTTCGCTTGTAGCAGCGGCTAGCTGGGTGTCGCCTTCTCCTGGCCTGTCCTGTCCTGGCCTGTCCTGTCCTGTGTTGTCCCCAGGGACATCCCCCGGGACATCTCCCGGGACAACACCGTTGGTGCAGGCGGTACGCTTCGCCGCACGCTGCCGGGCCTTCTTCTCCCGCTCCCGAATCCGAGCCGCCTCAGCTGCGGCCAGCTGCTGACTGCTGGTCTGCGTCGAGGCGTAATCGCCGATCTGCCAGCCCTTCTCCAGCGGCGACCACAGCCCGGCTTCGACAAATGCCTTCGCGGCGCCGGCGGCGAAGTTGGGCATCAGCCCCAGATCCTCGGGTTCAATCACCCCGTTGGTGCGGTTCGACACCGACCACACCAACGAGGTGATGAACGCCCGGAAGTGGGCATCCGACAACCGCTGAAGGCGGCGATCGGACAACCACCGATCCGGGACACGGGCATCTGTCACCGTCGCTTGGCCTCCTCAGTGACAAAGGCTTCCCACTCCTCGGCCTCGACCTGTATCCGGTAGGCATGCGGTACGTCAGCCGACCCTGCGAGACGAACTCCGGCGATTCCGGTGGGCACCTCTCTGGACGGCTGACCTGCAGCGGCATCGCAAATCGGGCAACGCACGCCGAGCGCGGGCAACGACCCCCAATGGGGGTTCACCGGTTGGCCCTGCTGCCGGGCGCGATGCCGTCATTTATGTCGGCGGCGGCGACGAGTAGCGCGGCGAGGGTGCGGGCATCGCCTGACCGCATGTTGATCATCTTTTCGACCCATTCGGAGCCATCGTGGACGAGGATGCTGAGCTGCACTCCTACGCGGTGTTGTTCTTCTGCGCGTGCCTCATTGGCGGTGTAGGTGCCGTGAAGGAAGGCGTGGATCGTCGACACCCACAGTTGCGTCGGTGCCCAGCGGGGTTCTGTGACGCCGTCGGTGCCGCCGATCAGGCGCTCGCAATATGGAGACCGATCATCGTGCAGATCGTCTGAGTCTGAGCACCAAACGGTGTGGTACCCGTGACGCTCTAGGTTCGTGTCGCTGGTCGGTTGTATCGTTGTCATCGGACTTGCTCCTTTATTGGGTATTGGGGTCGGTTCGGACGGCTCCCGTCCTGCGCGCCAACGCAGGAACCAACGGGAGCCGTCAGCATTTCCGTGTGGTCGTCTTCGACTAGGCCAAGATCATCGAGCGCATCTCGGTCCTGCTGGACAACATGGGGATGGCTCATCAGGCCGCGTCTCCGCCACCGCGGCGAGTAGCGGACTCCTGTGCCGCCAGCCACCGCTCGACTTCGGACCGCCGGTACACAACCCGGCCACGCGGCCCGAGCGTGAACGACGCCGGTCCCTGATCGGTACTGCGCCAGTACCGGAGAGTTCCGGCATTGAAGCCGTACTCCTCAGCGACCTGGCTTGTGGACATGTACTCGGGCAAAGCTCACTCCTCCCGTGCTGCATTGCTGCAGTTCGTGCTGCAGTATCGCATCAAGATCTATCACGCTTCCTTGCTGCAGTCAACGCATGTACGCTGCATCCGTGCAGAACCAAGAAGGTGAGCTGGGTCAGGAAGAGGAGCCCGGCAACTACACCACCATGAGCTTCGGTCGGCGAATGAAGCGCGCCCGAGACGAAGAAGGTCTCACCCAGCGAGAACTCTCCGAGCTATTGCTCCGAGACCGTCGAGTCAAGCTCGACAGCTCAGCTATCACCCGCATTGAAGGGGGCGCCCGAGAACCGCGACTCCGCGAAGCGGTAGCAATCGCGGAGGTGCTCGGATTCACCCTGTCCACGAGCGACCTCTACGAGATCGACGGCGGCGAACGTCAATTCGCAACTTCAGAAGAGTTAATGAAGCGCGAGATGAGCCGCGCGCGGCGTCGAATCCTCGGGATCTGCCACGAACAGCACGTTGCCTTTGACGGCCTGTTCGGTGAGGACGCGGAGCTGCAGGTTCTAGGCCGGCGTGGGGTGACAACTGCGACTGAGTGGGCGCAAAAGATTCGCGACGAGATGGTTCAGCGATTCAGCGTTGACGACGAATCCGGGCGCGCAAATTACGTCTTCGTCACCGACCCCATTCATAGGGAAATGCTGGAAATCCTCATCAGTGCCGTAACGGCAAACCTTTACAAGACCGAAGAAGAGATCTTTGAGACGACGGAGGCCGAGAGAGAGCTATACCGCCAAGACATCATCCGTCGTCTCAAAGA
>Ga0224557_1000380_pt1 | contig 49711 bp, 48 predicted proteins | sample 714S31014metaG_FD_180677 | JGI IMG/M metagenome (GOLD analysis project Ga0224557, IMG submission 180677) | Peat soil microbial communities from Stordalen Mire, Sweden - 717 S3 10-14 | ecosystem: Environmental > Terrestrial > Soil > Wetlands > Peat | place: Sweden: Norrbotten County, Stordalen...
TACATCTGGTGTGCTCTCAGCACACCAGATGTAAGAGCCTCTGCGCCGGGGTGGGGGTTCGTGTGGAAATAGTGCTCCGGCGGTCTGTCAGTCCTCCGGCGGTCTGTCATGCGCACGCCGGGGCGCCGACCTCACACCTAGACGCTGCGAGTGCTCTGCCGGCGCTGCCTGCGGAGTTCGTTGAGCAGAATCGCCAGATCGATCGTCCAGGAGATGAAGACGGCGAACGGGCTTGTGACGAGTCTCGCGGCGGATCGCTTGATCATGCGCGACCAAGCTATCGTCTGGCGCACATGTCAGCCACAGTAAGCACCACCGTCACTGAACTGCCCGAATCGCGCGTGCGCGTCGAGGCAGAGGTCGCTCCCGTCGAGGTAGAGCGCCGTTTGCAGGAAGCCGCCCGCAAGTTGGGCGGTACTTTGAAGATTCCGGGCTTCCGTAAGGGCAAGGTTCCGCCGCCCGTCGTGATCCGTCGTCTCGGCCGTGAGTACGTTCTGGACGAGGCCATGCGCGAATCACTCGGCGCCTGGTACGTCGACGCCGTCGACGTCTCCGGGATCGCGCCGGTCGGCGAGCCGAACATCAACTTCGGTGATCTGCCCGCGCTGGGCGCGCCGGTGACCTTCACGATCGAGATCGGGGTGCGCCCGGACGCCAAGCTCGGCACCTACAAGGGCATCGACGTCGAGCGCCGCGCGCCGGTCGCCGATCAGGAGGCGATCGACGCTGAGGTCGAGCGTCTACGTGACCGCCTTGCCACGCTTGAGACGGTCGAGCGCCCTGCCGAGCTCGGTGACCACGTGGTCATGGACTACCTCGGCAAGCTCGATGGTGTGCCGTTTGACGGCGGGGAGGGTCGTGACCAGCTCCTGGAGCTTGGCTCCGGACGCCTGATCCCCGGCTTTGAGGAACAGCTCGTTGGCGCCGCGGCTGGCGATGAGCGGCTTGTCGAGGTGACCTTCCCCGAGGAGTACGGGGCGGAGAATCTGTCCGGCCAGCCCGCGACCTTCGACGTCAAGGTCAGCGAGGTCAAGGTCAAGCGCCTGCCCGAGGTCGACGACGACTTCGCGTCTGACTCCGCGGGTTTTGACACCCTGGCGGAGCTGCGAGAGGATATCGCCAAGCGCTTTGAGGAGCAGGAAGCTAACAACATCGAGCACGAGTTCGAGCGTGACGTGCTGGACGCGATCGTCGCCGCGGCGACGATCGAGGTTCCCCATCAGCTGATCCACGCCCGTGCCCACGAGCTGGTTGAGGACACGATGCGCAACCTCTCGCGTCAGGGCATCTCCAAGGAGATGTACCTGCAGATCTCGGGCCAGGATGAGGAGCAGATGGCTCACGAGGCCGAGGCGGAGGCCGCGCAGACGCTGCGCCGTGAGGCCGTGATCGCCGCCGTCGTCACCGCCGAGAAGATCGAGGCGAGCGACGAGGACATCCTCGAGGCACTTGAGCCCACTGCGGAGCGCGGCAAGACCACCACGCAGAAGCTGTTCGAGGAGCTCTCAAAGAACGGTCGCCTGAACCGCCTGCGCGCCGACCTGTCCGAGCGTCAGGCCGTCGAGTGGCTGGTTGAGCACGCCAACTCAGTGGCTCCGGGCGCCACGCCCGCGGCGGCCAAGAAGCCGGCGGCCGTCAAGAAGCCCGCGGCGGCCAAGAAGCCGGCGGCTGACGCTGCTGACTCGTCAGCAGCGGCCAAGCAGGCGCCGGCCAAGAAGCCGGCAGCGGCCAAGAAGCCCGCAGCGGCCAAGAAGCCCGCCGCGAAACCGGCTGAGTAGCGACCTTTAGGCGTCGCCCAATACCGCTCGGGTCGCGCCTCCGACCCCCAAGTCGGAGCAAAGCCGATTGCTAGAGTCGGCAGGAATCTGGCTACAGAAGCGAAAAAGGCGAAACCATGAGTCCATTAGTTCCGATGGTCGTTGAGCAGACTTCCCGCGGGGAGCGCGCTTTTGACATCTACAGCCGCCTACTGAACGAGCGGATCATCTTCCTCGGGACTCCGGTGGATGATCAGATCGCGAACTTGGTCGTGGCGCAGCTGCTGCACCTTGAGTCTGAGGATCCTGACAAGGACATCTCGCTCTACATCAACTCACCGGGCGGCTCCGTGTATGCCGGCCTGGCGATCTACGACACGATGCAGTTCATCAAGCCTGACGTGTCGACGATCTGTGTCGGCATCGCGATGTCGATGGGCGCGCTGCTGCTCGCAGCCGGCGCCGCCGGCAAGCGCATGGCGCTGCCGAACGCCAAGATCCTGATCCATCAGGTTTCAGCCGGCTTCTCGGGTCAGGCGACGGATATCGAGATTCACGCACGCGAGATCATCGATCTTCGCGGCCGCCTCGACGAGATCATCGCCGAGCACACCGGCAAGCCGGTTGAGGAAGTCAAGAAAGACACCGAGCGGGACTACTTCATGAGTTCCGAGGAGGCCAAGGACTACGGCATCATTGACCGAGTGATTTCGCAGCACTAGGTCAGTCCGCAGGGTTGACGGTTGCCGCTTGGCCTATGGCTGAGCGGCGGCTACTCTAGGTGCCGCAGCGTCGCTGGTTCATTTAGCCGTAGATCCCCCGAGGAATTACATGGCACGTCCGACTGATTCGAACGAGCAACTTCTCTGCAGCTTCTGCGGCAAGTCGCAACGGCAGGTCAAGAAGCTGATCGCCGGCCCTGGCGTCTACATCTGTGACGAGTGCATCGACCTCTGTAACGAGATCATCGATGAGGAGTTCACCGCTCCGCCCAACTTCGACATGGACAACCTCCCCAAGCCGCGGGAGATCTATGACGTCCTCAATGAGTACGTGGTCGGCCAGGAACAGGCTAAGCGCACGCTGTCGGTGGCGGTCTACAACCACTACAAGCGCGTACAGATGATGCAGTCAGATGAGCAGGACATTGAGCTGCAGAAGTCCAACATCCTGCTGCTCGGTCCGACCGGCTGCGGCAAGACGCTGCTGGCGCAGACACTGGCGAAGATCCTCAATGTCCCGTTCGCGATCGCGGACGCGACCGCCCTCACCGAGGCCGGCTACGTCGGTGAGGACGTGGAGAACATCCTGCTCAAGCTGATCCAGGCCGCTGATTACGACGTCAAGAAGGCCGAAACCGGGATCATCTACATAGATGAGGTCGACAAGATCGCCCGCAAGGCCGACAACCCGTCGATCACTCGTGACGTCAGTGGTGAGGGCGTCCAGCAGGCGCTGCTGAAGATCCTTGAGGGGACCACCGCCTCGGTGCCGCCACAGGGCGGGCGCAAGCATCCCCACCAGGAGTTCCTGTCGATCGACACCACCAACATCCTCTTCATCTGCGGTGGCGCCTTCGCCAACCTCGACCGTGTGATCGAGCGCCGCATCGGCCGCCAGGGTGTCGGCTTCAGCGCGACCATCCAATCCAAGGATCAGCGCGACCTCGGTGAGATGTTCGAGCACTGCCTGCCCGAGGATCTGATCCAGTACGGGCTGATCCCCGAGTTCATCGGCCGCCTGCCGGTCATGTCCGCGATCCATCAGCTCTCACGCGGCGAGCTGATGAAGATCCTGACCGAGCCGCGCAACGCGCTGGCCAAGCAGTTCCAGCGCTTCTTCCAGTTCGACGGGATCGAGTTGGTCTTCTCCGAAGACTCCCTGAACTCGATCGCCGACAAGGCGCTCGTGCGTGAGACGGGCGCCCGCGGCCTGCGTTCGATCATCGAAGAGGCGCTGCTCGAGGTCCAGTTCGAGTTGCCCTCACGCCGCGACGTGCAGAAGTGCGTGGTCACCCGCGACACGATCGAGAAGGGCACCACGCCCACGCTCGTCACGGTGGCCGTCGACGAAGACGACTCCGCAGCCGCGGCGTAATCGCCAGCGCCCACGGCGCCAGCCAGAGCGCTCGCTGTCCGCCTAGACTGGTCTGCCGCATGGCAGACCAGGAGCCCAAGACCCGTTACGACCCGACCGAGGCTGAGCCGCGGATCGCTCAGCGCTGGCTCGATTCAGGGCTGTATCACCCGGAGCCGATCGGCACCTCCGACGAGAACTACTCGATCGCGATCCCGCCGCCGAACGTCACCGGCGTGCTGCACATCGGACACGCCCTCAACAACGCTGTTCAGGACACGCTGATCCGTCACGCCCGCCAGCAGGGCAAGCGAACCAAGTGGATCCTGGGAACCGACCATGCCGGGATCGCCACCCAGACGCAGGTTGAGAAGGCGGTCGTCAGCGAGGGTGGGACGCGCGAGGGCGTCGGGCGGGAGGCGTTCGTCGAGCGGGTCTGGGAGTGGCGCGCGTTATACGGTGGTGAGATCGTCAGCCAGATCAAGCGTCTGGGCTCCTCCGCTGACTACGACGAGGAGCGCTTCACGCTCGACGAGGACTACGCCGCTGCAGTGGCGGAGGTCTTCGTCACGCTGTTCAAGAAGGGCTACATCTACCGCGACCGTTACCTCGTCAACTGGGACCCGGGCAGCCGCTCGGCGATCTCTGACCTTGAGGTGGACGACCAGGAGTTCACCGACACGCTTTTCTATATCGACTACCCGCTCGCCGGCGGACACGGTTCGATCACCGTCGCCACGGTGCGCCCGGAGACGATGCTGGCTGACGTCGCGATCGCCGTCAATCCCGATGACGATCGCTACAGCCGCCTGATCGGCGAGACGGCGGTGCTGCCGATCGTCGGACGCAAGCTGCCGATCATCGCCGACCCCTATGTCAAGCCGGAGTTCGGCACCGGCGCGCTAAAGATCACCCCGGGTCATGACCCCAACGACTTTGAGATCGGCCACCGTCACGGTTTGCCGCACCCGAGCGTGATCGGCGAGGACGGCCGCATCGAGGGTGATGTTCCCGAGCGCTTTCTTGGCCTCACAACCGCCGAGGCGCAGATCAAGATCGTCGACGAGCTGCGTGACCTCGGCCTTGTCAACCGCACCGAGAGTTACACCCATATGGTCCCGGTCTCGCAGCGCTCCGGCGCCCGCATCGAGCCGCTGATCTCCCTGCAGTGGTTCATGCGCATGGACGAGCTGGCGAAGCCGGCGATAGCCGTCGTCAAGGACGGCAAGATCAAGCTGCACCCGGAGCGCTTCAAGAAGGTCTACCTCGACTGGATGGAAAACATCCGCCCGTGGTGCGTTTCTCGCCAGCTCTGGTGGGGGCATCAGATCCCCGTCTGGTACCGCGATGAGGAAACGCATGTCGGCACGACGCCACCGGAGGGAGACGGCTGGACCCGCGACCCTGACGTGCTCGACACCTGGTTCTCCAGCGCGCTGTGGCCATTCGCGACCCTGGGCTGGCCGCAGCAGACCCCAGAGCTCGAGGCCTTCTACCCGACGGACGCGCTGGTCACCAGCCGCGACATCATCTTCCACTGGGTCGCCCGCATGGTGATGATGGGGCTCGAGTTCACCGGCAAGGTCCCGTTCACCGACGTGTATGTGCACTCGATCATCCAGGCGCCCGATGGCCGCCGGATGTCCAAGTCACTGGGCACCGGGATCGACCCTCGCGATCTGATCGAGGGCGGCCCACGCCCACCGGTCTTCGCAAAGACTCCAGACGCAGACCCGGGCGAGTTCCCGCCGTACGGTGCCGACGCCGTGCGCTGGGGGCTGCTCGCGATGTCCAGCGGACAGGACGTTCGCTTCAACGAGGAGAAGGTCGGCCAGGCGCTGCAGCTCACCAACAAGCTCTGGAACGCCTCGCGCCTGATCCTGATGCGGGTCGACCCGCAGGCTCGTGCTGGAGCTCAGCCGCAGACCCCTGAGGATCGCTGGATCCTGTCTCGTCTCCAGCAGGCGCGCCAAGCGGTTGACAGCGCCATCGACAACTTTGAGTTCTCGCGCGCGTCGCTCGAGCTCTACGACTTCATCTACGCGGAGCTCTGCGACTGGTACCTCGAGCTCGTCAAGCCGCGCCTCTACGACGGCGATCCGGCGACCCAGGCGACGCTGCTGCACGTGCTGACCGAGACGGTCACGCTCGCGCATCCGCTGATCCCGTTCGTCACTGAGGAGATCTACAGCCACATCCCAGGCGCCGAGGGGCTGCTCGCGGCGCGGGTCGCCCCGGCGCAGGTCGGGGCTGTGGACGAGCAGGCAGAGGCGTCGGTGCAGCGTGTGATCGCAGCCGTTCAGGCCGTTCGGACCTGGCGCGATGCCGCTGATGTGAAGGCGTCAGTGATCCTGCCGGCCCACCTGCACGCTGATGGCTATGAGGAAACGGTCGCGCACCTGGCGAGGCTCGGCCGCCTTGAGCTCGCGTCCAACGGACAGCGCGCGGCGCTGGGGGAGGCCAAGACGACCGTGGCGATCCACGGCGGCGTGATCGAGATTCTGCCTTCTGCTGATGTGGATCCGCTGGCCGCCGTTGCCAAGCGCGACACCAAGCGCAAGGAACTCACGGCTGAGATCAAGCGGGCCGAGAGCAAGCTCGCCAACCAGGGCTTCACCGACAAGGCACCGGCTGCGGTGGTCGCGTCCGAGCGTGCGAAGCTGGTGGACCTGAAAGCTGAACTGGAGGCGCTGTGAAGCCACAGGAGGCAGAGCAACGTGTGCTCGCGCTCGAGCTCTTCGGGATGCGTTTCGGCCTCGATCGCATGCGCCGGCTGATGACCGCGCTCGGCCATCCGGAGCGTCAGTTCAAGTCGATCCACGTGGTCGGCACCAACGGTAAGTCCTCGACGGCTCGTATGATCGCGGCGATTCTGGCCCGTCACGGCCACAAGGTCGGCACTTACCTCTCACCGCATCTGGTCTCCTATAACGAGCGGATCAGGATCGGCGACGGCGATCTGACGCCGCAGCAGTTTGCCGACGCGATCGAGCGGGCGCTACGAGCGGCTCAGCAAGTCGATCACGGCGCGCCGCAGGACGACCACGTCACCCAATTTGAATTGCTCACCGCCGCCGGCTACTCGGAATTGGCGCGTCAAGGGGTCGAGGTAGCGGTCATCGAAGCGGGGCTCGGCGGCCGTTATGACGCCACCAACGTGATCCCGTCGAGTGTCCAGGTGCTGACCGGCGTGGGGCTCGAACATACGCGCTGGTTGGGTTCGACTATCACCGCGATCGCCCGCGAGAAGCTTGAGGTGGTGCAGCCCGGCGCGACGCTCGTGCTCGGTCCCGACATGCACGCCGAGGCCTTGGCGGTCGCGCTCGAGATCGCCGCTGAGCGCGGCGCCACCATCGTCCAGGCCGACTCCGACCCACACGCCGCGGTCGGCGCGCTCGGTGCCTTCCAGCGCCGCAACTTCGCTGTGGCACGGGCTGCCGCGCAGGCGTACCTCGGTGAGCTCGATGAGCAGGCCGTGGTTGCCGCTGCCGCGGACGTCCGCGTGCCCGGGCGTATGCAGATCGTCGGCACGGAGCCGCTCACACTGCTCGACGGTGCGCACAACGCCGATGGGATCGTGGCACTCGCAGAGTCGCTGCCCGAGATCTCGCGCAGCACTCGCACGGCGGAGGGCAAGCTGGTGGCGGTGGTCTCGATCCTTGATGACAAGAACGCCTCCGACATGCTCAGCGTGATCGCCCCGATCTGCGACGTGATTGTGCTGACAGCCAGCCAGAGTTCACGGGCATTGCCACCACCGACGCTGCTCTCACTGCTTCAACAGACCGGCACGGAGGTGGCGGCTGAGGTTGTGTCAACTCCGCACGCCGCGCTTGAACGGGCTCGCCAACTGGCCGGTCCCGGTGGTGTGGTCGTAGCCACCGGCTCCATCTATCTGATCGCCGATCTGGTGTCAGATCTCGCCACCACCGGCGCCAGACGCGCTTCGATGCTGTGAGCATGGACGACGACCAGCACGAACATCCGAGCTTCCTGAGAATGATCGGGATCGTGGCCGCCGGCGTCGCGATCACGATCCTCATCTTCTTCGCGGTCGGTTACGCCTTCGGGCGCCTCTTTTTGTAGCCGCTGCGTTGGAACGAATCATGCGCGACGGGGGTCGACGCCCACTACACTCGACTGCTTAATGCTGCCAATCGCGGGCCTTTTTGGGGTTCACAACCACAGTGTGAACCTCGCGCTAGAGCTGATCTTGCTGTTTCTGGCGATCATCTGGATAGCGCTCGTTTACTGGACGTTTGCCGACGCGCGCCGTCGTATCGACGACGGCATGCTGATCGGCTGCGCCACGTTGGCTTCCCTGCTGCCCTTTGTGGGCACGCTGATCTACATGATCGTCCGCCCGCCCGAGTATCTCGAGGACGTTCATGAGCGTGCCCTTGAGATCGAGGCGGCGGAAGCGCGACTGGCCCAGGTTGGGATGCACGTCTGCCCGCACTGTGACTACGCGGTTGAGAAGGACTTTCTGCGTTGTCCAAACTGTCTCCGCAAGCTTCGAGAGCCATGTGTAGGCTGCGGCAAGCCGCTCCATCCCGAGTGGCGACTCTGCCCGTACTGCGAGACCGAAGTTGGTCTCGATCCGACGTTGACGCGCCGTCCGCGGCGCCCACGTCGGGAGACCGGACAGACGATCGGCGGCCGTCCGCCGTCGGATCTGATCTGACGCCGCGCAGCATCGCGCGCGTCGACCCAAGTTAGAACTCACTTACCAAGGAGACCGCCCCACCATGGAGCGCACGCTGATCCTCGTCAAGCCCGACGCCTTCACCCGCAACCTCTCAGGCGAGATCATCGCCCGGTTCGAGCGCAAGGGCCTGACGCTTGCAGCCCTGAAGCTTGAAACGCTCTCGCGTGAGATCGCTGAGCAGCACTACGCCGAGCACAACGGCAAGCCGTTCTTCGCAGAGCTCGTGGACTTCATCACGTCCGGCCCGCTGGTCGCGATCGTGCTCGAGGGCGAGTCCGCAGTCGAGGCCGCCCGTCAGGTGATCGGTGCGACCAACCCGTTGCAGTCCGCGCCCGGCTCGATCCGCGGCGACTTCGCGGTCTCGATCGGCCAGAACATGGTTCACGGCTCCGACTCGCCCGAGTCAGCCGCCCGTGAAGCGCACCTGTTCTTTCCCGAGCAGTTCTAGGAGCTCCGATGCCGGAGCTGATCCTCGCGTCCGGCTCGCCTCAACGCAAGGCGATTCTGGAGCAGCTTGGCGTCCAGTTCCGGATCGTTGTGCCGGCCATCGACGAGCTGGACGACGGCCCGCCCGAAGCGCTGGTGCTCGAAAACGCTTACCGCAAAGCAGCCGCTGCGCTCGCGGGGTTGGGTAGGGCGGGTCGTGGGAGCCAATCTCATGCCCAGCCGGTGCTGGGCGTCGACACCGTGGTCGCGCTTGGGCCTCAGGTCTACGGCAAGCCGAACGACCGTAAGCAGGCACGCGCGACCCTCGAGGCGCTGTCCGGACGCACCCATCGAGTGCTCAGCGGCGTCTGCCTGATCGCCGACGGGAATGCCCGTACAGCGGCGGCTGTAACGACGGTTGCATTCCGTTTACTCGATGCGGCTACGCTGGACTGGTACTTGGACTCCGACGAGTGGCAGGGCCGTGCTGGCGGTTATGCGATTCAGGGCCGCGGCGCGGCACTGGTCGAGCGGATCGACGGCGACTACCTGAACGTGGTCGGTTTGCCGGTCACCACACTGCTTGACCTATACCCCTCAGCGCTGTTTGCGGGGATTTCCTAGACTCTCACCTGATTATGGGCTTTTTCACTTACCTCACTGGTTTTGGCGGCCGCGACATGGCCGTCGACCTCGGCACGGCCAACACCCTCGTATATGTGCGGGGGCGCGGCATTGTGCTATCCGAGCCGAGCGTCGTCGCCGTCGACTCGCGAACCGGCGAGGTGCACGCCGTCGGAATTGAGGCCAAGCGCATGCTCGGCCGCACGCCGGGAACGATCTCGGCAATCCGTCCGCTCAAGGACGGCGTGATCGCAGACTTCGAGGTCACGGAGGAGATGCTCCGCCACTTCATCCAGAAGGTCCATCAGAACCGCTGGGCGCACCCGCGCGTCGTCGTCTGCGTCCCCTCGGGCGTGACCGGCGTCGAGAAGCGTGCGGTCGAGGAGGCCTGCCTCAGCGCCGGCGCGCGCCAGGCGTACCTGATTGAGGAGCCGATGGCGGCCGCGATCGGCGCCGGGCTCCCGGTCGGTGAGCCGACCGGATCGATGGTCGTCGATATCGGCGGCGGCACCAGTGAGGTCGCCGTGATCTCACTCGGCGGAATCGTCGTCTCCCAGTCGATCCGGATCGGCGGCGATGAGCTTGACGAGGCGATCATCAACTACGTCAAGCGCGAGTACAAACTTCTGATCGGCCAGCAGACTGCGGAAGAGGTCAAGCTGGAGATCGGTTCGGCGTTCCCGATGCCGGAAGAGGTCCAGGCTGAGATCCGCGGCCGCGACATGGTCTCGGGACTGCCCAAAACGGTCGTGCTCACCAGTGAGGAGATCCGCGGTGCCCTTGAGGAGCCGGTCTCGCAGATCATCGATGCGGTCAAGGAGACCCTCGACCGCACGCCTCCGGAGCTCGCATCCGACATCATGGATCGTGGCATCATGCTTGCTGGTGGCGGTGCGCTGCTGCAGGGACTTGAGGACCGTGTGCGCCACGAGACCCAGATGCCGGCCCACCTCGCTGAGTCGCCGTTGACCTGCGTCGCGGTCGGATCCGGCAGGTCGCTTGAGGAGTTTGAGGCGATCCACCGGTCGCACAAGAATTCACGTAACCGGCGCCGTCGCTACTAGTGCACCGTTCCGGAACAATGCACTTGGCGCTGGAAAGCAGCTTTGGAGATGAGTAGTTCGTGCACGACAAGACAATTCGCCGGCGACGCGCGGTGCTCGCGCTGCTCGTCGTCGTCTCCCTGATCCTGCTGACGGATTACTTCGGCGAATCGCCGAGCAGCCCGCTGCACTCGCTGCAGCGGGGAGTGGTCGCAGTGCTTTCGCCGATCCAGGACGGCGCCAGCAAGGTGCTCTCACCGGTGCGGGACGTAACCAACTGGTTCTCAACGACGCTCAAGGCGAAGTCGGAGAACGCGCATTATGTCGCTGAGAATGCGACGCTCGAGAAGGAGCTCGCGCTGGATCAGTACGCCCAGATCGAGTACCGCAAGGACCAGAAGCTGCTGGGACTCGATACCACGGACAACCTCAGGTCGTACGGGCTCCTGGGCGCAAACGTGATCGCCCGCGATACGCTGCTCTGGAACCAGGACATCACGATCGACAAGGGCTCTGCCGACGGCGTCAGGGTCAACGACCCCGTGATCGGCCAGGACGGCCTCGTCGGTGACATCTATGAGGTCACCTCGGGCTCCTCATCAATCGTGACGCTGATCACCGATCCCAAGTTCGCGGCCGCCGCGATGATCGAGGACACCGGCGGCGTCTACGGCGTACTGCAGCCGGACGTCGGCAACCCGAGCGCGCTTCAGCTGACCGACATCCCGCCCAATTCGAGCAGCCAGGTCCAAACCGACCAGGTGGTGGTCACCAGCGGCTTTAAGGACACGAACGACCCCTCGATCGAGTCTTACTACCCGGGCGGTATCCCGATCGGCACGATCTCCACGCAGAACCCGCAGGACTCGATCACCACCAACGGGCAGGTGCAGGTGACGCCGTTCGTGAACCTCACGCAGCTGAGCTTCGTGCAGGTCCTGACCAAGCCACACGCCGGCTCCTGACGATTTGGCATGAATCGCGAGTTCTCAGTTCACCTGCCGCTGCGGATCGCGTTGGTCGCATTCCTGGCGGTTGTGATCCAGGAGACGACGATCTCGCAGATCTCGATCTTCGGCGTGACCGCTGACATCACGCCGATCGTGGTGATGTCGATCGGTCTGCTGTGCGGATCGCTGCCGGGTGCGATCGCCGGCTTCGCGATCGGACTGTTCGTCGACCTGGCGCTGTTCCAGACGCTCGGTGTGACCTCGCTGCTGTACATCGCGGTCGGCTACTGGTCGGGGCGTCTGCGTGAAACGCGCGACCCCTCGCACGGTCTGATCCCGATGCTGCTGGCCGCGATCGCGACCGGCTTTACCGGTGTCGGCATGGCGGTGATCCAGTTCATGCTCGGTGTCACCGCGCCCGTCAGCTTTTTGCTGATCGAGCAGATCATCCTGCAGATGCTGGTCAACACGCTGATCGCGCTGCCGGTCTACGAGATTGTGCGCCGCTGGCTGTACCCTGCACTTCCGGGTGACCCACGGCGCCGGCGCCGCACCTACACCAGCGGCGCCATGAGCCCGCTGCAGCGGCCCTCTGAGCGGATGGTCCGTGCCTCAAGGAGCGCAGAGCGATGATCGAGCCCGACCAGCGCACGCCGCCGATGACGCCGCAGTTGGCGTTGCGCGTGGCGATCGTCGGCAGCATCGCGCTGGTCTTCTTCGCGCTGATCTTCTTCCGTCTCTGGTTCCTGCAGGTGCTCTCCGGCAGTGAATATGTCGCGGATGCACAGAGCAACATCACCCGTACGGTCCCGGTCGCGGCCCCACGCGGTGAGATCCTGGCGAGCGACGGCTCCCAGCTGGTCAGCTCAACGCCTGTGCCGGCGGTGGAGATCGCTCCGCCTGACCTGCTGCCGACGCCGCTCACGTATCAGAACTTCCAGAGCGACATCGGGCAGGATGACGCGTTATTCAACAAGCTCGCCAAGGTCCTGCGTATGTCCACCAAACCGCAGACCTGTAAATACACGATCTACCTCGCGAAGGGACCGAAAAACTACTACCCGAAACTGGCCCAGATCCCCTGCCTGATCACACAGAGCATCGCCAACCAGGCTTACGCCAACGTCACGATCAAGACCGACGTCACCACGGACGTGCAGGCGTATCTGGCTGAGCGCCAGCTTGACTTCCCCGGCGTGATCGCCCAGCAGGAGGTCTACCTGCGCAGCTATCCGCACGGCTCACTTGGCGCGCAGATGTTCGGCACGGTGGGTCCGATCACCACGCCGGAACGTAAGATCGAAGCCAAGGGCGGCAGCGCCTTCAAGGGTGCCAAGGCAACGGATGTTGTCGGTCAGACAGGGCTTGAATACGAGTACGACCAGTACCTGCTCGGGATCGATGGCACCGAGCGCGTCAAGGTCAACGCTGCCAACCAGTTCGAGGGCTACGCGAAGGAGACCCAGCCGACGCCGGGTTACAACCTCAAGACCTCGATCGACCCGAAGCTTCAGAAGGTCGGTGAGGCGGCGCTGGCCGAGTCGATCGCCACGAACAGGACCGCCGGCGCGGACGGCGGCGCCTTTGTGGCGATGGACCCCCAGAATGGCCAGATCTATGCGATGGGCTCGTACCCAACCTACCCACCCAGCCTCTTCAGCCACCCGATCAGTACGAAGACCTATGACAAGGACTTCGGCGCAAACTCGGGGGACCCCCTGGTCAACCGTGCGATCGCGAGTCCGCTGCCCGACGGCTCCACGTTCAAGGTGATCACCGCGACCGCGGCGCTCGAGAGCGGCAAGTGGACGGCGGGCGAGATCTATGACGACAGCGGCCACTTCTGCTACCCGGGCACAGATCCGACCATCCCAAGCAACTGCCTGCGCAACTCCGGCGGCGCCGCCTACGGGGCAGTCGACCTGGAGCAGGCGATCCAGGTCTCCGACGACGACTTCTTCTACAACCTCGGGTACAAGCTCAACGGCGGCGCCACCGGCAGCGGCGGCGACCTGCAGATCTGGGCCCGGCGCTTTGGGATCGGTCACACGACCGGCGTCGATCTACCTGGAGAGGCGAGCGGATCGCTTCCGAGCCCCAACTACTTCCTGGCCCGATGGCGTGAAGAGAAGCAGTGCGAGACAGCGACCGGACCCTATAAGGGACATCCCAAACACCCCGCGGTCGTGGTTGACGCCCAGATCGTGTCGGGAGGATGCGGCATCGCCAGCACCAAATATTGGGGCGCCGGCGACAACGTCAACACCGCGGTCGGTCAGGGTGACGTGCAGGTCACTCCTCTGCAGCTTGCGGTCGTCTACGCGGCGCTCGCCAACGGCAACGGCGCGGTCGTGACGCCGCACATCGGCGACGACATCCAGTCGTCGACCGGAGACGTGCTTCAGAAGATCGACCCGACGCCAAAGCGCTATCTGAAGATCAACCCCTCATACCGTTCCACGATCCTCGCCGGCCTTCACGCGGCCGCGCAGCAGCCGGGCGGAACCTCAGATGACGTCATGGGCAACTTCCCGATGACGGTCTACGGCAAGACCGGCACGGCGCAGGAGGGCACGGCGGCGCAGATTGCGAGCAACACCGAGTCCGACTACTCCTGGTATGCCTGTTTTGTGCCCGCAACCGCCACCAGCAAGCCGATCGTCATAGTCGTGAGCGTCGAGAAGGGCGGCTTCGGTGACGTCGCTGCCGCACCGGTGGCGCGGCAGATGCTCTCGGAGTGGTTCTACGGCAAGCGCGGTCCCTACGTAAACGGATCTTCGACGGACACATGAGCACCAGTCCTATTCAGCTGAGCGAAGAGCCGACCACGCGGATCCGCACGCAGCTGCTGCGGATCGATCCGCTGCTGCTGCTCGCAGGCGTGGGCCTGGCGCTCTGTTCGTTCGTGACGCTGCACGGCGCCGGCTACCGCAGCGACGCTGACAAGCAGCTACTCTACGCCGGCGTCGGGCTGCTGCTCGCGCTGGTGATGAGCCGCTTCGACTACAGCGTGCTGCGTGAGTACCGGTACGTCTTCTACGCGCTCATGATCGTGCTCAACATCGCTGTTTACGCGTTCCCCAAGGAACCGGCGATCGGCGGCGCTCACCGCTGGATTCCGCTGCCGGGCTTCTCGTTCCAGTCCTCCGAGTTCGGCAAGCTGCTGCTGATCGTTTCGCTCTGCGCCTTTGCGGTCGACCGTTCCCGGCGTCTCAGCGAGCGTCAAACGATCGCCCGCGTGATGCTGCTGGCGCTGGTGCCGGCGATCATCGTGATGAAGCTCCAGAGCGACCTGGGGAGCGGGCTCATCTACGTGACGATCGCCTGCGCGATCCTCTTCTTCCTAGGCACCGGCTGGAAGCAGCTGGCGGCGCTCGCCGCGCTGTTCGCGGTCGCGGCAGCGATCGTGCTGATCGCCGCGCCGCTGGTCGGCGTTCACGTGCTGCAGCCATATCAGACGCAGCGGCTCACGACCTTCATAAACCCTCCGGCCAACTGCACGTCCGCGAACAACCAGATCTGTTACCAGCTGCACGAGGGCCTGATCGCGATCGGCTCAGGCCAGAAGACCGGAGTTGGCCCTGAGAACGCCACGCAGGCGACGTTCGGCCTGCTCCCCGAGCCTTCGACGGACTTCATCTTCGCGGTGTTGGGCGAGACCTACGGGTTCGCCGGCGCCGCGCTGGTGCTCTCCCTGTACGCCTTGTTGATCTGGCGCGCCCTGCGCATCCTGACCATGGCCAAGAACCTCTACGGCACCTTGATCGCCAGCGGCGTCCTGGCGATGTTCATGTTCCAGATCTTCCTCAACATCGGCATGACCCTCGGGATCATGCCGGTCACCGGAGTGCCTCTGCCGCTGCTCAGTTACGGCGGCTCTTCGGTGCTCGCAAGTTTCCTGGCCATCGGCCTTCTCCAATCGATCCACGTGCAAGCGCGCATGGCGTCGTCTGGCAAGGCGAGGGTCCTGATCGTATGACGGCGCACCGCGAGCCACTCGCTCCCGCCGCCGCCCCGCTTAGCCTGCGAGCACGGTCGTGTTCGCAGGCCGACCATTTACAAAGGACTGAAGACAATTGAAGAAGCAAGTGCTTGTCAGCGTCGACCGCGGGGAAACCCGAGTCGCGCTGCTTGAGGCAGTGGGTGATGTCCAAGCCGCCGCACCTGGTGCTGCGCCCGGCAGCAGCCGCCGCCGCAAGCGACCCGCCAACCCGGCTGCCGGCTACAACGTGGCCGAGCTCTACCTGGAGCGCCGCGGTGCCCGCTCGATCGTCGGCAACATCTACAAGGGACGCGTCGACAACGTGCTCGCCGGCCTTGAAGCCGCCTTCGTCGACATCGGTCTTGAGAAGAACGGCTTCCTGCACGTCGATGAGATCGTGCTTCCCGGTGTCGAGGCCCCACGCCGTGGGCGCGGTGGCGGCAGCCAGATCACGGAGCTGCTGAAGCCCGGTCAGGAGATCGTGGTGCAGGTGGTCAAGGACCCGCTCAAGACCAAAGGCGCCCGTCTCTCCATGGACCTCACGATCGCCGGCCGTTACATGGTCTTCGCCCCCTATGGTGAGGGCGTAGGCGTCTCCCGGCGTCTCGGTGACCGCGAGCGCGACCGTCTGCGCAAGGAGGCCGCCAAGCTCGACCTCAAGGGTGCCGGCGCGATCATCCGCACGGCCGCCGAGGGCGCCATGCGCGCCGACCTCGAGCGTGAGATGCAGTACCTCTTCAAGCTCAACGACGTCCTCCAGAAGCGCGTTGAGACGACTCACGGCTCCGAGCTCGTGTTCCAGGAGGCGGACCTCTCGGTGCGCGTCGTGCGCGACATCTACTCCGGTGAGTTCGAGCGCGCGATCGTCGACGACGAGAAACAGCACCACCGGCTGGTCTCATTCTTCTCGCGTACCGCTCCGGAGCTCGTCGAGCACGTTGAGCTCTGGACTGAGGACAAGCCGCTGTTCGAGAGCTACGGCGTCGACCAGGTGCTCGATTCGACGCTCTCGCGTCGCGTCGACCTGCCGAGCGGCGGTTACCTGGTGATCGACTACGCGGAAGCGCTGACGGTGATCGACGTCAACTCCGGCAGCTTCATCGGCCGCGGCAAGGGTGCCCGGCTCGAGGACACGATCACCAAGACGAACCTGGAAGCCGCCGACGAGTGCGTGCGCCAGATGCGCCTGCGTGATATCGGTGGGATCATCGTCATCGACTTCATTGACATGGCTCGCGCGCGCAACCGCGATGCAGTGCTAAAGACGCTGCGCAAGGCGCTCGATGAGGACCGGACCAAGACCTTCGTGGTCGAGATCTCGCCGCTCGGGCTGGTCGAGATGACGCGTCAGAACGTCACGGAGGGCGTGCGCGAGATCATGACGCGCGCCTGCCCCACCTGTCATGGGGAGGGCGTGATCAAGTCCGAAGAGACGATCGCCATCGAGTTTGAGCGGCGCATGCGGGATCTCGCGCCCAATGTGACGGAAGAGGCGGTGCTGCTGCAGATGAATCCGCGCGTCAGCGCCGAGTTCACCGGCAACGGCGCCCGGGTCCTGCACCAGATCGAGCACGAGACCGGCAAGTGGTTCCACTTCGAGGGCTCTGAGGGCTTGCCGCTCCAGCACTTTAAGGTGCTGATGGAGGCCAGCCGCGAGCAGGTGCTCGAGCGGGCCTTGCCGTTCCGCGAGGGTGAAGAGGTCTACGTCGAGATCATCGAGCCGCACATGTACAGCGCCGGGGATGCCGTCGCCAAGGTCGACGGGTACATCATCTCGGTCAAGGAAGGGGAGAGCGCCGTCGGGCAGAAGCGACTGGTACGGATCGAGGAGGTTGGGCGCACGGCAGCGATTGCGGTGCTGATCGATGAGGCGCCCGTCAAGCGCCCGGAGCCCGACGTGACTCCAGACAAGCCTGCAGCTTCGGCCAGGCCCAAGGCTTCCGCAAAGGCGCCGGCCGCGGCGAGAACCGCGGCTGCCGCGAAACCAGCAGCTGCTACGCCACCCGCGGATGCGGCGAAACCCGCGGCTGCGGCAGAGCTCGCGGCTGGCGACGAAGCCCCAGCCACGGACGAGACGTCAGCGCAAGCCAGCGATGACGCGGCGCCGACAGACGCTCCCAAGAAGCCCGCACCGCGTCGGCGCGCACCCGCCAAGAAGCCCGTCGCCGTTGCCGACGTGGTTGAAGCGTCGGCCCCGGAAGCCGGCGCTGGGGAGGCTCCGGAGACCGATTCCGGTGAAAACGGCGCCGATAGCGTAGAATCGACTGTCCGGCGTCGTGGTCGGCGCGGAGGTCGCCGCCGTTCCACGTCCAAAACGGGTACGGCCAGTACGGCCGACGAATCTTCCTCAGAGTGAACATGTACGCAATCGTCAAAACAGGCGGCAAGCAATACCGCGTCCAAGAAGGCCAATACCTGCTCGTAGAGCGGCTGGCCGCAGAGGACGGGGAGAGCGTTTCGCTGACCCCGTTGCTCTACGTCAACGGTGAGGACGTCGTCGATGGCGACGACATCTCACGTGTGGACGTCACAGCAACGATCCTCGCCCATGAGCGAGGCCCCAAGCTCCGCATCGTCAAGTTCAAGCCGAAGCGTGGCTACAAGCGCCGCAACGGCCACCGTCAGAACCTGACTCGTATCGAGATCAAGCACATCAAGTTGGCCGCTGCTGGAAGTTCCAGCAAGGCCGCAGCCAAGGTGGAGGCCGTAGATGGCGCATAAGAAGGGCCTCGGCTCCTCACGTAACGGCCGTGACTCAAACCCCCAGTTCCTCGGCGTCAAGCTGTTTGCCGGCCAGGCAGTCACCGGCGGCGAGATCATCGTGCGTCAGCGTGGCACCGTCTTCAAACCCGGAGATGGCGTCGGCATCGGCAAGGACGACACGATCTTCGCCAAGTCGGCGGGCACCGTTCAGTTCAAGCGTGGTCGCCGCGGACGCGTAATCAGCGTCGCTCCGACGACCGACGCTGCCTAGCTGTCTCAGATCAAGCTTTGCCCGAGGGGGCGCGGGACGAAGTCCCGCGCCCCCTCGGGGTTTAGCTAACTCGTTCGGCTAGCCGAACGGCGTCTGGGTGACCAGAGGCGGCTGCTGTGCCGTGCAGGCGGAGCAGCGGGTCGCCTGCGCCGGGATCTCGGTCAGGCACTCCGGGCAGGTCTTGATGGTCGTGTCTTCCGTCGCGTGCCGTGCCTGGAACGCCACGTAAGGCTTGACGACAAAGAAGAAGACCGCGGCGGCGGTGCTCACGAACGTGATCACCACGTTGATCAGGTCGCCATAGAGGAAGTGGCTCGAGTTGATCGTGAACGAGAGCGCACTGAAGTCAGGCTTAGCAAAGATCAGCGCGATTATCGGCGTGATGATGTCGGTGACGAAGGCTTTCACCACCTCCGCAAACACCGTGGCGATGATGAACGCCACAGCCAGCATCACGACGCTCCCCTTCAAGAGGAACTCCTTGAATTCCAGCGCCAAAGCCTTCACAGCGGCATCCTCCTCGGTTCGACGGATTCGCCGCAGAGTCTATGGCCGTTGCGGCGCACCCAGGCCCTCTAACCTTCACGAAAGTCCTGCAAATGAAAGATCGAGCGCGAATACACGTCCAGGCTGGCGGCGGTGGCGACGGATGCATGAGCTTCCGGCGCGAAGCGCACGTGCCTAAGGGTGGACCGGACGGCGGTGACGGCGGCGACGGCGGCGACGTGGTGATGGTCTGCAACGACTCCTACCGTGACCTCGAGCACTTCCGCCGCAGCTCGCACTTCAGCGCCAAGCGCGGCACGCACGGCCAGGGCGCACAACGTCACGGGGCCGACGGCGCGATGCTTGAGATCCCCGTCCCGCCGGGGACCGAGATCCTGATCGAGAGTGACGGCACCCAGCACGACCTCGTGCGGCCGGGGCAGCGCGCCGTGGTGGCCAAGGGTGGCTCCGGTGGGCGTGGCAACCGGCACTTCTCCAGCTCGACGACGCAGAGCCCGCGGTTCGCTGAGCTCGGTCTCGTGGGTGACGAGACCTGGGTGACGCTGCAGCTCAAGCTCCTGGCAGACGCCGGCCTCGTCGGTCTGCCGAATGCCGGCAAGTCCTCCCTGATCTCGACGATCACGCGCGCCACCCCGAAGGTGGCCGATTACCCGTTCACCACGCTCGAGCCCGCGCTCGGGACACTGCACGCCGCTGACCGCCAGCTTGTCATCGCTGACATCCCTGGCCTGATAGAGGGGGCCAGTGACGGAATCGGGCTCGGCCATGACTTTCTGGCCCACGTCGAACGTACGCGCCTGCTCGTGCACGTGCTGGACCTGGCGCCGCTCGACGGCTCTGACCCGGCCGACAACTTCGACACGGTTGAGCGTGAAATCCACCTCTACCAGGAACGCCTGGCCACGCTGCCCCGGATCATCGCGCTCTCCAAGGCCGACCTCGTGACCGATGAAGAGGGCGAGCAGGCTCGGGCCTACTGGCAGGAGCGGATGGGGGAGGACGTGTCGGTGCTGCTGACCTCCTCAGCGACCACGCAGGGCCTTGACGAGCTCTGCGTCGAGCTGTTGCGGCGTATCCCGCTGGCCGCGGCCGCGGACGACGCGGGTGATCAGCGGATCACCCGCGCGCGGCATACACCTGACGACCTTCCTGAGCACCGCACCTTCCGGCCCGCCTCGCGCCGTGGGTTCCAGGTGACGCAACCCGAACCCGGGAGCTTCCTGGTGGAGGGGGAGAACGTTGAGAAGCTGGTCGCGCGCTATGACCTCGCCAACGAGGATGGGCTCCAGCATCTGGAACGGCGCCTGCGCGGCATGGGTGTGATCCGTGCGCTCGAGGCGGCCGGATTCGAGGCCGGCAATGACGTTGAGATCGCCGGGGTCGTGTTCGACCTCGATCCGTGAGACGCTGCACAGCACCATGGCGTCCGTAGTCATCAAGCTCGGGTCGAGCGTCGTCGCCACTGACGACGGCACGATCCGTACAGAGGTGCTCGAACGGATCTGTGACGACGTCGCGGCGCTCCGTCAGCAGGGCCTCGAGCCGATCGTCGTAACCAGCGGCGCGATCGCTCGCGGGCTGGGGGAGCTCGGGATCCTCCCGGCGCAACGGCCCAGGGCGGTTGAGGAGCTGCAGGCGGCCAGCGCGGTCGGGCAGGGCAAGCTCTACCGGGTCTATGACGAGCTGCTCAGCGCTCGCGGTGTGCCCAGTGCCCAGGTGCTGCTCACGTTCTTCGATCTGAGTGCGCGCAGCCACTACCTGAACGCCCGCCAGACGCTGCGCAAGCTGCTCGACTGGCGGGTCGTGCCGATCATCAACGAGAACGACACCACCACCACCGATGAGATCTCGTTCGGGGACAACGACTTCCTTGCCGCCCAGGTCGCGATCCTAGTCGGGGCCGAGCGGCTGCTTTTGCTGACCAACACCGACGGAGTCTTCACCGCAGACCCAGACACTGATCCGAGTGCTCAACTCGTCAGCCGGATCGACGACTTCCAGCAGCTCGAGCAGCTACGGATAACGCAGACCACCTCTGTGCTCGGGTCGGGCGGGATGCGTTCGAAAGTGGTGGCGGCTGAGATGGCGACCGCCGCCGGAATCCCGACCGTGATCGCCAACGGGCAGCTCGCCGGGACGATCGTCAAGGTCGTGGCAGGCGAAGTGCTCGGAACCAGCTTCAGCGCTCAGGATGACCGCTACTCGAGCTTCAAGCTCTGGCTCAAATACGCGAAGCCGGTGCGCGGGCGCGTGCAGGTGGACGCCGGCGCCGCGCGCGCCCTACGCGAGGGCGGCACCAGCCTGCTGCCGGTCGGCGTGGTCGAGGTCGAGGGCGTCTTTGAGGCCGGGGACGCGATCGAGGTTCTGTTTGGCCTCGAACAGGTCGGTAAGGGCATCAGCAACTATTCGGCCGATGAGCTGCGCAAGGCGAGAGGGCGCCGTTCGGCGGAGGTCCGAGAACTGCTGCCGCTGGCCGGCGACGAGGCGGTTCACCGGGATTACTTCGTGCTGGCGTAGTCTTTATCTGGGTATGGCCGTCGCTACCGCTTCAGTGACTCAGGTCTGCGCGGGCGCCAAGCGCGCCTCGCGCGAGCTTGGGATGCTCGGATCGGGCGTCAAGGACGCGGCCCTGCAGCGCATCGCCGATGCGCTGCTCGAGCGCACGCCGGAGATCCTGGAGGCCAACCAGCTTGATCTGGAGGCCGGCCGCGAAGCCGGCCTGAGCGCCGCGCTGATCGACCGCCTGACGCTCGATCAGGGGCGCATCCAGGCGATGGCCGATGGCGTGCGAAAGATCGCGGCACTTCCGGACCCGGTGGGCGAAGTGATCGATGGCTTCCGGCTTCCGAACGGGCTCGACGTGCGCAAGTTGCGGGTGCCGCTCGGCGTCGTCGCCGTCGTCTATGAGGCACGCCCGAACGTCACGATCGACGCGGCCGCGCTCTGCCTGAAGTCCGGCAATGCGGTCGTCCTGCGCGGATCCTCAACCGCCGCTCACTCCAACGCCGTGCTAGCCACGGTCGCCGGCGAAGCCGCGGTCGAGGCCGGCCTGCCGCAGGGCTCGCTCTCGCTCGTCTCCGGCGGCGGCCGCGAGGAGCTGGCCGAGCTGGCGACGCAGAACGGCGTGATCGACCTGATCATCCCGCGCGGCGGCGAGGGATTGAAGGCCGCGCTCAAGGGCGTCGCGACCGTGCCCGTGATCTTTGCGGCATCCGGTAACTGCCACGTGTACGTCGACGCCAGCGCCGACCTGGCGGCAGCTCAGGAGATCGTCGTCAACGCCAAGGTGCAGCGGCCGGGAGTCTGTAACGCCGCCGAGACCCTGCTCGTGCATGAACACGTCGCCGACGTCTTCCTGCCGCGCGTCCTGCACGCGCTGAACGACGCGGGCGTGACGATCCACGGCGATACGCGCACCCGTGACCTGCTCCCAGACCTTGCGATCCGTCCGGCCTGCGAGGCGGACTGGGATACGGAGTACCTGGCGCTCGAGATCGCCGTCCGTGTGGTGGACTCTGTGGATGAGGCGATCGCCCACATCAACCGTCACGGCAGCGGTCACTCCGAAGCGATCGTCACCGCCGATACCGCCGCGGCTCACCAGTTCCAGCTGGCCGTCGACGCCGCCTGCGTTTACGTCAACGCCTCGACGCGCTTCACTGACGGCGCTGAGTTCGGGATGGGCGCGGAGATCGGCATCTCGACTCAGAAGCTCCATGCCCGCGGACCGATCGGCTTGCGTGAGCTCTGCACCAGCAAGTACCTGGTCGAGGGCACGGGCCACATCCGTCCCTGAACGCTGTTGCGTGTCGGAATCCTCGGCGGGACGTTCAACCCGCCTCACCTAGGCCACCTGATCTGCGCTCAGGAGGCGTACCTGCAGCTCAACCTGGATCGCGTGATCCTGATGCCTGCTGGGCGCCCGCCGCATAAGCCGTCGCTGAAAGGCGAACCCGGGCCCGGCCATCGTTTGGAGCTCTGCCGCCGCGCCGTCGGCAGCGATCCGCGCTTCGACGTCTCCGACCTGGAGGTCCGCCGTGAGGGGCCGTCGTACACGGTCGATACGCTTAGCGAACTGACCTCACTGATGCCCGATAGTGAGTTGTTCCTGATCGTCGGTGGTGACGTTGCCGCCGGCTTGCCCAGCTGGCATCAGCCAGAGCGCGTGCTGTCGCTGGCTACACTGGCTGTAGCGAAGCGTCGTGGGACGACACAGGCGTCGATCGACCAGGCGCTTTCCGGCCTTCAGGGCGGAGATAGAGCGGAGTTCTTCCGCATGCCACGGATCGGGATCTCATCTACCGAGATCCGCCAGCGAGTGCAGCTGCAGCAACCGATCAAGTACCTCGTCCCGGATCCCGTGGCGAGTTACATCGATGAACACCGTCTATACGGAGGTCGCAAAGAGTTATGAATTCGGAACAGATCGCGTCGGCAATCGCCGAGCTTGCCTCGGACCGCAAAGCTGTGGAGATAGTTCAGCTTGATCTGCGTGGACTCACGTCCCTGGCCGACTACTTTGTGATCTGTACCGGGCGCAGCGACCGCCAGGCGCGCGCGATCCAGGAGGGCATCCAGCTCGGCCTCAAGCAGGAGCACGGCATCATGCCGACTCGTGTTGACGGCACCACCGACGCCAACTGGATCCTGATGGACTACGGCGACGTGATCGTCCACGTGTTCACGCCTGAGACGCGCGAGTTCTATCGGCTCGAGCACCTCTGGGGCGAGGCGCCGGTCAAGAAGTTCGAGTTCGCCGAGCCCGCAGCGGTCTGAGACAGCTTCTAGGTCAGATGGTCGCGAGCAGCTTCGGCGCGACCTGCTTCTTACGGCTCATCACGCCTGGCAGTGTCAGCGAGTGACCGCCGTCTGACGGCTCGACGCCGAAGGCGCGCGACGCTGCGCCGATATCACCGGCAACCAGCAGCTCGGTGGCCTTGTCGAGAATGTCCGTGACCATCAGTGCATAGAGTTCCACGCCCTGGACGGCCTGCTCATGGTGCATCGCCGCGAGCAGTTCGTCCTTACGGTCCAGAAGCCCCTTGCCGACCACCTCGATCTGGGCCACGAGGAAGGGGGTTCCGTTGCCCGACTTGTAGACCTTGGCGTCGCGCCTGACCAGGTCAGAGGCGCTTATTCCCTCGACGTCAGAGCTCGACTTGAACATCTCACGCCCGAACCCACGGCCGTCGAGCTCGAGCACGCGCTCCAGATACTCGACCACAGCCGCGTCGCGGTCGGTGGTGGTGGGGGAGTTGAGGATCACAGTGTCGGACAGCACCGCGCCCAGCAGCAGCATCGCGCTGGAGCGCGATGGCTCGATGCCACTGCGGCGGAAGCGCTCGACTACCAGTGTCGCGGTCGATCCGACCGGATCGAAGGTCGCCTTGACCGGCAGTCTGGTCTCGATCGAACCGATGTGGTGGTGGTCGAGGATCTCCACGATCTCGGCCTGCTCGATCCCAGGCACCGCCTGCGCCCGCTCGGCATGGTCCACCAGGACGACGCGACGGCGCACCGGCGAGACCAGGTCAGAGCGGCTCAGCAACCCGGTCGGGCGGTGCAGCTGGTCCACGACGATCGCGGTCGCTTGGTGTGAATTCTTGAGCTGATCGGAGACGTCGGTGATCGCGTCCTCCGCTATCACCGCAACCTCTGCTTCCTCCATCAGGTCACGGCAGGGAGCGGCCAGCGTGTCGGTGGTGCTGTGCTCCGACTCCCTCACGTAGCGACGCGCGAGCGCGCGCGTCGTGATCACGCCGGCCAGCTTGCCCTCGGCGTCGATCACCGGCACCAGGTCATAGTCGGCGCTGTCGATCGCCACGCCGGCCTCGCGGATGGCGTCGCTCTCCCGCACGCACACGAATTCCGTTGCCATCAGGTCCACAGCGCGCAGGCGGATGTGCTGCAGGTACTTAGGCTCATCTGCCCCTGCGCGTTCGAGCACCCAGCGTGTCTGCGGGTTGAGATCTCCGAGCCGAACCGGCACGAACTCTGTGCTCGGGTCGAGGCGGGCCTTCAGCTCCGCGTATCCGACCGCTGAGCCAATCGAGTCAAGGTCCGGGTTGCGGTGACCGGAAACATAAACGGGCTGCACAGCGAGATTATGTCCGGATTGTTGCTTTTGCGACGCCTTGTCGGGTTCTGGCGGCAGCGAGGGTGGCGACCACAGTACTTTTTGCTACCCGGAAGCGGAGCAACTCAAGCATTTCGGACAAGAAGCCGATGTGAGGAGCATGAGTGCCCGGCTCTTGCAACTTCTGCGCCGTCTCAGTTCTGACCAATCTGGTCAGGCGCTCGTCATCGTGAGCGTCATGATGGTGGCGGTCCTGGGCGTCGCCGGGGTCTCGATCGACGCCGCTTCATGGGACGTCAAGCATCACCAGGATCAGGTTGTGGCCGACTCGGCGGCGCTGGCAGCGGCCAACTGCCTGGCGAACCCAAACACCGGCCCTAACACGTCCTCGGTGCCGCAATGCACTTCGAACACTGACACGACCGACGCCAAGCAGGTCGCGGTCACCTACGCCCAGCAGAACGGCCTCACTATCAGCGCCAGCAACGTGAATGTCAACACAACGAGCGGCGCCGTTACGGTGACGGCCCAGTCGACCTCGCCCTCTTACTTCGCGTCTGCGCTGGGCATCAAATCGGCGAAGCAGAGCGCCAGCGCGACAGCTGGGTTCACAACCGGTACTCCCGGGGCCAGCACCTTGTCTTGGGGCTGCACCGCTGCCCAGCAGAATGCGGGGCAGTGCGACGCGATCTATGCGGCAGACACCGCCTGCGGTACCAACAACGGATACACCGTTTCCAATACCAGCATGGCGATTAACGGCGCGGTGCACAGCCAGGGCTCAATCAACGCGAGCCAAGGCACGTTTTCCTTCAACGGCCCGATCACCTACGGCGGCTCCTGCAGCTTCACCTCGAGCGGTGACACCGTCTCCGGCACGACACCGACGCTAGGCACCAGCCAGCCATGGCCGGCTGACTTCTCGAAGGTGTTCACGAACTGCGGTACGGGCTACGGCTACGTCTGCACCGGGCCTGACAATACGCCGAGCTACTGCGCCTACGCGTCAGCGAGTTACAGCGTCAGTGCGCTGTCCAACGGCGTCTACTGCGCGTATGGAACGGGTACACCGAGCACGCCCTCAACGTGGAACGGAGGCATCAGCATCTCCAACGGCACCATCTCCGCGACGGTGACGCTGATCGGCGGATACATAAACACCTCATCGGTGAGCTTCACGGGTACCCCGTATCTCGACGACTGCCTTATGTACGCGCTGGATAGCAACACTCAGGCCAGCTCCAACTCAGGCTACGCGATCAACTTGGCGAACGGTACTTACAGCACCACTGGCGGGATCTTTGCTCCCAACGGCACCATCTATGAATCCTCGATAACTATCTCGAGCGGATTCATGGAGGGCCTTGACGTGCACATGGCGGGCGGCACTTTCACCACCGGTCAGGGACCCCCGGTCGGCACCACCGCCACCATCACAACCAGCAGCAGCGGTGGCGGGTCCGACTCTCTAACGCAGTAGCCCCCGGGTCGGAGTAGCAGCCGAGTACCGTAGCTCGCAGCCGGATCGCCGGTCGTGGCGCTTGTGACCGAATCCTGCCGAACTCCTAGAGTGATGGTTGGATGCCTGTGGAACTATCGATCCTTGATCTTGCTCCGATCGGCCGTCGCCAGACCGCGGCTGACAGCTTCGGCGCGAGTGTGGCGCTCGCTCAGCGTGCCGAGCATCTCGGCTACAAGCGCGTCTGGTACGCCGAGCATCACAACATGGCGAGCATCGCCTCGTCGGCAACAAGCGTTCTGATCGCTCACATCGGCGCCCATACGGAGACCATCAGGCTCGGTGCGGGCGGCGTGATGCTGCCGAATCATGCGCCGCTGGTGATCGCCGAGCAGTTCGGAACGCTCGCTGCGATGTACCCGGGCCGGATCGACCTCGGTCTCGGGCGCGCGCCCGGTTCCGACCAGAACACGATGTTCGCGCTGCGCCGCGACCCCAGCTCTGCGGCCAGTTTCCCGCAAGACGTCCGCGAACTTCAAGGCTATCTGAGCGGCACGAGCGTCGTCCCCGGTGTCGACGCCGTCCCTGGAAAGGGATCGAACGTACCGCTCTACATCCTCGGCTCCTCAATGTTCGGCGCGAAGCTCGCGGCAGCGTTCGGGCTTCCCTACGCGTTTGCTTCTCACTTCTCGCCGGAGCTGCTGGAGCAGGCGCTCGCCGCCTACCGCGCTGAGTTCACACCTTCCGAGGTCCTCGACAGTCCCTACGTGATGGCGGGCGTCAATGTCCTCGCCGCCGACACGCTGGCGGAAGCACAGGCGCAGCTGCAGGCCGTTAGGCGCATGCGCGCGATCGGGCTATACGGACGGAGAATCGGCGCGAGCGTGGTCGACGCCACTGATCAGCAGGCCGACCAGCTGCTGGCCGCCGGCATGGCTGCGCACGTAGATCAGATGCTCACGTTCACCGCGATGGGCGCCGCCGCCGACGTTCGCAATTACCTTACGGACTTCGCCGAGCGTATCTCCGCCGATGAGCTGATCACCGCCCACCACGCCCCCGGCGTGGATGCGCGCCTGCGCTCAGTCGAACTCTTGGCCGAAGCCATGCTTCAACCCACTCAAAGCCGGTAGCGATAGCGCCTGAGGACCTGACGCGGCTGTTTGTCGAGCGTTCCAACGACGGCGATGTCGATGGCGTCGCTGAACTCTACGGACCGACGAGAAAAGTGGAGCTAGTCGGGATCGAACCGACGACCTCCGCCATGCCATGGCGGCGCTCTCCCAGCTGAGCTATAGCCCCTTCGAGAGTCGAAGGTTAGCGATTCGTCCCGCGAGGGATGAACTCGGGCACGTCCAGGTCATCCTCCACTTCGCGACGGGCCGACCCACCAGTGGCGGGCGCGCTGACCGACGACTGCACGGTTCGTAGCTGCTGCCGGTCGGGGTCGATCTTGTCGATCGCCGCGAGGTAGGTCGAGTGCACCCCCTGGACGTCACGCAGCAGCCGCTCCGCGTTGGAGCGCAGTGAGTCACCGAGCTCCCGTACGTGACCGACGAGTTCACGTCCGTCGGTCTGCACGTCACCGGCCACGTCACGAGCGGCACGCAACAGCTCCCGCGCCTTCTCATCGGCCTGCGACCGAGTCTTCAGCGCGGCGTCGGTCGCTTCCTGAATCGTCTGATCCGCGTTCTCCTGAGCCCGTGCGATCGTGGCCAGCGCCTCGCCGGTCGCCTTGGTCTTGATCTCCTCGGCTTCCATCCGGATTCGATCGGCCTCAGCCTGCGCGCGAGCGACCGTGTCGCGCGCCACACGCTGCGCGTCTTCATGCGCCGCCCTGATGATGTCGGCAGCCTCATCTTCCGCGGCCTTGACGCGGTTGTCGGCGGCGCGGTCGGCCTCGGCGATGCGTGATTTGAGCCGCTCCTCGGCCTCATTACGAACCTGCTCGGCCGTCTGCTCGGCCGCCGTTAGGATTGCTGCAACCTGGTCTGAGACTGAGGACTTTCCTGCGGACATGGGCGGATGGTACGTGGCGCGGTTACTTGGGGCGGCAAAGCCGCGCCCACCCGTCCCGCAAGACCGCTGCCGCCCCACCAAGTCTCTAACCTCAACGGCGTGACCATCAGCAGCAACGAGACGACTGAGCGCCGCTACCGGCCGGGTGAGATCGAGCCGAAATGGCAGGCGATCTGGGAGGCCGAGAAGACCTGGCAGGTCAGCAACGACCCATCGGTCGACGCCGACAAGCCGAAGTCGTACGTGCTGGAGATGCTCCCCTACCCGAGCGGCGAGCCACACATCGGGCATCTCAAGAACTACTCGATCGGCGACGCGATCGCCCACTTCCACCGGCGCACCGGACACCGCGTTTTGCATCCGATGGGCTTCGACTCCTTCGGTCTGCCGGCTGAGAACAACGCCATCAAGACCGGTCAGCATCCCCGCGTCGCGACTGAAGCGTCGATCGCCTCGTTCCAGAGGGCCTTTCGCTCCTGGGGGATCTCGATCGACTGGTCCCGTGAGATCGCCAGCCACACGCCCGAGTACTACCGCTGGACCCAGTGGATCTTCCTGCAGCTCTACAAGCGAGGGTTGGCCTACCGCAAGTCAGCGGCGGTCAACTGGTGCCCCAACGACCAGACGGTGCTGGCCAACGAGCAGGTGGTTGACGGCCACTGCGAGCGCTGCGGCGCTGAGGTCGAGCTGCGCCAGCTCGAGCAGTGGTTCTTCCGGATCACGGACTACGCCGACCGCCTGCTGGATGACCTCGACGGCATCCGCTGGCCGGAGCACGTCAAGTCGATGCAACGCAACTGGATCGGGCGCAGCGTCGGCGCCGAGGTCAGCTTCCGCTGTGAGCAGATCGGTACCGATTACCCGGTCTTCACGACCCGGCCGGACACCCTGTTCGGCGCAACCTTCTTCGTGATGGCGCCCGAGCATCCCGACGTCTTCAAGCTGGCCGCAGGCACTCCGGGCGAGCAGCAGGTCCACGCCTACGTCAATCACGCGCTGACCGAGTCTGACGAGGATCGCGGCTCTGCGGAGAAGCCCAAGACGGGCGTCTTCCTGGGACGCACGGTTACCAACCCGGTGACCGGTGAGCAGATCCCGATGTACGTCGCTGACTACGTGCTGATGGAGTACGGCACCGGCGCGATCATGGCCGTGCCCGCTCACGACGAGCGCGACTTTGCCTTCGCCACGGCCTATGACCTGCCGATCCGCCAAGTGGTCGCTCCGGCCGACGGCTCAACGTGGCCCGCGGACGAGGCGTACCTCACCAAGGCCGACGGCGCTGTGCTGGTCAACTCTCCCGGCTTCGACGGGCTCACCCCCAAGCAGGGTTTCGAGCGGATCGTTGCCTGGCTGGAGTCCGAGGGCATCGGCCACGCGTCGGTCAACTTCCGCCTCCGCGACTGGCTGCTCTCGCGCCAGCGTTACTGGGGCTGCCCGATCCCGATCATCTACTGCAACGCCTGCGGAATGGTCGCAGTGCCCGAAGATCAGCTCCCGGTCACGCTCCCGGACGTCGAGGATTACAAGCCGAAGGGCCGCTCGCCGCTGGCGGCAGCCGAAGAGTGGGTCACCACCACGTGCCCGACCTGCAGCGGTCCCGCGCGCCGCGAGACCGACACGATGGACACCTTCGTCGATTCGAGCTGGTACTTCCTGCGCTACTGCGACGCCACCAACGACCAGGCCGCCTGGGACCCGCAGATCCTCAAGCAGTGGATGGCCGTCGACCAGTACATCGGTGGTGTCGAGCACGCGATCCTACACCTGCTGTACGCCCGCTTCTTCGTGAAGGCGCTCGCCGACATGGGCCTGGTCAACGTCCAGGAGCCGTTCGAGGCGCTGTTCACGCAGGGCATGATCCTCGGGCCGGACGGGCACAAGATGTCGAAGTCCCGCGGCAATGTGATCCCGCCGACGCCGCTGATCGAGCAGTTCGGCGCCGACACGGTCCGGACCTACATCCTCAACATGGGACCGCCCGACCAGGACGCCGCCTGGAATGAGAATGCCCTGGCCGGGGCCCACCGTCTGCTCTCGCGCATCTGGACCCTGGCCGATGAGCTCGCTGGCGCCGGGGCTGGCCCGCTGGCCAGCCCCACCGAGGAACCTCTGCGACAGCCCGACGGCCCCGCCGGTGACGCGCTCACCCTGATCCGCAAGGCCAACTGGGCGATCGACCGCGTCACCTCAGAGTTCGGCGGCCGCTTCGGCTTCCACAACGCGATCGCCGCCGTCACCGAGCTGGTCAACGATCTCTACCGCTACCCCGATGCCGACGTTGAGGCGCGCCGCTTCGCGACCGTCACAGCGGTTTCCCTGGTCTTCCCGTTCGCGCCGCACCTCGGTTCGGAGGCTTACGAGCGACTGACCGGCAGACGCGTCTGGAACGAGTCGTGGCCCGTTGCCGACCCGCAGATGCTGGTCGCCGACAGCTTCGAGCTGGTCTGTCAGGTCAATGGCAAGGTCCGCGATCGCGTGCAGGCGGCGGCTGACGCCGATCGCAGTGCCCTGGAGCAGTTGGCGCTCGGGACCCCAGGCGTCCAGCAGTACGTCAACGGCCATGAAGTCGTGAAGGTCGTGGTCGTGCCCGGCAAGTTGGTCAACGTCGTAGTTCGCTGATCATGCTAGTGGCCCCGTCCGTAAGTCCTGCGGCATTCGAGCGGCCCCTGAAGGTGCCTGGCAGCGTCCTGCGTCGGGCCAATACCTCCAGTATTGACCCTCCCTGCGTCCTCGCCAGGCACCTTCAGTGACCACTCTCGGTGCCCAGCAGGGCTTACGGACGGAACCACCAGGCCCCGCCTACATCGCTGTGGTCGGGGCGAGCAAGGCGACGGAGCAGGACATGCAGGACGCCGAGGCGGTCGGGCGGCTGCTCGGCGAACGCGGCGCATATGTCGTCTGCGGCGGTCGCGGCGGCGTCATGGCGGCGGCGTCGAAGGGCTGCTGGGAAGCCGGCGGCACCGTGATCGGCATGCTGCCGGGTGACGACCGCAGCGACGCCAACGAGTGGGTCTCGATTGCGATTCCAACCGGGCTCGGCGAACTCCGCAACGGGCTGATAGTCCGGACCGCCGACGCGATGATCGCCGTTGGCGGCGCCTACGGCACGCTCTCTGAGGTCGCGCTGGGTCTGCAGGCTGGACTCAAAGTCTTCGGGCTGCACACGTGGGGTATCGACGGCATCACTGCCGTCGATACCCCACGTGTGGCAGTAGATCGTGCCCTCTCGGCGCTTGCCGAGTCTGTCGCTTCCGGACCCTAGACTCGCTCACTCATGCCCCCGAGCTTCAAGTCCGCGTACCTGATCCACGGTGATGACCACGGCCGGATCGCGCAGCGGCGCGCGAAGCTGCGCGAACTGGCGGAGTCACAGAGCGGGGCGCACGGCTTTGAGCTCTTCGAGGGGGATACGGCCACGCCTGACACGGTTGCCGCCGCGCTCAACGCGATGACCTTCGCGATGGGCCGGCGCTTCATCATCGTCGACGGCGTCGAGCGCTGGAAGGAGAAGGAGCTGGACGCCCTGGAGGCGGCCATGGCGCAGATCGATCCGGAGACGACGATCTCATTCTTCGCGCGCGAGGATGGCCGCTCGAAGGCTCCCAAGCGTCTGCATGACGCCATCAAGCGAGTCGGCGGGGAGATTTCAGTCCAGGAGAACATCAAGCCCTGGGAGCTCCCGAAGTGGGTGACCCAACAGGCACGCGCGTGCGGCCTCGGGCTCACGCCCGAGGCCGCACGCGCGCTCGTCAACCAGGTCGGTGAGCGCCAGGAGCGGCTGCTGCGGGAGCTTTAAAAGCTCGCCCTCGAGTTCGGTCCCGGTACCGACCTCGACGCCGAGCAGATCCAGGACCTGACCGCCTCGTCGGCCGAGCACAAGGCCTGGACACTGGCCGACGCGTTGCTCTCAGGTGATCAGCAAAGGGCCACCAGGGCCTATCTGCAGATCCGGGCGCAGGGTGAGCGCCTGCCCGGGCTCATCTATTGGATGAGCTCGCGCGTACGCCAGGCTCATCAGGCCGCACGAGCGCTCGAGGCCGGCCAGCCCCAGGCGGCCGTACGCGGCGGCCTGCGGATGCCGCCAAAGGCCGCCGACCAGCTGATCAACGACGCAAGACGGATCGGCGCCGACAAGCTCCGCCACGCGATTGAGATCATCGCGGACCTCGAGCTCGCGTCGCGTGGGGGCAGCAAAAAGGGCGGCAGTGAAGACACTGTCGCCCTAATGGCAATTCAAGCCATCACCAACTGACTGCTGCGAGTCTCGAGTGGCGAACCTTTGTTCGTTGCACCTCCAGTTCTACATATAGAACTGGAGGTGCAACGAACAAGCGCTGACCGCGAGTGGCCCGCTTATCGCCAGGCCGGGGCAGCGTCAGTTACTCAGCTGCTGAAACGCGCGAGATCGTACGAGCAGCGCGTGACTTCTTACGAGCACCATTGTTACGGTGGATCGAACCGCGCTTGACAGCCTTGTCGATGGTCGCCACGAGCGTGCGGTGCTCGGTGTCGATCTTCTCGGCGTCGCCCTCGGTGACCGCAGCCTCGAGGCGGCGGAAGTAAGTCTTGATGGCTGACGTGTAGCGACGGTTCTCGTCGCGCTCACGCAGCGCGCGCTCGATGCGCTTCTTCTGTGAATGGATATTGGCCATAAAAGTTCCTGTAAGCGGATTGGACAGGCGGAAGCGGAGGCGTTCGCCTGCCACGCGGTCCGTACTATAGCGAGCCGTTGCCAAACGCCGATGATCCGTACGGGGCCGAGCCGAAGCCACTGACCTTCGTAGGCCACGACAGCCAGCACAATGCTAGTCGCCGTGTCTCTATTAACACGGCGATCTTCGCGGGGGCCACCACGCTGTCGCGCGTCGCTGGCCTGATCCGCGAGTCGTTCGCGAACTACTACTTCGGCACCGGCCTCAAGGGGTCTGCGTTTACGTTCGCATCGCAGATACCGAACCTGATGTCCAACCTGTTTGCGCAGGCGGCGCTGTCGGCGGCGTTCGTGCCCGTCTTCACGGACCTCCTGCAGCAGGGCAAGAAGCGGGAGGCGTTCCGGCTCGCCACCACGCTCTTCTGGATCGTGATGCTGGTGCTGGGCGCGATCACTGCGGTCGGGATCCTGCTCGCCGGGGTGATCCTGCCGCTGTTCAACACCCCGCATCATTTTGACGGCACTGTCGCCGCGTCGCTGACGCAGATCATGTTCCCTGTGGTGCTGCTCCTGGGCATGACCGGTGTGCTCACCGGGATCCTGCAGTCGTACGACGAGTTCACGATCCCGGCGCTGGCCCCCGTCGTCTGGAACGGCGTCATCCTCGCGTTGCTGATCCTGCTGCACAACAGTTTCGGTCACGGCAACGCGGTCTACGCGTACGCGGTGGCCTGGGTGGTGGGAACGGTCGTGCAGATGCTGATGGTCGCCTCAGCGCTGCGCCGGATCGACTATCGGCTCTCATTCCAGATCGACTGGCATGACCCGCGCATCCGTCACGTGTTCACGCTGATGCTGCCGGTCACGATCGGCCTCGGCATCGTCAACCTCGACGCATTGATCAACTCGACGATGGGCGCGCTGCTGCCGACTTGGACCAACGGCAACGGTCCGCGCTCGATTCAGGACGCGTTCCTGCTCTACATGCTGCCGCAGGGCGTGTTCAGCGTCGCCGTCTCAACCGTGCTCTTCCCAACCCTCAGTCGTCAGGCGGCTCGGGGTGCGTCGCAGGACATGCGCCACACAATCGCAAACGGGCTACGCCAGATCATGCTGCTGCTGATTCCGGCGGCAGCGGGAATCATGATGCTGGCACGCCCGATCGTACGCTTGGTGTTCCTGCGTGGCGCTTTCGGTGCGCTTTCGCTGCATCTGACTTCAGATGCGCTCTTCTGGTTCGCCTGGAGCCTGCCGTTCGCCGGTCTCAACCTGCTGATGACGCGCACCTTCTTCGCGCTGCAACGGCCTTGGATCCCGACCAAGCTCGCCGCGATCAACATGACCGTGGACATCATCGTCAGCGTCGGTCTCTACAAGCCGTTCGGAATTGCAGGCCTGGTGATCGGCACGGCGGCGGCAAACATCGTGATGGCGTTCCTGCAGTTCAGGCGTCTGCAGATCGGCTTCAACGGTTACCTCGAAGGGGACCAGACCTTGATGATCGCTGTGCGGGTCTTGGTCGTGTCGGTCTTCATGGGCGCGATCGCCCGCGGTGTCTGGGTCTTGCTCAACAGCCTTGTCGGTGACTCATTCACCGGGCAGGTCATCTCAGTCGGCGCCGCGGTGATCGCTGGCGCCGGCTTCTACGTTTGGGCCCTCTCACACATGCGGGTCCCCGAGTGGGAGCAGATCTCAAGCATGCTCCGCGGCCGCCTTAGGCCGTAGCTGTGGTCGCCCCAGCCACTCGCCAGCTCCGTCACCTAATTTCCGCCGATCCCTTAGCCTCTGCGCCGTGCTGACTCTCGCCGTCCTGTCAGGCCCGTGGCCCCGTCTGGGCGTGATCGTGGCCGCGCTGCTGGCGGGCGCCGCAGTCCTCTCGCGCAGTGAGGTGCGCCGCGCCTGGACGATGCTCGGCGCGATCCTGTTGGCGCCGGTGCTGCTGCTGGACGACGTCTGGCACTCGTCGCAGTTCGCGTTTGCTCACCACCACCACCTTGAAGCGGCTGCGGGCGCCGTCGTCGCACTGGCAGTCCTGGCGGCAGTCGCGTTCGTGATCCACCGCCGGCCGCTGCTCGTGCCGCTGCTGGTGATGATCACGTTGCCGTTCCGGATCCCGATCGCCACCGGCGCCGCGAACGCTGTGGCGCAGCGCACGACGTCAAACCTTCTGGTGCCGCTCTACCTCGTGGTGGCCGCCGCCGCGTTGGCTTGGATCGTGCCGACGCTGCTCACGCATCGCGCCGCGACCGCAGGCGCCGCCAGGAACTCGGAGCGTCCAGCGCGGCACTGGTTTGAGAAGTTGCTGAGCGCATACATCGTGCTTTACGCAATACAGGCGCTGTACTCGCCGGACTTTGAGAAGGCCCTCCAGAACGAGGTCTTCTTCTACGTGCCGTTCGCCGTCCTGTTCGCGCTTCTGCGGGACATCGAGTGGAGCCGTGATCTCCTGGTCCGTTGTCTTGGCCTAACCGCCGTTCTGGCGGTGATCTTCGCCCTGATCGGTTTCGGTGAGGAGATCACGCAGACCCTTTGGCTGAACTCGAAGTTGATCGAGCAGAACGAACTGCATCAGTGGTTCACGGTCAACTCGGTGTTCTTCGACCCGAACATCTTCGGGCGATACCTGGCGCTGGTGATGATCCTGCTGCTGACGGTGCTGCTGTACGACAAGCGCACACGCGCGCAGCTTGCGTCGATCGTGACGCTCGCGGTGCTCTGGGGATGCCTGATCTTCACGCTCTCACGCTCCAGCCTGGCGGCGCTCTCTCTGGGCATGGCGGTGCTGGCCGCGCTGCGCTGGCGGGCCAAGCCGGTCCTTTACCTCGCAGTGGTCGTGATCGTCGTCGGCGCGGTTGCCGTGGCTGTCAAGCCGAAGGATTTCGGTCTATACCGCGGCCTGAGCACCGCTTCCCTGCAGGTCGCAACCGACGGACGCGCCAACCTCGTCACAGGCGGAATCACGTTGTTTACTGAGCGGCCGCTGCAAGGCTGGGGCTCAGGCTCGTTCACGACGAAGTACGAACAGCGATTTGCGAAGGAGGCGCGTTCCGTCTCGGATTCGCACAACATCCCGGTGACGATCGCCAGCGAACAGGGGCTGGTCGGCCTGGCGCTCTACGTGGCGCTCGTGATCGCGGCGATCGTGACGCTGCTGCGTGGCGCCCGCGGTGACCCGTTCCGTGTCGGCATCGTCGCTGCCTTCCTGGCGCTGCTTCTGCACACGATGCTGTACGCAGCCTTCCTTGAGGACCCGTTGACATGGGCACTGCTCGGGATCGGATGCGCGCTCGCCACAGGCGCGCGCGCATCCGACTCCGAATCGGAAGCCGAGCGTCCCGCGGACGGCCGCAGACGCCGCTGGCTGCCCATCGGAGTCTGACCGGTGCCCGAGCTCCAACCCGAGCCGAACGCAGGCTCAAGCCCCGGGTCGACTCGCAAGCGACTGCTCTTCATCAAGAGCCGCCGCGCAAGCTTCATCGAGCTCGACCAGGAGCTGCTCGCCGAGCGTTATGACCTCACCGCGATCTACCAGCCTGGCCACTACGCCAACCCACTGAACATCCTGCGAGCGGTGCGCGGCGCGGATGTCGTCGTCGGCTGGTGGGCCTCCTGGCACACCTTCCTGCCGTTCACGCTCGCCTGGCTCTTGCGCAAACCGTCGCTGCTGATCGTCGGCGGCTTCGACACGGCAGCCGAGCCCGAGTACGGCTACGGCTTCCAGCTGGGCGGCCCCCGCAAGCACCTCAGCCGCTTTACGATGCGCCGCGCCCGAGTGTTGATGACCAACTCCGAGTACTCGCGCCGGGAGGTGGAGCGCAACTGCGGCATTCCGGCGGACCGCGTCACGGTCGTCTACCACGGGATCCCCGATGATGCGCCCCCCGCCGTGGAGAAGCAGCAGCTCGCCCTCACCGTCGGGATCGTCGACACCACCAACCTTGAGCGCAAGGGCCTGCGCCCGTTCGCGGAGGCGGCCGCGCTGCTGCCAGAGGTCGAGTTTGTGCTGGCCGGACGGCTCGCCGACGACGCCGGCGAACAGCTCGCGGCCGCCGCTCCCAAGAACCTCAGGATCACAGGCTGGATCGAGGACGCGGAGCTCCAGGATCTCTACGCACGCGCCGCCGTCTACGTGCAACCCTCAAGGCACGAGGGCTTCGGCGTCTCCGTGGCCGAGGCGATGCTCGCGCGCTGTGTGCCGGTCGTTACAGCGGCGGGAGCGCTGCCAGAGGTGGTCGGCGACGCCGGCGTGATCCTCGCGGACCCCCAGCCGGAGACGGTCGCTGCAGGCATTCGCGAAGCGCTCACCCGAACTCCCGGCGACGCCGCGCGTGCTCGCGTGCTCGAGCGTTTCAGCGTCGAGCAGCGTCGGCAGGGCCTCCACCGTCTGGTGGACGCGCTGGCCTCGTAACCTAAGTGTCCTGAGTCGCAAGCGGCGGCCAGACTGGCCCCCAATTTCCGCTTCAGGACACTGATCCCATCACCGATCAAGCGCACATCCGCAACTTCTCGATCATCGCCCACATCGACCATGGCAAGTCGACGCTGGCAGATCGCATCCTTGAGCTGACCCACACCGTCGACCCGCGGGCGATGCGCGCCCAGATGCTCGACTCGATGGACCTCGAGCGCGAGCGCGGGATCACGATCAAGTCCCGCGCGGTCCGGATCTTCTACACCTCACAGCTCGACGGCGAGACCTACCAGCTGCACCTGATCGACACCCCCGGCCACGTCGACTTCACGTACGAGGTCTCACGCTCCCTCGCCGCATGCGAGGGAGCTCTGTTGGTGGTTGACGCCAGCCAGGGCGTGGAGGCTCAGACGGTCGCGAACGCCTATCTGGCGATCGACGCCGGGCTCGAGCTGATCCCCTGCATGAACAAGCTCGACCTGCCCGGCGCTGAGCCCGAGCGCGTCGCCGAGGAGATCTCGGATCTGATCGGCGAGGACCCTGCGCTGGTGCGCAAGATCAGCGCCAAGACCGGTGAGGGCGTGACCGATGTGCTCGACGAGTTGATCGCGCGGGTGCCGCCGCCCTCAGGTGACCCGGATGCGCCGCCACGGGCGCTGATCTTCGACTCCGAGTTCGATCAGTACCGCGGCGTGATCGCCTATATCCGCGTGGTCGACGGCACCTTCACGAAGGGCGACGCGATCGTCGCGATGCAGAACCAGACTCACGCTGAGATCGATGACATCGGCTTCTTCAACCCCGAGATGACTTCGGTCAAGCAGCTCGGACCGGGGGAGGTCGGGTACGTGATCACCGGCCTCAAGGAGGTCACTGGCCTACGGGTGGGTGACACCCTGACGCGAGCGCGCCACGGAGCGAAAGCGGCGCTGCCCGGGTACCGCGATGTGCAGCCGATGGTCTTCTGTGGCCTCTTTCCGATCGACTCCGACGACTACCCGGACCTACGTGACGCGCTTGAGAAGCTGACGCTCAACGATGCGGCGCTCGTTTGGGAACCGGAGACCAGCGACGCGCTCGGGTTCGGCTTCCGCTGCGGCTTCCTCGGTCTGCTGCACATGGACATCATCCGCGAGCGTCTGGAGCGTGAGTACGACCTCGACCTGATGATGACGATGCCGAGCGTCGAGTACGAGCTGACTATGACCGACGGTACCGAGCTGCGGGTTCACAGCCCGGCTGATATGCCCGAGCCGAGCAGCGTCAGGGAAGTGCGCGAGCCTTACATCAGAGCGTCGATCCTGACGCCGAAGGACTACGTCGGCACGATCATGGAGCTCTGCCAGGAGCGCCGCGGTGAGCACGCCGGCATGCACTACCTCTCGGCCGAGCGCGTGCAGCTGACGTACGACCTGCCGTTGGCAGAGATCGTCCTGGACTTCTTTGACCAGCTCAAGTCCCGCAGCAAGGGCTATGCCTCGCTTGACTACGAGATCACCGGCATGAAGGAGTCGGACCTGGTCAAGCTCGACATCCTGCTCGGCGGTGACCAGGTGGACGCGCTGGCGATGCTCGTTCACCGCAGCAAGGCCGAGCAGTTTGGGCGCAACATGGTTGAGAAGCTCAAGGAGAAGATTCCACGCCAGCAGTACGACGTCCCGATCCAAGCGGCGATCGGCGCCCGGATCATCGCCCGTCAGACGATCAAGGCCTACCGCAAGGACGTGATCGCCAAGTGCTACGGCGGCGACATCAGTCGTAAACGCAAGCTGCTCGAGCAGCAGAAGAAGGGCAAGAAGCGGATGAAGCGGGTCGGCCGTATCGAGGTGCCGCAGGAGGCGTTCCTGGCGGTCCTAGACCTCGGCAGCTCGGCCTCGAAGAGCTAGATCTGCAGCCTATCCGACCCGCGCCAGGCGCTACGAGATTCAGTCGCTGGCGCGCGCGAGCAGTAGAAACGTCTGGTAGGGCAGGTCGATTCGCCCGCCGGCGGCGTCGACCACATCGACCACGGTGCGCGGTCGCCTGGCCGGTTCCGGCCCCGACCTCAGGCGCACGTCCCCCGTGAGCGAGCCCGGCATACGCGAGCACGTCATCGACCAGCTTCTCCGGGTACGCCGGCCGCATCTGGTCGTACTGCTCGGCGACCGACGCGAAGCTCAACCTGCGGATCGCATCAGCTGCGCGTCGCGTCCGCTCATCCATCCCGATACAACCTACCACCCGCGCCCTGCTTGCGGTTCTGGGTCCGGCTTCGGGTAGAGGTCGTGTATCGGGCTCGCCTGGGCCGCGAGCTCGGCAGCATCGGCCGCGAGTACCCCGCGCAGTGCGGCCACGGCCTCATGCGTGAAGCGCGAGCCCGCCTATGCGCGACAAGTAAGGCCGCCACAGTCTCTGGGGCGAACTGCCTGCCCGTCGGCTCGACGCACTCCGCGACCGCCTGATCAATGCTCTTGGGCGCGCGATAGGCACGCCCGGGGCGCCCGCGGGCCGAGCCGGGGTTGTGGCCAGCGGGCCACAACCCCGGGCGTCAACGCTGCTCAGGAAGGCTGCGGGACGATCCGGATGTACGGGACCGGCTCTTCCCACTCGCCAAAGATCTCTTTCGCCTGCTCGTTGTTGACCGAGCCGGCGATGAAGACCTTCTCACCCGGCTGCCACTGAGCCGGGGTCGCGACCTTGTGCTTCGCGGTCAGCTGCAGCGAGTCGATCACGCGCAGAACCTCATCGAAGTTGCGGCCGGTCGTCATCGGGTAGATCAGGATCAGCTTGAGCTTCTTGTCCGGGCCGATCACGAACACGTTGCGCACCGTCTGGTTGTCAGCGGGGGTGCGGGCGCCGGAGTCGCCCTCGGTCGATGCGGCCAGCATTCCGTAGGCCTTGGCGACCTTGAAGTCGTGGTCGGAGATGATCGGGTAGTTGGGGGCGAAGCCCTGCGTCTTCTCGATGTCCTTGGCCCAGCCTTCGTTCTCGTCGACCGTGTCGACCGAGAGGCCGATGATCTTGACGCCGCGCCGGTCGAACTCCGGCTTGATGCGTGCCATGTAGCCGAGCTCGGTCGTGCAGATCGGCGTGAAGCTCTTGGGGTGGGAGAAGAGAACGGCCCACGAGTCGCCGATCCAGTCGTGGAACTTGATCGGGCCCTCAGTGGTCTCGGCTTCGAAGTCTGGTGCGGTATCGCCCAGTGAAAGGCTCATGTTTTCTCCTTTGTTCAGTGGCCAGGTGAAGTTTAGCTTCGCACTTTGCTGGGCTCGTGTGCAAGACTGCCGCGCCGTGCCAGTTCCGACCGACAAGATCGGCAAACGCTACCCGTCGCTGCTCTACGCGGTGGGGCGTGAAAAGGTTCGCGAATACGCGGAAGCGGTTGGCGAGACCAATCCTCTGTACCTCGATGTCGAGGCGGCGCGCGCCGCCGGTCACGCCGATGTGGTGGCACCGCCGATGTTCGTCGTCGTCTACTCGAGTCGAGCCTTCTTCCCGGCGCTGTTCGACCCCGAGCTCGAGATCGACTTCGCGCACCTGGTGCACGGCGGCCAAGAGTTCCGCTGGGATGAGTTGGTCATCGCCGGTGACGAGATCACGACCACCTTGGAGTTCAAGGACAGCTCCGAGCGGGCAGGATTGCGCTTTGACGTCTTTGAGTCCGTCTCCGTGAACCAGCGTGGCCAGACGGTCAGCGTCGGAATCTGGAAGAACATCATCAGGGGGGAGGGGTGATGGGGATCGACGGCCAGGATGGTCTCGATGGTCTCGATGGTCTCGATGGTCTCGATGGTCTCGATGGCCGAGCCACGTCTTTGGCTCCGGGCGATCAGGTCTCGCTGTCCGTGACCCCTGACCGTTACGTGACCGTTCGCTACGCGGGCGCCTCCGGAGACTTCAACCCGATCCACATCGATGAGCAGTTCGCGCTCGAGGTCGGTCTGCCGGGGCGGATTCTGCACGGCCTCTGGTCGATGGCGCAGGTGGCGCGGGCGGTTGGCGCCGCCACCGGCGACGATCCATCGGCGTTGAAGTCACTGAGCGTGCAATTCCGCGGCATGGGTGCGATCGGTGAGGAGATCATCGTCTCCGGAACCGTCGGCGACGTGAGCGACGGCGTCGCGACCGTGAAGCTCGACGCGGTCCAGGGCACCACCAAGGTCATCAAGGGCGCCGTGGCCGAACTCCGGGTCCCCTGACCCACCGCACTCGCCCCACTCGACATGAGCGAACTTTGGCGATTTACTTTCCGGCGGTCGGAAGCAAATCGCCAAAGTTCGGGCTCACCAGCTCGCGGCGGCTGAGCTAGACGTGTCGGCGCCGGCCCGGGTGGACTCCACTCAAAGCGACGCCCACAGCCCGACCTAGACTTAACCCATGCTCAGTGAGCGCCAGGAGATGGTTCTAAGACGGGTCGTTGAGGAGTACCTCGATGCCGGGGCGCCGGTCAGCTCTAAGGTGCTCTCCGCCGGATTCGAGTGGGGGCCTTCCACGATCCGCCACGAACTAGCGTCGCTTGAGGAGGTCGGACTGCTGGCGCACCCGCACACCTCCGCGGGCCGCGTGCCGACGGAGTCCGGCTACCGGTACTTCGTCGACCGGCTGCTGCCGGCTGACGACCAGACGGTGCCGGCGCTCTCGATCTCACTGGTTCGGCGCGAGGTCGATGAGGCGATGCGGGTCACGACCGAGACGCTCTCCCAGGTGACGAACCTGCTGGCGATTGTCACGGCGCCGCCGCTCGAGACGACCACGATCCGCCACGTGGAGCTGCTGGGGCTGCAGCCCCAGGTTCTGATGGTGGTCGTGATCACCTCCACGGGTGGCGTTACCAAGCGCATGTTCACGTTCAACTCTCCGGTCGACCCGGGGCTTGCCGACTGGGCCGCCAGCTACCTCAACGAGCGTCTGGTCGGCACCGGCCTCGGCGCTCGCAGCCTGATGCAGCGTCTGCTCGACCCAACGCTCTCACGCACCGAGCTCCAGTTTCTCACCGCACTCTCCCCGGTGTTCAGTGCCGCGGTCGAGGACGGTCAGGAGAGCGTCTACTTTGATGGCGCCGCGCGCCTGCTCTCCGTCGGTCGCGCGGGCGATGTCAACGAGCTCAACTCGCTGATGGACATGCTCGAACGGCGCGTGACGATGCTTGGCTTGCTGCGCGCGGCACTAGGCGACCGCGGCGTGCAGGTCCGGATCGGCACCGAGAATGAGCAGCCCGCGCTGCACTCGCTGGCCCTGGTCGCATCCGGGTACGGGCTGCCACAGCGTAATCTTGGTGCGGTATCCGTGATCGGCCCGCTGCGGATGGACTATCCGCTCGTGATCCGGGCGGTTCGTGAGGCAGCGGCTCAGCTTTCGAGCTTTGTGGCCGACGTCTACGACGAACGATGAGCGCATCCACGCCTAAACGCGACTATTACGACGTCCTCGGGATAGCCCGAGGCGCCGACGATGGCGAAATCAAGAAGGCCTTCCGCAAGCTGGCGCGAGAGCTTCACCCGGACGTCAACCGCGACGATCCCGGCACCGAGGAGAAGTTCAAGGAGGCGGCTGAGGCGTACGAGGTGCTCTCCGACTCCGACCGCCGCGCCACCTACGACCGTTACGGCCACGACGGCCTGCGCAGCAGCGGCTACTCCTCGAACTTCGAGGGCTTCGGCTCAATGTCGGACATCTTCGAGGCGCTATTCAGCGGTGGCGGCTTTGGTGACGGCGGCGGCGGTCGTTCGAACGGCCCCAGCCAGGGCGCCGACGTCCAGGCCGGCGCCGAGCTCACGCTCGAGGAGGCCGCCCACGGCATCCCGGTGGAGTTGAAGTTCGATGCCGTGATCATGTGCGAGCACTGCCACGGCAACGGCGCCGAACCGGGTACGCCGATCGAGACCTGTCCGCGCTGCCAGGGCCAGGGCCAGCTGCGTACCGTCAGCCGCACCCCGTTCGGTCAGGTGATGAGCACCGCGACCTGCGATCAATGCGGCGGTGACGGCAAGATCCCCAAGGAGCCGTGTCACGTCTGCCACGGCCGCGGGCGCATAGTCGAGCAGCAGAAGGTCTCGGTCGACATTCCCGCCGGCATCGCCGACGGCCAGCGCATCCGCGTCAGCGGTCGCGGCCACGCCGGCGAGCGCGGCGGTCCCGCCGGCGACCTCTACGTGCTGGTCCGCGTCAAGGAGGACAAGCGATTCCTGCGCGACGGTGACGATCTGGTCACGGCCGTCGACGTCTCGTCCGCACAGGCCGCCCTGGGCGCGACCATCGAGGTCCCCACGATTGAAGGTCCCGACGACCTCGAGATTCCCGCCGGCACCCAGCCACACGACACCCTGACCTTGCGCGGACGCGGCATGCCCTCGCTACGCGGCCGTCGTCACGGCGACCTGCGCGTGGTCATCAACGTGGTCACGCCCCGAAACCTCAAGTCTGAGCAGCGCGAACTGCTGGAGCGTTTCGCGGAGACGCTCACGCCCGAGAACCTGAGCACCGGCGACGAGACGGTCTTCGGCAAGCTCAGACGCGCCTTCCGAGGCTGATGCTTCGCTTAGCGGTCCAGGTCCGCCGCGCCGACGCAGAGCTTGTGCTGGCCGAGCTGATCGAGCTTGCGCCGAGTGGCGTCGAGGAAGTCGATATCGACCCCGACACGGTCGAATACGCCGTTTACGGCCCGCCCGGAGAGCTGCCCGAACTACCCGAGCTGGAGGCCGCCGCCGGTGGCGCGCTGGTCAAGGTCACAACGACCGAGATCGCCGACGACTGGGCCGATCGCTGGCGCGAGTTTCACAAGCCGCTTGTCCTTGGCGATCGCCTCAGCGTCCGCCCCCCGTGGGAGCCCGCGCAGGCGACCGCGCTCGACCTGATCATCGATCCGGCGCGCGCTTTTGGGACCGGCGCGCACGCGACGACCCGCCTCTGTCTCGAACTGCTGCTTGACCTTGAGCCGCCGCCGGTCGCGCTCGACCGCCGGCCTTCATCGGCTCCGCGGCCGCTCTGCGTCGACTTGGGCTGCGGCTCGGGAGTGCTGGCGATCGCCGCTGCGAAGCTCGGATGGCAGCCGGTGCTCGCGCTCGACTATGACCCGCTGAGTGTCGAAGCGACGCTTGAAAACGCGGTCGTCAACGGCGTCACGCTCGACGTTCAGCGCTTCGATCTGCGTGAGCAAGTGGTGCCGGCGGCGCCGCTGGTGCTCGGCAACCTGCTGGCACCACTGTTGCTCACATGGTGCGAGCAGCTCGCCGACGGGGCCGCGCAGCTGCCTGGCATGGTGATCGCCAGCGGCCTGCTGGCGACCGAGGCGGACAACGTCTCCGCGGCCTTCACAGGGGTCGGATTGCCGGAGACAAGGCGCGCGATCCGCGGCGAGTGGGCCGCGCTCCTGCTCGACAGCGCCAAAGCTCGCTAGCCTGCGGCCCATCAGTCAGCACATCGTCATAGCTGGTGGGGGCTTCGGCGGTTACTACACGGCCAAGCAGCTCGAGCGCTTGGCGCCGCCTGGTGCTCGGATCACGCTGATCAACGACACCAACTTCCTGACGTACGCGCCGCTGCTCCCGGCCGCGGCCGCGGGCACCGTCGATCCCCGGCACATCGTCGTGCCGCTGCGCGAGCGGCTGAAGCGCACGATGCTGCGCGTCGGCTACGTGACCGGCGGCGATCCGGCCGCCAACACGCTCCGTGTCGAGATGATCTCCGGCAACGTCAAGGAGTATCGCTACGACCATCTGGTGGTGGCGCTCGGCTCGGTCTCCCGGGTGCTTCCGATCCCCGGTCTGACTGAGCACGCGATCGGCTTCAAGACGATCGCTGAGGCGACGGCGCTGCGCAACCGCATCGTGCGTCACTTCGAGCTTGCCGAGGGGCTCGACGACAAGGAGCAGCGCGCCGCCTATCTCAGCTTCGTTTTCGTGGGCGGCGGCTACGCCGGGCTCGAGGGGATCGCAGAGCTTGCGGACTTTGCTCGTGACGCGCTCAAGCGCTACCCACGCTGTCGTGAGACCGGAACCCGCTTCACGCTGATCGATGCCGCCGACCGGATCATGCCCGAGATCCAGCCGCAGCTCGCCGACTTCACCCGCCGTGTGCTCGGCAAGCGAGGAGTCGAATTCCGCCTCGGCACAACCGTCCAGGAGGTCCGCGACGACGCGGTCGTGCTCTCCGACGGCGACACCCTGATAGCCCGCACGGTCGTCTGGACCACCGGTGTGCGTGCCAGCCCGGTCGCCTCCCGGCTCGGGCTGCCGCTGGACAACGGGCGGATCGTGTGCGACGAGACGATGCGCGTGCAGGGCTACGAGAACATCTGGGCGCTTGGTGACATCGCTGCGGTCCCCGACCCGGCGCGGCCCGGAAACCCATGCCCGCCGACCGCGCAGCACGCGATCCGCCAGGGCAAGCTGCTCGGCAAGAACATCGGCTCAGTGATGAAGGGCCAGGCGCCGAAGCCCTTCAAGTTCAAGACGCTGGGCGCCTTTGCCGACCTCGGGCGCCACACCGCGGTCGCCAACCTGATGGGGTTGCGCATCAAGGGTTTCGCCGCCTGGGCGATCTGCCGCTTCTACCACCTCGCCTGGCTGCCGGGCGCGGACAGCAAATCACGCCTGATCGCCGACTGGTCGGTTGAGATCCTCTTCCCGCGTGACCTCGCGGAGATGGGTCAGCTCGGCCATCCACCGGCCCTCGGTGACAGTGGGCCGGCCGCGCCCGTGCCAGATCAACGGCCCGTCGCGGCGCTGCAGCCGCCCGCTGGCCAATCGCCGACAGACTAATTCTGTCCACATGGCCGATGGCAGGAACGGCTCCCGAAGGCATCCTTTCGCTATGTACAGCGAACGGGGAAACGCAGAAGGAGGTGACTTCCCAGGTTGCTGAACCCGCTCGCGATCGGTGTCACTCTCGGTGGCCAATTCTTGAACATAGTTGCCCCTCGGCCAAAGCTTCGGGTCGGCGATCCGCCAGAGTTCTCTCTCCTCGCTGCGCGGATCGACCCGAGGATGGGTCGGGGAGCCAGGTCTGTTCAAGAGTTCGTGGGGACCTCGGTCGCGAGCGGTAGGTAGTCGGTTCCTGACGCCGGTTCCTGACGCTGCCCTCAGCGGCGTTTGGGCTAGCTCTAACTGGGGGAGAAGCCGCCCGTGGGGGGCGGCTTCTCCCCCAGAGTCTTTAGCCGGCTGCGGTTGGACGTGGTGCTTGCTGGTGTGGTCGGGGGCGGATCGGGTGGTGTCTCGCTGCTCGACCCGCCCCGGATCACACCAGGCATGTGAGTTGTCGGCGGCGAGTCGTATCCTCTAATTAAGTTGAGCGTTCTTGAAAAGGTCCGCGCAGACGCGATACGCGCGCTTAAGGCTGGCGAGCGGGATCTCGCCGGGGCACTCCGCCTCGTCGCCTCCGAGCTGCAGAAGGACGTCAAGGATGGTGACGGCGACGAGATCGCCGTCCTGCGGCGCGAGCACAAGCGCCGCCTCGAGGCGTCGACCCAGTTTCAGAAGGCGAACCGGCCGGACCTTGCTGACAAGGAAACTGCCGAGGCGCACATGATCGCCCAGTACCTGCCGCCGGACCTGAGCGATGAGCAGCTTTCGCGGATCGTCACGGATGTGATCGCGAGGACGGGAGCGAGCAGCACCAAGGACATGGGCGCGGTGATGAAGCTTGTGATGCAGGACGCCGGAGGCTTGGTCGACGGTAAACGGGCGTCGGACGCGGTCAGGGCCGCGCTTGGCGCATAGAAGGCTGACAGAGGAGACGGATGCGGACTCAGATCGAACTCGACAACGCTGCCGCCGCAGAGCTGGCCGGCACCGGTGACTCGATGCTCAATGCACTCTCGGCGCAGCTCAACTGTGACCTGATCCTGCGCGGCAATCTGCTGACCATCGACGGCGAGCCGGATGCCGTCCAGGCGGCGGCCGTGGTCGTGCGCGAACTCTCGGCGCTGGCCGTCCAGGGCCACGAGATCGTGCCGTCTACGATCGAGGTAGTGACTGGTGCAATCGATCAACATGAAGACCCGGCGGCGATCCTGGAGGATGTGATCTGGCGTCACCGCTCGACCAAGATCGCGCCCAAGACGGTTAACCAGAAGCGTTACGTCGACTCGATCCGTGAGAACACCATCACCTTCGGGATCGGTCCGGCCGGTACCGGCAAGACTTTTCTGGCGGTTGCATTGGCCGCCCTGGCACTGCACCGCCGCGAGGTCAACCGGATCATCCTGACCCGGCCCGCGGTCGAAGCCGGCGAGCGTCTGGGCTTCCTGCCGGGCGACCTGATGGCCAAGGTTGATCCCTATCTGCGCCCGCTCTTTGACGCGTTGCACGACATGCTGGAGGCGGAGAAGGTGACCCAGTATCTCGAGCGCGGTGTGATCGAGGTGGCTCCGCTCGCGTTCATGCGCGGCCGCACGCTCAACGACAGCTTCATCATCCTCGACGAGGCTCAGAACACCACGCCGGAACAGATGAAGATGTTCCTCACGCGTCTGGGCTTCAACTCGAAGGTGGTCGTCACCGGAGACGTGACCCAGGTCGATCTGCCGCGTGACCAGGCCTCGGGGCTCTCAGCCGTCAGCGAGATCCTCGACGGGGTCCAGGACATCGGCTTCGTGCGGTTCGGTGAGGAGGACGTGGTCCGTCACAAGCTGGTCCGTCGGATCGTCGCCGCCTACAACGAACACTCGCAGCGTCAGGCGCCTGAGCTGCGCCCGGCAAAGCGTGCGTAATGAGCGACGGCGAACTCGATATCGAGGTCCTCGGCATCGAGTTGCTGGACAACAGCGCGCCGACCGCGTTGGAAGCCCGTGAGCTGTGCGTTCTGGCCCTGGCGTCGGCGGGCATCGATGAGGGGCACCTGGCGGTCGAGTTTGTGGGTGCCGAGCGCATCCAGACCCTCAACCGCCAGTACCGTCAACTCGACAAGCCCACGGACGTGCTCTCGTTCGGAGTCGACGAGGACAGCGAACCCCGTGGGCCGCGCGAGCTTGGCGACATCGTGATCTGTCCGGAACACACCACTGATTTGCGGGAGGCGATCGTGCACGGGACCCTTCACCTGACAGGCATGGACCATGAGGTGGACAACGGCGAGATGCTTGCGCTGCAGTCCGAGCTGATGCGTTGGGTCCGATGAGCGGGCTCACCGACATCAAGACCCGCTCAGGGTTCATCGCTCTCGCCGGCCGCCCGAACGTTGGTAAGTCGACCCTCACCAACGCGATGGTTGGCAGCCATGTCGCGATCGTCTCTGACAAACCGCAGACCACCCGTCGGGCGATCCGCGCCGTTGCGAACGGCGAGGATTGGCAGCTGGTGCTGGTCGACCTGCCAGGTGTTCAACGCCCCAAGGATGCCCTCACCGAGCGCATGCAGCGGCGTGTCGAACATGAGCTCGACGATGCCGACGGCTGCCTGATGGTGCTCAACGCCGAGCAGGGCATCGGTCCCGGAGATCGTTTCATCGCCGCACTGCTGAAGAGTGCGAACGTGCCGATCGTGATCGCGGTCAACAAGGTGGACAAGTCCGCCCACCACAAGACGGTTGAGATCCTGCAGGAGGCAGAGGAGCTCGGGGTCGCCGATGCGATCTTCCCGATCTCTGCACGCCGCGGAACCGGTGTCGAGGCGCTGCTCGAGCACCTGGTCTCGCTGCTGCCGGTTGGGCCTTACTACTTCGACGCGGCCCAGCGCTCCGACCAGTCCGATTCTGTGATGTTGGCCGAACTGGTGCGTGAACAGGTACTGCTTCGCACGCGCGAAGAGGTGCCGCACGCGGTCGAGGTCGAGATCCTGTCGATCGACGACAAGCAGGACGGTCTGATCCGGATAGAGGGGCTGCTGCTGGTCGAGACTGACTCCCAGAAGGGCATTCTGATCGGCGCCGGCGGGCGCATGATCAAGGCGATCGGCACCGGCGCGCGCCGAACGCTGGAGCGGGAGCTCGGGACTCGCGTGCATCTGGCACTGTCGGTCGCCGTACGCCGTCATTGGCGTGCCGACGAGCGGCTCTTGGATCGTCTGGGTATCGAGTAAGCGGGGCACGGCGCCGCAGGTCCTTAGACTCAGGCGATCCAAGAGCCATCAG
>Ga0224557_1000381_pt1 | contig 49602 bp, 37 predicted proteins | sample 714S31014metaG_FD_180677 | JGI IMG/M metagenome (GOLD analysis project Ga0224557, IMG submission 180677) | Peat soil microbial communities from Stordalen Mire, Sweden - 717 S3 10-14 | ecosystem: Environmental > Terrestrial > Soil > Wetlands > Peat | place: Sweden: Norrbotten County, Stordalen...
CGGCCTGCACTTGCGGATGATTCTTGATAGCTAATGCTTCGGCATCCTGGAGCGTGAGCGACGGGGGCGAAGTTTGCGCGCAGCATGCGGCCGCCAGGATCAGCGCCAGGCAGGCGCGGCCTGGGAGGCCGCCGCAGGCTGAGAGCCTGCCCCACAATTCTGTTCTGCCCCACAAGACCAGGCGGCAGCTTCCAGCAATGGGCATTGGGAGTGGTCTTCTCATGCGGTCTCCGGTTGCTCCGTGCCGCGTCGTTTCTTTCCATAGACGAGTAGATAGGCGGCAGGGACGATGAACACAGTCAACAGTACGGATGAAGTCAAGCCCCCGATGATGGCGCGCGCCATCGGGGTGTATTGCTCGGCTCCGGTACCTAACTTCAAAGCCATGGGAATCATCCCGATGATAGTGGCCAGCGAGGTCATCAGAATCGGACGCAACCGTACGCGGCACGCCGTGATGATGGCGTCGGTCACCGGCAATCCCTGTTCTTCCAGCTTGTGCGCGAAATCCACGATCAGGATGCTGTTGGAATCCGCGATTCCCACCAGCATCAGCACGCCCATCAGCGACATGACGTTCAGCGTTGTATGGGTCAAGGGCAAAATGATCAACACGCCCACAAAGCCCATGGGAATCGCCAGCATGATCAGCACCGGATCTACGAAGGACCGGAACTGAGCTACCAGGATGAGATAGAGGAGAAGGAAAGACAGCATAAAGCCGAAGCCGAAGCTCTTGAAAGACGCCTGCATGCCTTCCACCATGCCGTGCAAGTCCACGCGGACGTTTTCGGGTTTCTTGACCTCCGCCAGGATGTTCTGAATGCTGTTCGTGACGTGCCCCAGGTCCTCTCCGGCGGGAGTCACATAGATGTCCGTCACGCGCTGGATCTGGTGGTGATCGATTTCCGTGGGAGTCTGAATGCGGGTCAGCTTGACGACGGAATCCAGGGTGGTCGGAAGAGTCGCGTTGGGCGCGTGCAGCGGAATATTGCGCAGATCCAGCATATCGTGTATGGCCGGCAGCCCATGTTCGTAGTACTGGACGGTAAGGTAGTAATCGTTCCCGCTTTTGTCGTCGACCCAGTAATTGGGCGCGATCATGTAATTGGAGTTCAGCGCGGTGATCACATTATCCACGACGTCTTTTTGCGTAAGACCCAGTTCGCCCGCGTGTACCCGGTCGACATCCAGCCGGATGCCGGGATAGTTCATATCCTGCGGGATGTAGACTTCGCCCACGTTGCCCAGAGACCGGATGCGGGTAGCCAGGTCTTGCGCAAAAGCGAAGTTCCTCTTCAAGTTCGAGCCGCTGACCTGCACGTCGATAGGCGCGGGCATGCCCGAGTTGATGACCGCGTCCACCATCGAACCGCTCTGGAAGAACGTACGCACGTCCGGCAATTGCGCGGCGATGGCCTTTCTGACGCGGGCGATGTACTCGAAGCTGCTTGTCTCATGATCGTCGTTCAACGCTACTTGAATGGTGCTGGTATACTCGCCCGCGTTGTCTGTATACAGGGACGAGAAATCGTTCACCACTCCGATGTTAGAGAGCACCATCTTGAAATCGTGGGGGCTTACGACCTTGTGAATCAGGTCTTCCACTTTCTTTACATACTGTTCGGTCACTTCAATCCGCGTGCCGGTGGGGGCCTTCATGTTGATGGTGAACTGGCCCGCGTCGGTTCGGGGAAAGAACGCCACGCCGCAGAACGGATAGATCCCCAGACTGAGGAGAAACACGCCCGCCAGCGCCAGCACGGTCCAGCCCGGCCGTACCAGCGCGCGGCGTACCCAGCGTTCGTATAAATCCAGAACCTTGCCGAATCCCCGGTTGAACCAGGCGTTGAACCTATCCCCTAACGACTTACCGCCAGGATGCGCCGCGACGGGGTGTTCGGCCCCGCCTTCGACCGGCGCGTGCTGTTTCAGAAATCGCGAGCAGAACAGCGGGATTACGGTCATCGCTACTACGAACGACGCCAGCAACGAGAGCGAGAAGGCCAGCGCCAGAGCGGAGAAGAGGAACTTACTCACGCCGTAGAGGAACACTACCGGGAAGAAATCCACGACGTCCACCAGCGTAGCCGCCAGCACGGCCAGGCTCACTTCCGCGCCACCCACTTCCGCTGCGATGCGCGGCAACGCGCCCATTTCCAAGTGCCGGTAGATGTTCTCCAGCGAGATTACCGAGTTATCGATCACCCGCGAGAAGGCCAGCGCCATCCCGCCCAGGATCATGGTATTCACCGTGCTGCCCATCAGGGCCAGCACCACGAATGCCGCCACGGCCGAGAGCGGAATCGAAAGCAGTACAGCCGAGGTGGCCCGCACACTCCCCAGGAAGACCAGGATCATGATGCTGGTCAGGACCAGTCCGATGGCGCCTTCATGCAGCACCGTCTCCAAGGCCGCTTTCACATATACCGACTGATCGAACACTACCTTGGTGACTAATTGCTTCGGAAGATCGAACAGGTGGGAAGTCAGCTTGCGAACGCCATCCACCACTTCAATCGTGTTGGTATCCCCGCCCTGCTTCATGATCGGAATATATGCGGAACGCTGGCCGTCCACGCGCACGATGTTGTACTGGAGCTGGTTGGAGTCCTCCGCATGGCCGACATCCGAGATGGTCACCCAGGATTTGCCGGCCGTCTTGATGGGCAGCTTATTCAATTCGCCCATGTCCTTGACCATGCTATTCGAGTAGACGTAATAGTCGGTTGGGCCGACCTTTACGTCTCCCGCCGGTATGATCAGGTTTGAGTTGTTCACCGCAGTCACCACGTCCATGGGACTGAGTTGGCGGGAAGCCATCTTGTACGGGTCGACATAAACCATGATCTGGCGGTACTTGCCGCCGAACGGCGGCGGGATCTCGGCGCCTTTCAGCACGGCGATCTGGTTGCGGATCTGGAATTGGGCGTAGTCGTGAAGCTGCGTCTCGTTGAGCCCTTCGCCCGAGACGGTCACCAGGCAGACCGGCAAGCTGGAGGCGTCGAACTTCAGCACCACTGGCGGTAAGGTGCCCGGCGGCAGCCGTTTCAGGTCGGCCAGCGCCAGGTTGGAGAGTTGCGTGACGTCGGCGTCCGCGCTGGTGCCCGGCTGGAAGTGCACCTTGATGATACTGACGCCCAGCAACGAGCGCGACTCGGAATGGTCCACGCCGCTGGCCAGCGTGAAGAAGCGTTCCAGCGGATTGGTGATGTCGAACTCGATGTCTTCCGGCGGCATGCCGGAGTAAAAGGTGGCCACCACCACCTCGGGAATATTGATGGCGGGAAACAGGTCCACGGGCATGCGCGCCAGGCTGACTACGCCAATGGCCACGAGCGCGAGGCAGACGACGATGATGAAGTACGGATTGCGAATGGAGAAGCCCGGCATGGACGCCTAATTCTTGCCTTCGTAGTTCAAAAGGTCGACCGTTTTGGGCCGCACCGTCTCGCCGGGCTTCAGAGCGCCGCGATCGCCGACTACCACTTGCTCGCCGTCCGCCACGCCCGCCAGCGCTTCCGCGTAGCCGGCATTCTGAACGCCCAGCGTCACGGTCCGCTCCTCAATCTTGTTGGCCGGGTTCACCACTAACACGCTGCTGCGGTCGCCCTGGCGGTCCACGGCCTGCAGCGGCACCACTAGCGCGGCGCCCTTGCGCTCCAGCCTGAGAGTGACCTCCGCGTACATACCCTCGATCAGCACGCGGTTCGGGTTGGGCACATCCACCTCCGTGTGCATGGTGCGCGTGTCCGCCTTCACGTCCACCGAAAACCGGGCCACTTTGCCTGGAAACGTCTTGTTTAGCGACGGAATCCGCACCTCCAACGGATCGCCCACGTGGATGTAACGTACATCGGATTCCGGCACCGGAATCACCAGCCGGAACAAGTTGTCCTGCGAGAGCTTGACCAGCGGCATGGCTTGCGTGCTGGACGTAGTGCCGGCCTGCATCAGCATGCCCAGATTGGCGTAGCGCTCGGTGACCACGCCGGCAAACGGAGCCGTGATGCGCGAGTAATCGGCCAGCACCTGGTCGTGCACCAGCCTGGCCTGGGCGCCGGCCAACTGGCTTTGCGCCGACTGCAATCCCGATTGGGAGGCTTCCACCTGCGCCTCAGACGCCAAGTCTTTTCCCTCCCAATCGTCCACTTCCTGCTGCGCGACCAGCCCGGGCTTGGAATCCGACACGGTCTTTAAGCGGTTGTACTGCAAGTGAGCGACTTTGTGTTGGGCTTCCACGCGGTTCAGCTCACGCTCGGCGTGCGTCACCTGTTCGGTCATGTTATTGATGGCCGCTTTGTCCTGTTCCAACTGCGCTTGGAGTTCCGGAATTTCCAGGACCGCCATCAATTGTCCTTGTGACACGCGGGTGCCGTAGTCCACTTTGAGATCCCGCACGTAGCCGGATTCCTTGGCGTAAACGTCGATTTCCTGAAAGGGCACCAGTTCGGAGGACAAGGTCAACTGGCGCTCCAGGGGCATGCGGATCGCTCTTGTGACTCCAACGGTTGGGTCTTCCACGGCTTCCGCCCGGCTGCGGCGGGAACAAGCCGAGGTGCCGGCTGCCGCGAGCGCGACGATGGCAAACGCTGCGATTGTGCGCAGATTATCGGGGAATCCTCTGGGTCGCGCGCAGCATGGCATCCTGCCCCACAAGTTCATTGACCTACTTGGATGCATGTCCGCTCCGTTCGATATGGTCGCGGAGCTTTGCTAGGGAGAAATGCCCTGGCTGGCATAACTGGATCAGTTCGCTCTCTTGCGCCAGCAGTTCGGCTGCGACTTTGGGGATCTCTCCGGCAATGGCGGCCGGAACCGAGACAACTCCATGCATGTCCCCGTGCAGCAGGTCGCCCGGATTCACCGTCAGTCCTCCAACTTCGACGGGTCCGCCATAATCCACCACGTGCGCGTAAGCGTGCGACACCGCAACGCCCGCCGCATAGAGATGAAAACCGGCTCGCTCAATGCCGGGCAAGTCCCGCACTGCGCCGTTGGTGACGTATCCGATGCACTCCAGCGCGCGGCCGATATGCACGTGGATTTCGCCGAGCAGTGCGCCGAATCCCGGCCTGGCATCCATATCTTGGAGGACGATCACGCGCGGCGCGGGGATGGTCGCCAGATACTCCCACCAATCCATGCGTTCGTGGTACCAATACCCCGCTGTGGGAGCCGACACGGTGCGGATCCGGCCGGTGGCTGCATAGCCCACCATGGGAGGAAGGCTGGGCGACAGGCATCGCACCGAAATATCGGTGAACCCCTCGTTGCGCAGCCGTACATCCAGCCGCTCGATGGCGTTGGAAACGGTACACGTATCCAGGGTCCGCAACTGCTCCAGGACTCCGGGAGGAACCTGCCTGATCGTCTCGTCGATGGTCACTACGACCGATCATAGGTGAGCCGGGCCGCGTCAGGGTATACCCTGGACTTGGTATTTTGAGCCGGAATGTGCGGTACCGCACCTTGGCGCCTGAGGGCTAGGGGCTGGGGCTTTGTTAGTTGAGAGTTGGCGCTTGGTCAGGTTCGCCGGAGATGCGATATTGCAGGACTGGGCCGGTGCTACAGTGATTGGTAGGCAAAAACCAAAATGGAAACTTCGGAAGGCGAGATCGTCTTGCGATTCGAACAGAAGGTCCGGCGCTCACGGACACGCTCCCGCCTCGCGCTAGCAGTCGCAGTTCTAAGCCTTTGTGGTTGTTTCCGGAAGCCCGCGCCGCCGCGCCTGACCGAGGTCACAGTCGGGACGCCCATCCGGCAAGATGTGCCCGTGTACTCGCAATGGATCGGAACAACGGTCGGGTTTATCGATGCGGAGATCCATTCGAAGGTCACCGGATATTTGATGGCGCAAGATTATCGAGAAGGATCCCTGGTCAAAATGGGAGACCTTCTCTTCGAGGTCGACCCGCGACCCTTCCAGGCAGTTGTCGACCAGGCAAATGCCCAAGTCAATGTCGCCATCGCCCAACTTACGCAGGCGAAAGCCGATGTAGACGCCGCTAAGGCCGAAATCGACCGGGCCGAAGCCGCGCAACTCAAGACGGAGTTGGATGTAAAGCGCTATGCGCCCCTTGCCAAGGACGGCACAGTCAGCCAACAGGAACTTGACGACGCCGTGCAATCCAACCTCGCGAATCTTGCCTCGGTGGCGGCGGCGAAAGGGAAATACGACCGTTCCATAGCGGCGGTCACTGCCGCGGAGGCACAAATCGGAGTTGCGCGCAGTTCCTTGCATGCCGCGCAGTTAAACCTCGACTTCACAAAAGTGAAGTCGCCGGTGAACGGGATTGCGGGAATTCACTCCGCCAACATCGGAGACCTGGTCGGAACGGACCAGCGGACGCTTCTGACAACGGTCTCGCAGATCGATCCCATTTTGGTGCAGTTTCCAATCAGCGAGCAGGAATACCTTCAGCTTCGCGATTTCTTCCTGGCGAAAGACGCCGCCCTGCAATCTTCGTTGGAGTTGATACTCTCCGACGGCAGCGTTTATCCAATCAAGGGCAAGATCGACATTGTTGGCCGGCAGGTAGAATCCTCGACTGGAACGCTGCGGATTCGCGCCATTTTCTCGAATCCGGGGAACGTACTTCGACCCGGCCAGTATTCCAGAATTCGCGCGGCCACCTCGGTGCGAAAAGACGCATTGCTGGTTCCTCAACGCGCCGTCCAGCAATTGCAGGGCGAGTTCGAACTCGCTCTCGTGGGACCGGACAATAAAGTCACCTTCCGGACTGTGAAGGCCGGGGACCGGGTTGGGTCATATTGGGTGATCGATCAAGGGTTGAACCCAACCGACCGGGTGGTCGTCGAGGGACTCCAGGATATAAAGACCGGACAAACGGTCGATCCAAAGCCGGCCAAGATGCCTCCTCTGAATGCAGGTCCGCCAATCAGTCTGGGCCGAGCTTCTTAATGTCGAAATTCTTTATTAATCGGCCCGTCACTGCAATTGTGATCTCTATTCTGATCGTGATTGCGGGAATCATCATGGCCCGGCGGCTTCCCATCGCCCAATTCCCGTCAATCGCCCCGCCGGAAATCGTAGTCACGACGAACTATGTCGGGGCGGACGCGCTTACGATTGAAAGCTCGGTTGCCACGCCCATCGAAGAAGCCATGGCGGGAGTCGAAGGCATGCTCTACATGCGGTCGTTCAATGCCAACGATGGAACCATGAAGTTGAGGATCGATTTCGACCTCGATCTGGATCCGAACATCGCTGAGGTGTTTTCCGAGATACGAGTAAACCGGGCGCTTCCCCAGCTTCCGCCCTCAGTCCGTAACCAAGGAGTCACGATCGCAAAATCTCATGTTAGCCCCTTGATGATCATCGCCCTTTCCTCCCCGAAAGGCACGCGAGACGCCAAATTCCTGGCTAACTATGCGTACATCAATATCATCGATGCTTTGACCCGCGTCCGGGGTATCGGCTCCGTGGTGGTGCAAGGAGCGGGCGCCTATGCCATGCGGCAATGGGTCAAGCCAGACCAGTTAGCCAGCCTGGGGGTTACGGTTCCCGACCTGGTGAAAGCGATTGAGCAACAGAATACGGTTAATCCTTCCGGCCAGGTAGGAGCCGAGCCGGCCCCGCCGGGCCAGGAATTCACGTACACGATGCGCGCGCAGGGCCGTTTGGTCACGGAACAGGACTTTGGCGACGTGGTTATTCGCGAGAACAAGGATGGTTCGGTTGTGCGGATGAGGGACGTCGCCCGGATCGAACTGGGGACGCAGACGTACAACGTAATCGGGCGGCTGAACGATGCGCCAGCGGCGATTATCAATGTGTTTCAGTTGCCGGGCTACAACGCCGTCGCAGCCGTTGATGGCGTCCGGATAATGATGGCTCAGTTAAAAGAACAGTTTCCGGACGATGTGGATTTCGTGGTTTCTCTCGACACTACGCTTTCCGTGCGCGAAGGCATCAAGGAAATCGTCACCACGTTATGGGAAGCGCTGCTTTTGGTGATCTTAGTCGTCTTCATTTTCCTGCAGAGCTTCAGAACGACTTTGATTCCCGCGTTGACGGTGCCAGTGTCTCTGCTGGGCACTTTCATTTTTTTCCCGATGCTGGGATTTTCCATCAATTCACTCTCTCTTTTCGGGCTGGTCCTCGCAATCGGCCTGGTGGTTGACGATGCGATTGTCGTGGTGGAAGCGGTGGAATTGAACATGGCCGCGGGCCTCAGCCCCAAGGATGCTTCGCTGAAAGCCATGGAACAGGTGGGCGGTCCGGTTGTGGCGATCGCGCTCATCCTGGCGGCCGTGTTTGTTCCCACGGCATTCATTCCCGGCATCACGGGCCGTTTATATCAGCAGTTCGCCGTAACGATCGCCATCTCGGTTATCATCTCGGCCTTCAACGCGTTGTCGCTGAGCCCCGCTCTTTGCTCATTGCTGCTCAAGCCGAAGCATGAATCCCACGGTCTGTTGCAGCGGCTCTTCGGAGGATTCAACCGCCTCTTCGAGAAGGCGACGAAGCGGTATGTCGGCATTTCTGGCGCCCTGATACGAAAGATGGCCATCAGCCTCGCACTCCTTGCCGTGATCGCAGGCGCGGCGCTTCTGGTTGGGAGCAGACTGCCTTCCGGGTTCCTTCCCACGGAAGATCAGGGCTTTTTCTATCTGAATATCCAACTTCCGGACGCAGCCTCGCTGCAGCGTACGGACGCTTTCACCAAAGAAGTGGAAGCGGTGCTCAAACAGACGGACGGCGTGCAATATTATAGTACGATTGTGGGCAGCAGCCTACTCACCCAGACCAACGCCACTTATAGCGCCTTCGTTTTCGTGGCCCTGAAGCCGTGGGACAAACGGAAGAGCAAGGAGACAAGCATTCAATCCATCATGGCATCGGTCAACGCCAGGCTCGACAGGATGCCGGCGGGACACGCATTCGCTTTTTCGCCGCCCGCTATCTCCGGCGTCGGGACGTCCGGCGGCTTCAGTTTCATGCTCGAAGATCGGGTGGGCAAAGACGTCGCGTATCTCGCCGAAAACACCGATCGATTCCTTGAGGCCGCGCGCAAACGGCCTGAATTGACCAGGCTCAACAGTTCGTTGAACGCTCAGGTTCCCCAGGTGCTGGTTCAGGTAGATCGAGACAAAGTTCTGAAACAAGGCGTGGAAATAGACGATGTATACAGTACGCTGCGCGCCTTCATGGGATCGTTATTCGTGAATTACTTCAACCGTTTCGGGCGTGCATGGCAGGTCTACATCGCCGCCGAGGACGGATACCGTTCCCAGGCCAAAGATGTAATGAATTTCTTCGTCCGGAACAAAGAGGGAGAGATGTTACCGCTTTCCTCCGTGGTTTCGCTTCAGACAAGAGCGGGGCCGGAATTCACTTCGCGGTTCAACGAATATCGCGCAGTGGAGATCACCGGGTCTCCGGCCGCCGGCTACAGCACGGTGAAGGCCATGGCGGCGTTGGAGCAGGTAGCTAATGAAGTGCTCCCGAAAGGTATGGGGTACGATTGGAACGCCCTTTCCTACCAGCAGAAGAAAGCCTCGACCCAGGTAGGTCCCGCCGCGGTCTTCGGCTTTTCATTGCTCGTTGTGTTTCTGATTCTGGCGGCGCAGTATGAGAGTTGGGCTCTTCCGTTCAGCGTGCTGTTAGCCACCCCGATCGCCGTCTTTGGCGCGTTTCTGGCCCTTTGGATCAGGGGCTTTGAGAATAATGTGTACGCTCAAATCGGCTTGGTTATGTTGATTGGCTTATCGGCAAAGAACGCCATCTTGATCGTCGAGTTCGCCAGAACGGAACGCATGAAGGGCAAGTCCGCGGTGGATGCGGCTTTGGAGGGCGCGCGTATTCGTCTCAGACCGATCTTGATGACGGCCTTCGCTTTTATTTTCGGCACCATTCCCCTGGCAATCGCCAGCGGCGCGGGCGCGGTTGCGAGGCGAATCCTTGGAACGGCGGTAATCGGCGGCATGCTGGCGGCTACCTTGTTCGCGATTTTCATCATCCCCGTCACGTATTACGCGGTGGAACATTTCAAGGATAGGTTAGCCGGGCGAAAGGGCGTGTCATGAAGTTCTTGTCAGCAGCCATTCCCGCCTTCAGTCTGGTGCTCAGTGGATGCCTGGTGGGACCGAATTACAAGCGCCCGACGATCGCTGCCCCGGCGGTGTTCCGCGGGCAACCCACCGCGGAACAAAGCTCGTTCGCCGATCAGGGTTGGTGGAACGTTTACTCCGATCCGTTCTTGAATGCGCTCATCAAAGAGGCGCTGAAGAACAACTATGACTTGAAAACGGCCATCGCCCGAGCCAAAGAGGCCGAGGCATATCGCGGGGTGGCCCGGTCTGCTTACTTTCCCACCGTGGGCCTGGAGTCCGCAGTCCAACGGGATCGCGGCGTCTATAAATACGACCCCGATCTGCAACTTCAGACCGACACCCAAACCAGCAATCTGTTTTTGGGAGGCCTTTCCACTGCCTGGGAGGTCGATTTGTGGGGCCGCATTCGAAGATCGGCCGAAGCGGCCAACGCGGAGTATCTGGCTACGGAAGAAGGCCGGCGCGGATTGATGCTGGCGCTAATTACCGAGGTGGCGCAGGATTACCTGGAATTGGTGGAATTGGACGGGCGCCTGGCAGTAGCCCGCAACAGCCGGGATGCCTTCGAAGCCACACACACCCTGTTCAGCAAGCGGTACGGAGCGGGGATCGTTTCGCGCCTGCAGGTCACGCGCGCTCAAGCGGCATTGTCCGCGGCGGAAGGAACGCTCAACGATGTTGAACGGCAAGTCGCGGAGAAGGAGAATCAGATCTGCGTTCTGGTCGGGCGAAACCCGGGTCCGGTGGAAAGAGCGGTTCCGGGCAAAGAGATGAATCCGCCGCCCACCGTTCCCGCGGGAATCCCTTCGCAACTGCTGGAGAGGCGGCCCGATATCCGCGAAGCCGAACAGAATCTGAGAAGCGCATCCGCGAGGATCGGCATCGCCAACGCAAACTTCTTCCCACGCTTCGGATTGACGGCGCTCTTGGGAAGGGTCAGTCCGGAACTCAGTGCGCTAAGCGGCGGGACCGCGGACATCTGGGCTCTGGCCGCTTCCTTTTCGGGTCCTATCTTCACCGGAGGACGTCTCACCAGCGAGTATCGCGCGGCGGTCGATGTTTTCGATCAGGCCAAATATCAGTATGCACAGAGCGCACTGAGGGCGTTTCGGGAAGTGTCGGATGCGCTCATCGCATCGCAGAAGCTGTCCGCCATCGAAGAGCAACAGAAGCGCGAAGTGGCGGCGCTGGCCGATTCCGTCGCCATTGCCAGACGCCGCTATCTTGGTGGCCTTGCCAGCTATTATGAGGTTTTGGAAGCGCAGCAACTGCTCTATCCCGCGGAAATCAGCCTTTCGGAGACTTCCCGGGACCGGCGGCTGGCGATCGTTCAGTTATATCGAGCGCTTGGCGGCGGTTGGAATTTCGATAATACGCAGTGGACGAATGGGGGCGGGGCTAAAGCCCCGCGGGGGCTTAATCCCGCCCTCCACGGCGCGTTATAATTGCACTGGAATGGACGTCTACGAGGAGTTGCTGCGCCTGCGCAAACTCGGCCAGAAATGCGCCATCGCTACCATCGTCCAGGTGCGCGGCTCCATCCCCAGTTACGAGAGCGCCAAGCTGTTGGTTCGCGAAGACGGTTCCATGATCGGCACCATCGGCGGCGGATGCGTGGAAGCCGAGGTGTGGGAGGCGGCGCGCGAAGTCATCGAGAAGGAGCAGCCCCGCCACCTCAGCTTCAATCTGGGACAGGATGCGGCCTATGACAACGGGCTGATTTGCGGCGGGCAACTGGATGTCTTCGTGGAGCCGGTGTTGCCTGTGCCGGGCGCTTTCATCTTCGGCGCCGGCCACATCTCGAAAAGCATTTCCAAGGTGGCCAGCCTGGCTGGATTCGCCACCACCATCGTGGATAACCGGGAGAACTTCGCCAACCGCGAGCGCTTTCCCGAAGCCGCCGAGATCTACGCGGAGGAGTACGAGGAAGTCTTCGCCAAACTGCCGGTTAACGAGACCAGCTACCTGATCGTGGTGACGCGCGGCCACCGCGACGATATGCGGGTGCTAGGTTGGGCGGTTTCGACCAAGGCGCGGTACATCGCCATGATCGGCAGCAAGCGCAAGGTCATCAACGTGGTCAAGGAACTGGAAAAGCAGGGCATCGCCTCGGAGAGCTTCGCGCGCGTGTTCGCTCCCATGGGGCTGGAGATCGGAGCGGTCTCGCCGGAGGAGATCGCGGTGTCGGTGGTGGCCGAGATGATCGCGGTGCGGCGCAACGCGGATTCGGGCTGGCGGGCGCTCTCCAAGTCGGTGTTGGCCGGCGAGCGGCTGCGGGCGCTGTTGCCGCAGTGACCTGCGGACTGATCCTGGCGGCGGGCGAGTCGCGGCGCATGGGCTCGCCGAAGGCGCTGCTGGAGTATCGGGGAGAGACTTTTCTGGACCGGCTGATAGGCCTGTTTGCGCGGCGCTGTTCGCCCGTGATTGCGGTCCTGGGCGCGGAGCGAGAGATGGTGCGCGCCGGACTGCGCCGCGCGGGCGATGCGGAACTGGTCGAGAACCCGGATTTCCATTTGGGCCAGCTCACGTCGATGCAATGCGGTCTGCGGGCCGTGCCGGCAGAGGCGGATGGCGTGCTGTTCACCCTGGTGGACCATCCCGCGGTGATGCCCGCCACTATTGACGCGTTGCTCGGCGCATTGCAAGATTCTGGCGCGACGGCGCCGCTGCGCATCCCGCGATGCGACGGGTGGCGCGGGCATCCGATTTGGATTTCAAAACCCCTGATCCCGGAGTTCCTGGCGCTGCCGGCCGGCGCGTCGGCGCGGGAAGTGGTAACGCGTTACGCGAGTGAGATCGCCTATATCGACGTGGACGATCCCGGCATCCTGGCGGACGTGGACGATCGGGCGGCCTACGCGCGGCTGCTGGCCGGGAGCGGCGCATGAAGCGCACGGTGAAACGCGCGGCGAAGTGGCTGAGCATCGCTTTGGCCTTGCTGTTGGTGGCCGGTATCGCCGCGCCTTACTTGAGCGGCGACCGGTTCGCCCCACGCATCCGGGCGGCGCTCGAACGCGCGCTGGGCCGCAAAGTCGAGTTGGGCGCCGTCCACTTCAGCCTGTTCGCCGGGCCGGGGTTCTCGGTCGATAACGTGGTGATCCACGAGAATCCGGCCATCGGGATCGAGCCGATCGCCTATGTGGGATCGCTGGAAGCGGTGCCGCGGCTCACTTCTATGTTTGGCGGGCATCTGGAATTCGCATCCATCCGGCTGGACGACGCCATCATTAACGTGGTCAAGACGGGCGGCCCTTCCGAACCGGGCCGCTGGAACTTCGAGCCGCTGCTGAACCGGTCGGTGATCCGCGCCATTCCGGAACTGCACGTACGCTCGGGACGGATCAATTTCAAGTTCGGCGACACCAAGTCGGTCTTTTATCTGACCAATACGGACCTGGATATCGCGCCGCCATCCCACGGCGCTGCGACATGGAACGCGGAGTTCACCGGCGAACCGGCGCGCACCGACAAGCCGGCGCATGGATTCGGCGAGTTCATCGCGCGCGGCCGCTGGACGCAGACCGGCGTGGGCCGCCTGGATCTCGACGTGCGTCTGGAAAAGGGCGCCATCGGCGAGATTGTGGCGCTGGTGCACGGCTTCGATGCGGGCATTCACGGCACCGTTGCCGCGCGGATGCACCTGGCGGGGCCACTCGACGATATCCGCATCTCCGGCGATATGGACGTGCAAGGCGTACACCGTTGGGACCGCATGCCGCCTTACGGTCAGAACTGGCCGCTGCGGCTGGCGGGGCGGCTCAACGTGCCGGCGCAGACCATTGAAATGGAGTCCAGCACGGCGGGCGGCGAAACGCTGCCGTTGGCCGTGCGATTTCGTTGTTCCGATTATCTCTCGCAGCCGCGTTGGGGTGTGGCCCTCAATTGGAATCGTTTTCCCGCGGGTCCGGTGCTGGATCTGGCCCGTCATATGGGCGCGGATTTGCCGGCCAATCTGAACATGACCGGGTCGCTCGATGGCGTGCTGGGATACTCGGGGCAGGGAAGCCTGGAAGGCGTGCTGGACTTCCACGATACGTCGATCGCCATTCCGGATTCGCCGCCCATCCGCTCCAAGCAGGCGCGCCTGGTTTTCGACGGCGGGCACGCGAAACTGGCTCCGGCGGTGGTGCGCACGGTGCAGGACGAAACGGCGCAGTTGGAAGCCGACTACGATTGGAAGGCGCAATCGCTGGATCTGACGATTTCGACCGATGCGATGCGCCTGGAATCGCTGCGCGCGCAAGCCGCGCTGGCTGCCATTCCGTGGCTGGAGCAGGTTTCGAGCGGGAGTTGGAAGGGCCAGCTTCGCTACCAGATGGCGGCGGCCAAGACCGGCTGGTCGGGCGCCATCGATCTGGAGGACGCGAACTTCCCATTGCCGGGGCTGGCCGAGCCGTTGGCGGTGGAGTCGGCCACGGCCCATATCGATGGGGCGCGGGTGACGCTTGATCGGATCCACGCGCAGGCCGGCAAGATCGCCGTTCAGGGCGAGTACCGCTATGAGCCGCAGATGGCCCGGCCGCATCGCCTGCGCATCAGGATTGCGGAGGCCGATTTGGCGGAGTTGGAACGATTGCTGATGCCCACGCTGCGCCATAGCCGCGGATTGATCGCGCGCGCGCTGAGCCTGGGGCGCGCAACCCTGCCCGAGTGGCTGGCGGAGCGCCACCTGGATGCCATCGTGCAGATCGGCTCACTGCAGTTGGGAGGTGCGGAGGCGCGCGACGTCCAGACGCACCTGATTTGGGACGCGGCCAAGGCCGAATTCGCGGACATCCGCGCCAGCGTGGATGGCGGCCGGGTCACGGGCGTCCTGGCAGTCGGCCTGCGCGGCGGCCGCCCCACATACCGGTTGCAGGCGCGGGCGAAGGGCGTCGCATGGAAGTCCGGCAAGGTGGATGCGGAGACGGTGTTGGAGTCGAGCGGCACGGGAGTGGAATTGCTGGCGGGTCTGCACTCCACCGGCACGTTCGTGGCGCGCGGGTTGGAGATGGATGCGCTGCCCGACCTGGGAGACGTTTCAGGGGCCTACGACCTGCGATGGGCGCGGATGGCGCCGCTGGTGCGGTTTACGGATCTGCAAATGGTGTCGGGCGAGGATACCTATACCGGGCAGGGGGCCACGCAGGCTGACGGCCGGTTGGTGTTTCTGCTGACCAGCGGGAGCAAGGAAATGCGGGTGAGCGGCACGCTGGCGGAGTTGAGGGTGGATCAGGCGGAGGTGCGATAGCGGGGCGAGCTATCAGCTTTCAGCTATCAGCTTTCGGGCAGAGCATCCAGCACGAGCACAGAGATCCCCGAGATTTGTGCGAGGGCGGCGTCGTTGGTCAGGAAATGCGAGGCCCCCGACTGGATGGCCGTGGCCACTTGGATCGCGTCCGGCGTGCGCAGCCGGTGGACCGCGCGCAGCCGCGCCGCTTCCTCGGCAGCCTGCCGGTCGAACGGGATTGCGCGCAACGCTGGAGAACGAAGCAGGATGTCCCGATACGCATTGACGAGGTCCTCGCGGCCGTTGCGCAGAGGTTGCACGAGCACCTCGACCAGTGTGATAAAAGAAGTCACTAAGCGCAAGTCCCCGCGTCCGGCCGCGGCGAAGAATGGCCGGAGCTTCTCGATTCGCCCAGGGCTCTGTTCAATAAAGTAGATTAACGGCGCCGTATCCAGACCAACCGTCTTGCCCCGTAACGCGTCTACTCATCCCACGAGGAACGTTCCCGGCGTAGATACTCTTCCACGTCCACACCCTGCCACACTTCACGCCCCAGACCTTCGAGTTCCATTAGGCTGCGTGGCTGAGGGTCCAGTTCGGCGCTCAAGCCCGCGGCAAGCTCAGATACAAGACGCAGTTGTTCCGTAGGAGTGAGAGCCTCGACGGATCTCTTGGCGCGTTCGTACGAATTACCGGGCACCTCGCTTGCTCCCATTCCTCCAACATACTGCATTCAAGTTCACCAGGTAATGTTTCACCGTAGCGTTGCCGTTAGATTGGACGGAACAAGTGCTCCAAGAGATCCGACACCTTTGCCCCCGCTCCGCCGGAATCCGCAGTTGTCCATGGCGTCCGGTAATTCGCCTGTCCGGGCGTTCCGACCCACACGTCGATCGAATCGCCAGCAACACCGAGTGCCCGAACATGCCACGAGTCGTCCGAAAGGTTATGCGCAGTGCGAAACGCATAAAGCGCCTCCGCGATTGACCTCCCAGCATCCTCGGAAGTGCCCTCGATCCACAGGCCAGGATGTTCTGTGAAGGAAAAGAACCTCGGCGCGCCCATGAGGACATCCTATCGCGGCGGCGTCTGGCGGAGGCCACGTCTACAGGCGATTCTGTGGCAGCGTGCGGACTCTTCGAACAGGTTGACCTTCAATCTGTAATGAGCGCCGTACGCGCGCGGGCTGCCTGTGCATGCGCGCGCCCTGCGCCTGCCTTTCCACCTTCTTCTTGATTTCGTGGAAAGTCGCGCAGAGCAGTTGAAAACGAGAGGAGCCACGTAAAATCTCATAGCAGATCTGCAACTGTGAGTCGGTGCCTTTGCTGCGCGCTTCGGAGCCGCCTCCGGCGATATGATCGAACTGCAAGCCCCTCTCGTCGTTGCACCCAATTGTGCCGTCCTCATTGTGCCAACGGCACGGCAGAAAGACGACGGTCCCGTCTTCGGCACGACAGGTAGCCCCAGCGCAGCGCCCGCCTAGTCTTTGTATTGGCATCTAGCTAGGCGAACGCGTCGTCTTTGCAGCGTATTCTTATTCTCGGGCATGTCCGCATCAAGCCAAGATTGCGCCGCCCAGCGTGCAGCTAGCGAAGAAGCCGGCTTGAGAGGCCGGCTGCAGGCCGAGGGCCTGCCCCACAGCCTATCAGAACTCGATTTCGAGGCGCTTGGCGACGCGGTCTAGCGTATCCACCAGGCGCTCGACTTGGCGCTCGGTATGCGCGGCGGTGCAGGAGATGCGCAGCAGGTTCTGCGCGGCGGCGGGGCGCAGGACGGGGTTGATATAGATGCCTTCCTCCAGCAGCGCTTTGCAGAGGTGGCAGAGGTCGACTTCGTTCTCGACCACCACCGGCACGATGGCGGTCTCGCCATCCAGCACCGGAAAGCCGCAGAGACGCAGTTCCTTGCGCAGGTGCCCGGCGATATGCAGCAGGCGCTGCTGGCGTTCGGGTTCCTTGCGCATCACCTCCAGCGAGGCGGCCACGGCGGCCACCGATGCGGGCGGCAGGCTGGCCGAAAACACGAAGGGCCGCGCGGTGTGCTTCAGGTAATCGACAACCTCCTTGGTGGAGGCCACGAAGCCGCCGACCGAAGCCAGCGACTTGCTGAACGTGCCCATGATGATGTCGATATCGTCCAGCACGCCCAAGTGCTCGGCGGCGCCTGCGCCGGTGGCTCCCAACACGCCGATGCCGTGCGCTTCATCCACGTAGATGCGCGCGCCGTAAGGCTTGGCCAGGTTCACGATGCCGCGCAGGTCCGCGATATCGCCCTCCATGCTGAAGACGCCTTCGGAAACGATCAGGATGCGTTCTTCCGGCGGGCAGTTTTCGAGACACCGTTCCAGGTGTTCGAGATCGTTGTGGCGGAAGCGCACGGTGCGCGCCGTGGAGCGTAAGGCGCCCTCCACCAGACTGGCGTGCAGATTGTGATCGCACAGCAGGGCGTCGCCTTTTTCGGCGAGCGCTGCGAGGGACGCGTAATTGGCCTGGAAGCCGGTGCCGAAAATGACGGCCGCTTCCTTGTGCACGAAAGCCGCCAACTCGGCTTCCAGCTTTACGTGCACGTCCAGAGTGCCGTTGAGCAGGCGCGAGCCGCTGCATCCGCTGCCATACTTCCGCACAGCTTCGATGGCGGCTTCTTTCACCTTGGGGTGCGTGATCAAGTCCAGATAATCGTTGGAGCCGAACATCAGCACCTTACGGTTACCCATGCGGACCTCGCCGGGCCCGCAGCCTTCGCGCTGGCTGAAGACTTCGAAATACATGTACAATCCGGCGGCCTGCAGGTCGCCAGGACGCGTAAAATTCCGGCACTTGTCGAAGAGGTCGGTGGACCGGGTATGGCTTCCCCCGTTCTTCCGGCTCTGTGTGACGGTGGTCGAAGAGCTGCGCATCGTTCTCAATTCCATTCGTAGATTCGGTACGTTTTGTATTTTATTGCGCCCATAGCTTTCAGGGAGCGGTTCATTAGTACATTATCTTCCAATATCCAGGACATCTCACTGTGTCCAAAGCCCAGCCGCCGGGCGTTGCGGATCAACTCGGCGTAAAATCCGGCGGCCACGCCGAGCGTGCGGTACTCCTCCTCGACACCCAGGAGGATCACCCGCAATTCTTTGATCAATCGTTGATGATACAGGATTTTGAAGAGTCCCAGCGGAAACAGTTTACCGCCGGCATGTTTCAGAGCCCGATTGATGTTGGGCAGGGCCAACGCGAAACCCACGGCGCGCCCCTCGACCTCGCCGATGAGCACCAATTCCGGCTTCAGAATCTGCTTCATCTCGGCGGCTTCATGCAGAAACTCCTCGCGCGTCATGGGGACGTAGCCCCAATTGCGCGCCCACGTTTCCATGTAGAGTTTCCAGATCGTCTGGGCTTCCTGGTCGAACTGCTTCATGCGGATGGTGCGGATGGCCACGCCCTGGCTGCCGGCCGAGCGCCGCGCCACGCGTTCCACCTTAGCGCCATTCACCTCGGTGGGGGTGGACCAATAGGCGAAGAGGTCCTTGGCCTTGCGCAGCCCCAGCGCTTCCATCATGCGGGGATAGCTGGGCGAGTTGTAGGTCATCATGATGTTGGGGCTGGAGTCGAAACCCTCCACCAGCATGCCGCACTCATAATTCGTAGAGGGATTCATGGGGCCGAGAATGACCTTCGCGCCACGCTCCAGCAGCCACTTGCGAGCGGCTTCCATGACCCCGCGGGCCACCTCCAGATCGTCCACCGATTCGAAGAAACCGAAGAATCCGGCGTCTTGTTTGTGAAACTCGTTATAGTTGCGGTCCACGATGGCGGCCACACGGCCGCAGACCTGCCCATCCCGGCGCGCCAGAAAGCACTGCATGTCGGCGTGCGCGTAGAACGGATGCTTGGCGGTGTTCAGCAGTTCCTTTTGGGCTATACGTAACGGAGGCACCCAGTAGGGGTGGTGGCGGTACAGCCGGTACGGAAGGTCCACAAACTGCGCCAGCGCTTGTTTATCGTGAACCGCGACGATTTCTACGTCTGCCAACTATGCGGCTCCTTTGCCCAAGATTCGGTATAACGGCGGTGCGATCAGCACCAGAAGACCGGCCACGGCGGCCCCGGCCAGCAGGTCGATGGTGTAATGGTATCGAAGATAAACTGTAGCAGAAATGATGGACAAGGTATAGGCGAAATAGATCCAAAATAGCCGCTTGGAGATCAGGCGACTGCCCCACCACGCCAGGATGGTGAGTTCGGTGTGGCCGCTGGGAAAGCAATCCCAGGCCTTGGATTCCAGCCGGTCGAGGGTTAACTGTAGCACACGAGTGACCCACAGTCCACGCAGATCGGCAGTTTGCAGGTTCCGCAAGAAAAAGCGGGGACCGCGGGCGGGCACCAGCACATAGCCCACATAAGACACCAGGAAGCCCAGGGCGATCAGAAATGCGTAGAAGCGAAAGTCGGCGTAGCGGGCGCGCCACCACAGCAGACAAGCGATGAACAGCACGGCAGGCACGAACAGGGTATAAACAATTTGTAAGTATTCCGTGAGGATAGGCGTATAAATGCGTTCCAGCCAAACGGTGGGATGGACACCCCACACGCGGTAATCCAGATGCGCCAGTTCGGCATCCGCCCGCCACCCGCGCAGCGACGGCATGAGCACGGCCATTTCCCGGTAGCACCAGGCCACATAGGGCAGGGGATACCAGTGCCGGAAGATCCAACTGGCGCGTCCTGTGGCGCGGATCGCCCAAATGGCCAGCGCAATGGCGGCGAGGTGCCAGGCGAGCAGCCACGCCGGTTCCGGCAGGCGGTTCCAGAACCACAAGATGGCGACGGTGGCCGCGGCGTAATAAGGGAGCACCACCTTATCCACCGGCCACAAGCCGGACAGGCCAGGAGGCCTGTCCCACGTATTCAGAACTTCAACCAACCCGCCTCCTTGTACCAATCGAGCGTGCGCCGGAGCCCTTCTTCGAGGCCCGTGGAGGCGCAAAAGCCCAACTCGCGGCGGGCGCGGCCGGGGTCGCAGACCCAACCCGCGCAGCAGGCTTCCCGCACTTTGTCGCGCGATAGGATGCCGGGATTTCCGCTGAGGCGCGCCCACCACTCGGCGCACAACCCTAAGACGTAGGCGGCGTTTTCCGGTATCGCCACCGTGCGCATTTTGCGGCCCATCAGGCGCGCCGCCACACTTCCGAATTCGTCCCAAGAGACGGGCGCGGCGTTGGCCATGTAGAATACCTGTCCGCCGGTGCTAGCGCTGGTGCAATCGGCCGCGGCGACGATCCCATCCACCAAGTCTCCCACATAAATGTGACTGAAGCGGCGGGGCGCCGTGCCGATCTGTGCCATCCAACCGCGGGAGACGGTGCGGAGCATCTGCAGGACGTCCCGATCGCGCGGGCCATAGACGACCGGCGGCCGTACGATGACGGTTCTTGCAGCGAGCGGCGATTGGCGAACGGCTTGCTCGCCCGCCAGTTTCGAGCGGCCGTAATGCGAAACGGGACGCGGTTCGTCGGTTTCGGTGAGCGGGTGATCGGCGGGGCTGGGACCGGCGGCGGCCAGGCTGCTGACGTACACGAATCGGCCGATCTCGTCAAGATGGCCGGCGGCGCGCAGCAGGTTGGCCGTCGAGACGGCATTACCGCGATCATAGTCCGATGCGGTGCGGGCCTTGGTGACACCGGCCAGGTGGATGACGGTGTCGACGCCGCGTAGGGCCTCGGGGAGTCCCGCGCCGCTTTCGAGGTCGCCGTACGCCAGTTCGATCGCGCGGGGCAGGTTGCCGGCCGTCGAGGAACGCCGTACCAGGCAGCGCAGGGGACGGCCCTGAGCCGCGAGACGCTCGACCAGATGGCTTCCGATGAAACCGGTGGCGCCGGTCACCAGGATCATGACTGCGGGGTTCTGCGGAAGGCCACTTCGGAGAAGCAACTCTCGGCTGAAGTGCCGGTATGCTGGGTGTTGATCTGCAGCCGGATTCCTTTCACGCGCGGCGCGGGGCGCCCGTAGGCCTTCTCGTAATCGCCCGCCAAGTTGCGGCTTTCGGTGAGCCAGCGGTTCAGGTTGGCTGCGCCGGAACGGCAGACTACGGCGTAGATATGCACCAGAGGAATGGAACTGGCGCTCTCCATGGTTCCGGCGGGGGCGGTGGTATCCCAAATGTAGCTTAAGACGCGCTTATCGGAGAAGGCCACCAGCACCTGGGCCGCCTGATCGTCGCTTTTGCTGTGACGGAAGTCGCCGCCAGCGGGCAGTTCCTTGACGTTCCACTTCCAGGTAAGGAAGGGGGCGTCGTGCGGATCGACATCCACCTCGCGCTCCAGGCCGAAGGAGGAATCGTGGCTTTTCAGATCGAGATAATTGCTATTGCCTTCCCGGACGGTGGCGATCTTAGGGGTGCCGCGATTTACCTTCACCTGCCAGCCATCCGGCAGATGGCCCGGTTGCCAATTGACCGGATTGAGGACGATGAGCGCGGTTTGGGTGGTACCCGCCAGGGACGCCAAAGCCAGGATCGTCAACAGTACTAGAACGCGCCGCAAAGACCCTCCGTTAATCCTTATTATCGCACGATTTGGTCCGGTTCTGGTGGCGGGGAGGGGGTGGTGAATGGGGGGCCATTTTGTAACACGGCAGGTTCCGGGCAGGACGAACAAAGCCCATTATATTGATAACAAACTACTTAGCTGACGTTTGGCGTCGGAAGGGGCGGCCTGAGAGGCCGCCGCAGGCCGGGGGCCTGCCCCACTAAACCATTAAGGAGATTAGAGGAAGGCAGGCGAGAGCGCCTGCCTCACCACTGAACGCCAGTGGCCTTCCACAATAACCCAACCATCGTGGCGGTGAACCCAGCGATGGGCTACCCACCGGGCGTGGGGCCGCGGCGGAAGTTCCCAACGGCCTGGTACCCATACGTAAGCGCTGCCGTTCCAGCTATGATAGCCCGCAATCCAGACATGGTTTGGACCGGGACGCGCTATCCGTCTTTCGATAACTGGCGCGGGGGGCCCGATGCGGACGACCACTTCGGCGCATAGAGTTCCAGCGCTCAAAAGCAGCCCGAAAGCAGAACCGATCAACAACTTCTTCAACATGCAGTACCCTCCAAATTTCGACATTATACTTGTGGAACCCGGCACGCGACGGAAATGCATCGGGCTTAAGAAAAAATAACGCGACCGGCCGCCCTATCCAAGGGAGCGATATTGGCCGCCGTAGAAGACCAGCGGTTCGCCATCGCGACAGTCCGCGTGGATGACTTCGCCGATCACGATATCGTGATCGCCCGCAGTGACCACGTTTACCCGGGCGCACTCGATGGTGGCCAAGACATCCGGCAGCAAAGGCACACCGGTCTGTCCCGGGTGCCAAGGGACCCCCTCGAAACGGTCGTAGCCGCTGCCGGCGAACCGGTCGCTTAGATCCTTTTGGCCGGCGCTCAGGATATTGATGCCGAAATGCGCGCCGATGCGGAAGTGTTCCCGGATGCGGGCGCGATGGTCGACACAGATCAGCACCAGTGGCGGCGTGAGCGACACGGAAGTGAAAGAATTGGCCGTCATGCCGTGGCAGGCGCCTTCGGTGTCGAGGACCGTGGCTATGGTGATGCCGCTGGCGAATTTGCCGCAGATGCGACGGAACTGCTGCTTCTCGATCTTGGACATCGCCGGTTGCGGAGGTTGAGTCGCCATCAGGCGTCGAATTTACCACGATTGCGGCGGTTCGGGAAAGGCGAGCCCTGCCCCGCATAGCGGCAAGCCGCAAACGGTGAGCCGGAAGGGGCGGCCTGAGAGGCCGCCGCAGGCCGAGGGCCCGCCCCACAGTCTTATTCGACGGGCGGCTTGCTCTCTTCCACAGGAATGCGGTGCTCGTTGGCAAAGGCATCCTTACGAATGCCGGTCACCTGCCAGGATATCTTCATGCCTGGCTTACCGCCGCCGATCTTGAATTGGTTGCCCGAAACCTCGCTCGCGACGTAGACCGGCGCAAAGCCGCCGATGCAAGTAAGCTGATAGCGAAAATCGCGGTTCAGCGCATCGAACCAATCCGGAAGCATGACCACCGCATCGCCCCGCCGGGAAAGCGTCACCACGCCATTGTAGATGTTCATCATGTCGGGCGACTCGACGAAGGAGTGATACAGATACTTGTGTTCGGGATCGAGGGGGTGATCGATGCGGAACGAGCCGCCGCCCTTGGAAACCGTGCCGGTGACCGTCAGGTTGCCGGTGATCTTCACGGGGCCGGTGAACTGCGCGGCCATGCCGCCGCCTGTGGCGATCGCGAGCAGCGCCGTGCCGCCCGCGGTGGCGTTGGCCGAGACGCCGATGCCGGCGGGGCTTAACGTGTTGCCATAAACGCCGATGGCGTTGCCTGTGGTGGCGGCGTTTTCGCCGTAGACCCCGTATCCGCTGGAGCCCGACGAGCCGCCGGCTACGCCCGTCCCGCTGGTGGCGGTGCCGTACACCGAGATTCCCGCGGGGCTGACGGTGGTGCCGTAAACACCATAAGTAGTGCCAGTGGCCGCGGTCGCCGCGCCCAGCGCCCCAATTCCCGCCGTGCTCGCAGTAGTGCCAAATATGCCATATGCCGGGCCAGTGGTCGCGCTATTGGTCCCGTATACTGCGTAACCGGCGGAGCTTGCGGATTCGCCAAACACGCCAAAGGCATTGCCAGCCGTCGCCAGGTTGTCGCCGTATACGCCGTATCCCGCGGGACCGGAAGTCACGCCCCCCACACCTGTCCCGGTGGTGGCGAGTCCGTACACCGATATTCCGTTAGGGCTCACCGTTGTGCCATAAACGCCATAATCCGCGCCGCTGGTGGCGGTGGCCTGGCCGAGCACTCCTGCGCCGGTAGTGCTGGGGGTCAGGCCAAGAACTCCGAAGTTAACGCCTGTCGCGGACGTGGCCACGCCCTCGACACCGATTCCCGTAGTGCTGGCGGTGGCGCCGTATACGCCATAGGCGAAGCCGGTAGTCGCCTTGTTGGCCCCGTACACCCCGGTACCCGCCGGGCTCGCCGTCGAGCCGTAAACGCCAAAATCCGCGCCGCTGGCCGCCGTGGCTTGGCCTAGCACGCCGGTTCCAGTGGCGCTGGCGGTTTTGCCCGTTACGCCAAAGTTGGCACCCGTGGCGGAAGAGGCGTCTCCCAGCACCGCGGTTCCAGAGGCGGACGCGGTGATGGCTTCCAGCTTTGCTGTCGCCGCCGTGGTGCCCAGCCCCACGTTGCCGGCTGCCGTCTGGTACAGCTTCGAATTACCTAGAGTGGTCGTGCCGGTCCAGATTGTGATGTAGTTGGTGGTGCCACTGCCGGTCTGATCGGGCGTGGCAGGCGCATCCTGGTGAACCGGCTTCCCCGATCCGGCAGCCGGTTCCGTAACCGGGCTATGATTTGCCGTTCCGGCCAAGGCGAAGGCCGATGCCGGGAGTCCACCCAGCGTCTCGGCATCCACGGCCTTCAGGGCATAGGGCACGCTGGCCATTAACACGCGCGGCCGCTCGGGTTCCTGCTGAGGCTGGACGCCCAGCCAGCGCCCTTGCCCGGACGCAAACACTTCCGCCGGTATGCCCTCGTTCCGGGTGGCGCCGAGCACCGCCGTGTAGCGCCCATTGCCATCGGCCTGCACGTTTTGCGTCTCCATCCACAGCGGAGCGCCACCCCGCTCTTCCTCGTAAAGGGCAAACGTCACCCCCACCACACCGCTCATCGGCTGGCCGCTGCTACCGGTCAAAGTACCGCTGAACTTCACTAACCGCGGCACGGCGGCCGTGGTTTTGTTTGGCTGTTGGGCCAAAGCGACAAACGTCGCGCACACGCAGAGCAAGCCTGCGCAGATCGAATCGGTAGCATGTCTCATTAGGAATCTGCTCGCCTCTTTTTGGGAGATTATTTGGCCCCGCCGCCGGACGTTGGGCGAAGCCGCATCTTGTAACTATACATCACGCTACGGGTTTGTTGGGGGGCGTGAGTCATTCTGGGTGCTTCGTGAGCAAGGCGTACTGAGCAGAGCGGGCACGTTGCGCGGAACAATACAATAGAAGCAGATGAAGGCTACCAGCGCCGCTGTACTCGAATACGAATCGCTCCGCGGCCTGCTGGGCCGCTATGTGTCCAGCCCGCCGGGCAAAGCGGAACTGGCCCGGATTGCGCCGCACACCGACGGTGCCCGCCTGGCCGCCGATCTGGCCGATGCCGGCGAGGCCGTCGAGTATTTACGTTCCGCGGGCCGGCCGCAAACCGCGGGCCGGGGCGCGGCCATCCGCCTGGACTTCGGGGCCTTCCCCGACCTGACCGAGGCCGTTCACAAGCTGCGTATCGAAGGCGCCAGCCTGGAAGGCAAAGAGATCTTCGACCTCTTCGGCGTGCTGGACCGCGCAGCCGATGCCAAGAGCGTGCTCAACGCCGTCGCCGAGCGCTTCCCCCGGCTGGGCGCGCGCGGGCAGTCGATCGGCGACTTTCGCGCGCTGCTCAAGGATCTGGAAGGCAGGATTCATCCGGATGGATCTGTCGCCGATCACGCTAGCGTGGCGCTGGGGCGCCTGCGGCGCGACATCGAGCGGCAACGCAAGTCCATCCAGGGGTCCCTCGAGCGCTTCCTGAAATCGCACCAGGAAGAGGGCGTGCTGCAGGAGGAGTTCGTCACGATTCGCAACGAGCGCTTCGTGGTCCCCATCATCGCGGGCCAACGCCGCAGAATCGACGGCGTGATCCACGGGGCCAGCTCCAGCGGCCACACGCTGTTCGTCGAGCCGCTAGAGACCATCGACCTGAACAACGAACTGGTGCGCCTGACCGAGGAAGAGGCCCAGGAAGTACACCGCATCCTGCGCGAGCTGACCGCCCGCCTGCGCGGTTACGCGGAGTCCATCCGCCAGACCATGGCCACGTTGGGCGAACTGGAAATGATTTTCGCCAAGGCGCGCTTCGCCGTGGATTTCGATTGCGCCATCCCGCGTTTTGGCGGACGGCTGCGGCTGCGCGATGCGCGGCATCCGCTGCTCGAAGACGTGCTGCGCCGCCAGCGCAAGCCGGTGGTGCCCATCTCGCTGGAACTCGACGAGGGTTCGAAGACGCTGCTGATCAGCGGTCCGAACACCGGCGGCAAAACGGTTTCGCTGAAGACGATTGGGCTGCTCACGCTGATGGCGCAGTCGGGGCTGCCTGTGCCGGCGGCGGAAGCCGAGTTCCCCATCTTCGGACAGGTGCTTGCCGACATCGGCGACAATCAGTCGATACAGGAAAGCCTGAGCACGTTTTCCGCGCACATTTCGCACATCCGGGAGATGGCGTTGGACGTGACGCCCGATTCGCTGGTGCTGCTGGACGAACTGGGCGCGGCCACCGATCCGGAGGAGGGCGGCGCGCTGGGTGTGGCCATCGTGGAACATTTCCGGGCCGCCGGGGCGTACACGCTGGCGTCCACGCACCTGCTGGCGCTGAAGATTTACGGCGCCAACACGGGGGGCGTGCTGAACGCGTCGATGGGTTTCGACGAGCAGACGCTGGAGCCGACCTACGTGTTGCATACGGGCATGCCGGGGAAATCGGCCGGCCTGGAAATCGCCACGCGGCTGGGCATGCCGGAAGACATCATGAGCCGCGCGCGCGCGGCGATGAGCGACCGGGAGCGCGACCTCTCGCGCTTCCTCAGCGAGCTGCACCAGCGCCTGAAAGACGTGCAAACGCTGGAGGCGGACCTGCGGCGTCAGCAGGCCGGTCTGGTCGTGCGCGAAAAGGAAATTGCCCAGGAGTGGGAGAAGCGCGAATCGTCCAAGCTGAAGGAGTTGGAGCGGCGCACCGAGCAGATGCTGGCGAAGTTCGACGAGCAGGCGCAGCAAACCATCGATCAGATCGTACACGGGGCGGAGCAGCGCAAGGCCACCGAGCAGGCCCAGCGCCGCGTGGCCAAGACCAAGCGCGAGCTGCGCGAGGAGTTCCAGACCACGGTGCTCTCCACGCAGGACGAGTCGCGACACGGCGATCTGGCTCGGCCCAAGATCGAGGAAGGCGCGCGGGTGCGGCTGCAGGGCATTCGTGAGCCGGCGCGCGTGCGGCGCATGCTGGCGGGCGACCGGCTGGAAGTGGAAGCCGGATTCATGAAGATGCAAGTTTCGGTGGACGATGTATTGGAGGTCCTGCCGGGCGCGAGCGGCGGGGGGACCAAGCTGCCCAAGAACGTGACCTACCGTCCCGCGCCGGAGCTAGCGCCCGTGCATCAGGAGATCAACGTGATCGGGCAGCGCGCGGAAGAGGCGCGCGATAATGTCGATCAATTCCTGGATCGCGCGGTGATGGCCACCGCCAGCCGCGTGCGGATCGTGCACGGCCACGGCATGGGGATACTGAAGAAGGTGCTGTGGGAACTATTGGAGCGGCATCCCCACGTGGAAAAGCACTACGCGGCGCCGCCGCAGGAAGGTGGCACGGGGGCGACGATCGTGGAGTTGAAGGAGTGAAGAGTCCGCGGTCCAATCTGACGGCGGCTGGCGTGCTGCTGATTGTCACTGTCCTCTTCTACTGGAAGCTCCTGCTGACTAATCAGTTCTCGCTGCTGACCGGTTACGAAGCCGTGAACCAGGCTTACTCCTGGTTTAGCTTTTGGGTCCGCAGCATCCAGCAGGGCGCCTGGCCCCTGTGGGACCCGTACAATTATTCGGGACACATCTTTTCCGGAGAGATGCAGAACGGGTCCTTCTATCCGTTGTACCTTCCGCTGGCACTGTTCCGGCTGAATCGGTATGGCCTGCTGGCCCCGGCGCTTTATCACGCGATGTTTGTGGCGAGCCATTTTCTGGGCGCGTGGTTTATGTTCTGCCTGGTGCGCGAACTGGAGATGAGCGACTTTGCGGCTATCGTGGCCGGAATCTGCTTTTCCCTGGGGGGATTTCTGGAGCACATACCGGAATGGCCTCACCTGTTAAACAGCGGGATCTGGTTGCCCCTGATTTTCCTGTTGCTGCTGAGGGCCATGAAAGCGCCGGGGGTGGCGCGCACGGTTTGGTATGCCTCCGCCTGCGGCTTGAGCCTGGGGCTATCGATCCTGGCCGGCGGTCTGCACATGGCGATCATGCAAGCCATCGTGATTGTTACGGCGGCCGTCTTTTATAGCTTCCGCCCCGATGGGGATGCCGCCAAACGGGGCGGCCTGGCGGGATGGCGGCGAAGTGCGCTGATTGTTGGCGTGGCGGGCCTGACCGCCTTCGCGGCGGGCGCGGTCCAACTGCTTCCGTCCATGGAGTACAGCCACCAGGCTATGCGGTTCGTGCCCGGCGCGGGAGTGCCGGCTTCCGATCGAATCCCCTACAGGTACCTGACTGATCGATTGTACGCGCACGGAATTCTGAATCTGCTGGTGGCGGTTCCCAGAGGGGAAATCGGTTCGGGCGAGACTGTCAGTCCCTATCTCGGAGTGTTTCCGCTGCTGCTGGCCGGTATCGGTGTGTGGAAGAAATGGCGATGCTGCTGGGTGCCGTATCTGACCGGACTGGCCATCGCCGCATTCGCTTATTCTCTGGGACCGTCCTCGCTACTGCATGGCTTACTCTATGTACTGGCACCCTACATTTCGTTGGCGCGCGAAGCGGATCGTTTTGTGTATCTGGCGGATTTCGCGCTGGCGGCGCTGGCGGCCTACGGCGTAGAGGCTTTGTTTTCGTCTCCGAGGGCGGAGTGGGCGCCTCTGGGCAAGATACTCAAGTGGCTGGCCGTGGCGGGAATGGCGGGGCTGGTGGTTCCCGTGTTGTACGCGCAGCCGGAGTTAAGCCCATGGATCTCGCTGTCACTCGTGCTGATCGTGGTTTCCTGGTTGTTATTCCGGCACATCGCTGCCGGTCACACGGGAACCGGTACGCGCGTTCTCATGCTGGCGGCCATCCTTTTTGACTTGAGCGCTTTCGATTTCTCGGCGGCGAATCGTCTGGAGATGTCTGGGAGAGGCGCGAACCAGATGGACCGGTTGCTCGGTTGCCGCGGCGCGGCTGAATTTCTGAAGTCACGGACGGGACTGTTTCGCACCGAAGTTGCGGCGGATTTGGCGCCGAATATCGGAGACGCTTTCCGGGTTCAGACTATCGGCGGCAATGGGGTGACCGTAATCACGGAGTATGGGTGGTTCATGGGGCACAAGGATCTATTGAACGCGCGGTACACGGTCAAGCCGGCCACGACGGCGGATGCGGGAGAGGTGTATCGCGACGCGGCGTGGAAGGTTTACGAAAACGCGCGGGCATATCCGCGCGCATGGCTGGTGCATGACACGCTCGTCGAACGCGCGCCGTTGGAGTTGCTGAAATGCCTGGATGCTCCGGGAATCGATCCGCATCGGGTGGCGCTGGTGGCGGCGCGCCTGGATACATCGCTCGATGCAGTTGCGGATGCGGCGAGCGAACAGGTACGGATCGGACGGTACGAATCCGGCGGGATGGAGTTGAGCGTCCACGCCAGCGGGCGCGCGCTGCTGGTGCTGAGCGAACTTTACTATCCGGGATGGACGGCGACGGTGAATGGCCGGGCTGCGGGCGTGTGGAAAGTCGACGGGGCTCTGCGCGGCATCGTCGTGCCGCGCGGGGATAGCCGGGTTTCTCTGCGGTTCAGACCGGCTAGGATTTATGTCGGCGCCGCGCTTGGTTTGGCGGCTTTTGGCGCGGTATTTGCGGCGCCGATTTGGTGGTGGTTCGTTCGAAGGCGGTGAGAGCGGGTCTGGAGACCCGCTGCAGGCGTGGACGCCCGCCCTACGACTGCCTACGCTCGCGTGAGAAAGATGGGGAGGCCCAACTTATTCGCGTAATTCGGCCGGTAACGCCGGGTGTTGTACATGGTCTCGAGGTCCACCTTGCGCGGGCCTAACTTGGGGTCTGGGATGGGCGCAGCCGCGTAGCAACCGCCGGAAATGGCCATCATCACGCCATGCTGGCCCTGCTGGATACTGTCCATGGCCATGCTGGCGAAGGTCGACGCCACCATCTTGTCCACGAAATCCGGACTGCCGCTGCGCAGGTCGTAAGTCAGATCGCTGACGATAGTCTCTTCGCCGGTGGACTTCTTGATCTCCTCGGCCAGATCCTCGCCCACGTTCATCTTCTTCTTGTGACCGAAGGCATCGGCCTCGCCGACCTCCTTCACCTGGTAACCTTCCCACTCCGCGCCTTCGGAAAGAATGATCAGGGCGTAGTTGCTGGGATTGTATTGCTTGTCGGTGATCAGCAGCTCGATGAGGTGCTGGAGATTGAACCGGTATTCCGGGATGCAGCAGCGCATGGAGGTAACGTAGGCCGTGTAAAGCGCGGTGTATCCGGCGTCGCGTCCGAAGATGCGGAAGACGCCGATGCGCTCGTGCGATCCCACCGTGGTGCGCTGGCGCTCGATGGCCTCGGTGGCGCGGGTGATGGCGGTCGAGAACCCGATGCAATACTCGGTGTTGCGCACGTCGTTATCCATCGTTTTGGGGATGGCGAGGACCTTGAAGCCCTCCGCGTCGAGGCGCGCGGCGTAGCTCAAGGTGTCGTCGCCGCCGATGGCGATCAGGTAATCGAGCCCCAGCGTTTCCACGTTCTTCAGCACGCGGGTGGTCATGTCGTAGACCACCGAGGTCACGCCCTTCTTGGTGACTTCGGACTTGGGGAACTCCAGGCCTTTCACCACCGGCGGCAAGGCCTTCATCTTGGCCGGATTGGTGCGGGAACTATGCAGATAGGTGCCGCCGGTGCGGTCGATGGTGCGGGTGTTCTCGCGATTGAGGGGCAGGACGTAGCGCGCCCGGCTGGCCGGATCGTCCAGGTTGACATGCGTCAGGCCTTCCCAGCCGCGGCGAATACCGATGACTTCGCAATCGATTTCGCTTCCTCTGTAAACAACGGTCTTGATGACGGAATTCAGGCCCGGCACGTCTCCGCCGCCGGTGAGTATACCGATCCGCTTAGCAGACATTCACGCTCCTTCAGGTTGGGAATTTAACACCCTATTATAGAGTACGGCGGGGCAGCCGGGGTCTTGGGTGGGGCTTCGATGGCGGCTGACGGGCGATCAGCGAAGGGGAAGATAGCGGACCTGTCCTTCCCACTCTCCTTCGTCGCTACACTCGGACAGCAGCAGGATGTCGTCGATGACGGCCGCGACTGGGACGGAGCGGCTCAACTAAAACACGCCGGGCATGCGTTCGCCGCTGGCCATCCGACGCTAAGCATACGCGGTCATCGTACTGACGTCATGCGTGATCAGCATGCGATCCTGCGCCGCTGCCCAAGCCAACAGGGACGCGTCATCGACACCCGACAGGCCGACATCCTGCACTCTGACGATGTCGAGATCGGGCTTTCTGCGGAGTAAACCCCGCACGATGTCCTTGTTCAGATTTTCGTCGGCGAGCCAGCGCACTATTGGGCCTTCATCGGCTCATGCGCCGTTTGGCCGTCGAGCCAGCAAACGCTGGCGAACGCCGTCGGGACGCCAACGCGCCTCATTCTGTTGGCGCACTTCCAGCGACTCGCGCCGACGCGTCGCGAAGTATTCTTCCATCTCCCCAGTGTGACGCAGACTGTAGCCGATCAGGTGGTAAATGTCCGCGAGCGGAACGGAAGGGTACTGTTGTGCGATTTCTTCTGAGGTCGCGCCCTCGTTAAAGGCCACCAGGATCGAATCGAGCGTCACGCGGGTGCCGCTTACGCGGATGACGCCATCGGCACCGGTGGCCATGGGAATCGTCTCGACCGTCTCGCTTGTGGGCATTTGTTAACTCTCAGATTAGCGCATCCGCCCCTCGCCGGCGCAGCGCTCGGTGTGACCGGATCGGATGGTAGTGTCAGAACTCTGCGAGGTTTCGGTAAGCGTGCCCACATATCGCTGTTAAGCGCAATGCGGGATAATTGTTGAGGCGATTATGTCGAGGAATTGGGTGCACTTGCCTTTGTTGCTTGCCTCGTTTTCCGCATTACCCGAGATGCGCGCCCAGCGTGTTTACGAACGCAGCCCTGACCTCATCTTTGAGGACGCACAAGGGCGGCCCAGTTCGCTGGGGCCAGGGTTCAATGCGGTTCCGATTTCGGATCACAAATTTCTGCTGATTCGCGGTGCGCGGATGGGGTACGGCGAGGAGTCAAGTTGCGAGCGCCCAGCAGCTAAGAACCCTGTTGTAGTCTACGACACGCAGACGAATAAAGAGTTCTTGATTTTTGACAAACCGCTTTCGGATCGGATGATGGAACACGAGGCGGCCTGTGTCTATGAACATGCTGACCTCTCTCCAACGGGGGCGACCTTATACATCGTGAGTCCCTGTTACGCCACAGCAGGCTGCCTCGCGGTTATTGATCTGCCCTCAGGTGCGGCCAGGTATGTCCCGGGCGTAATGGATGTTTTCGTCGTTCGTGGCGGCCCGAAGGCGGGGGACCTGATTTATAGCAGGCGTCTGGAACGCACCGGGACCGGCGCCGGACATTCGTACCCGTACATCCACGCTCGGCCCGACGGATCGCAAATTGCCATTATTTCGAACGAGGATCTCGTCCTGGTAGGTGGAAACGCGCCCGCCCCGATTTTGCGGAACTATTTGCGACGCATCCATGGTCGCATCTTTGTTCAGGGCGAATGGGTTCCTTAAGCAGACCGCATCTCTGAACGCAAAACACCGCTTTCGGCAACTGCGCCGCACCGGAACCGGCTTCGCGGATCTGCATAGCGATGGGCCCGCCGCCGACTGGCGGACTCCCGCACCGCGTGGCTGTGTATGGGAACGGCCTGCTCATCGTGGGTGGAAACGCGGGCCCACAAGACTGAGCGGCGTTTTGCCCGCTCTTTGGGGTGGACAAAAACGTTCCGCGATTTTACCCTGACGAATGCCCGTCTGGCGGCCATTTCGGAGCGTCGCTCCCGCATGGCCGAAGACGATCCTCTCCGGCGAGGCAGGATTCATCATATTACGTGGCGGCGGGCGTAACCAGCCGGGCCATGGTATCGCGATAGTTCCACATCCGGCGCCCGTTTGACATCCACAACAATGGTGTGTAAGCTGCAAGTGTGCAAACGAAAGACACACACCCCTATGAGCAAACGCATCAACATCGTCCTGCCCGATGAGACCGTGGCAGTGCTGGACCGCGTGGCGGCCAAAGGCGCACGGAGCCGGTTCATCGACCGGGCGGTGCGGCACTTCGTCGAAACGCAGGGTGGGCGAGCGCTGCGCGAGCAGTTGAAAGCCGGCTACCGCGCCAATGCCGAGCGCGATCTGGCGATCGCGGCCGAGTGGTTCCCGTTGGAGGAGGAAGCTTGGCGCACGTTCGAGGCCGCCCGTGAGCCGATGAAGAGCGCCAAGACCAAACGGACATGACGTTTCCTCACAGAGGGGATCTCTACCTCGTCGAATTCGATCCGGCCCGCGGCCATGAGATTCAAAAGACGCGGCCGGCCCTCATCATCCAGAACGACATCGGCAACCAATACAGCCCAGTAACGATCGTCGCGGCCATCACCTCGAAGTTATCGCCCACGCCATACCCAGTTGAGGTGATTGTAGCGGCCAGCAAGGGGAACGGCCTCCAGGTCCGATCTGCGATTCAGCTAAGTCAGATCCGTTCCGTGGACTGCGAGCGGCTGGTGAAACGTCTCGGGACGCTGGACGAGGCGGCGATGCTGCAAGTCGATCGGGCGCTGAAGATAAGCCTCGGGCTCGCCGATCTCTAGGGAGTTTTGGCCATGCTATCCTGAAACACATACGAGGGCCACGTCCAAATGCGCGCCGCTTGCTCATCCGCGGTAGTCTTGTGGTGATTTCGGTGACGGCGTTGTTTGCCCTCCAGGCCACTTTTCGCGAGTTCCCCGGGGTGGAGGACGACCACGTTCCCGTGCCGCCCGACGCCTACGAAAAAACCGAATGGGCCTTCACGCGCCTGATGTATCCGTCGGGGAAGCACGCCAGCGTGTTTGGGCAGACCGGCAGTTGGCCCACCGATTTCCCCAAAGCCGACCGCCAGTTTGTACAAGGCGTGAGGCGCCTCACCCGCATCCACACCCGTTCGTCTGAACAGGTGGTGGATCTGGACGGCGACGAAGTTTTCAATTGGCCGTGGCTGTACGCGGTGGAGGTCGGGCACTGGAGCCTGACGGATGCCGAATGCGCCAAGATGCGCGAATATCTGCTGCGCGGCGGCTTCTTCATGTGCGACGACTTCCACGGCAGCGGCGAATGGAACGTCTTCCTGGAGAGCATCCAGCGCGTGTTCCCGGACCGGCCCATTGTGGAGATCGATAACCGGGATCCCATCTTTCACGTCCTGTATGATTTGGGCGAGCGCGTGCAAGTGCCTGGCATACAATACTGGTACACCGGCCGTATCTGGGAGAAAGACGGCAAGACTCCGCACTGGCGCGCGATCTACGACGATGACGGCCGGGTGATGGTGGCGATTTGTTTTAACCAGGACAACGGCGACGCGTGGGAATGGGCGGACCATCCGCGCTACCCCGAGCGGTACACGTCGCAAGCCTATCGTATGGGGATCAACTACATCATTTACGCCATGACGCACTAAAGATGCATTAGAATTCCAGGGCCCATCATGTTCGAGTTTCTCTTCAAGTATCCCGGCGCGGTATTTCAGAAGGGCCAGTTTGTGCTGCTTGCGACGTGGCCGGTGTGGATGCTGGTGGTGGGCGTTGTGGCGGCAGGCGCGCTGCTGCTGTGGCACGTGCGGCGCAATCGCGGGTCGCTCACGGGCGCGCGGCCGCTGGCGATCTGGGTGCTCGAAACGGCCATGATCGCGCTGCTGCTGTTCCTGCTGTGGCACCCGGCTATCTCGATCGCCACGCTGCGGCCGCAGCAGAACGTGGTGGCCGTGATGGTCGACGATTCGCGCAGCATGGGCATCCAGGAGGGGTCGCAAACGCGCGGCGCGCAGGCTGCCGCCGTGCTCGACGGGAAGCTGCTGGCCACGCTGGGGCAAAAGTTTCAGGTGCGCCTCTATCGCTTCGGCAAGGAAGCCGAGCGCATCCAGAAGACCAGCCAGATCACCTCGTCGGAGCCGGCTACGCGCTTGGGCGACAGTTTGCAGCAGGTGCTCGCGGAATCGGCCACTTTGCCGCTGGGCGCGGTGGTGCTGCTATCGGATGGTGCCGATAATTCCGGCGGCATCGATCTGGACACGATTTCGCAGATCCGGCAGCGGCGCATTCCGGTACACACCATCGGGTTCGGGCGCGAGAAGGCTGCGAAAGATATCGAAATCACCGACGCCGTGCTGCCCGCCCATGCGCTGGCCGATTCGCGTTTGAGCGCGCTGTTGACGTTCCGCCAATATGGTTATGCGGGCCAGAAGGCGCTGATTTCGGTGCGCGATGCCGGCAAGACGATCGCCTCGCGTGAAGTGCAGTTGAAAGCGGACGGCGCGCCGCAAAGCGAAGCGCTGCTGTTCAACGCGGGCCTGGCCGGGCCGAAGACGCTGGAGATTTCCATCGATCCGCTGGCGGCCGAAGAGAACCGCAACAACAACTCGCTGCGACGCTTGGTCAATGTGGAGACGCGCAAGCCACGCATCCTTTATATCGAAGGCGAGCCGCGCTGGGAATTCAAATTCATCCGCCGGGCCGCGGAAGACGACCGCAGTTTGCAACTTGCCTCCATGCTGCGCACCACGCAGTACAGGATCTACCGGCAGGGTTTTTCCGATGAGCACGAGCTGGCGGAAGGGTTCCCGGCCAAGGCGGAAGAACTGTTCGCCTTTGATGGGCTGATCGTCGGGAGCGTGGAGGCCAACTACTTCACGCAAACGCAACAGGACCTGATCCGCGAATTCGCCAACCGCCGCGGCGGCGGCATTCTGTTTCTGGGCGGGCGGTTCGCGCTGGCCGAGGGCGGGTACGCGCATTCGCCTTTGGCCGAGCTGCTGCCGGTTGAGATTCCGGAAAACAAGGGCACCTTTCACCGCGATTTTTCTGGCCAGGAATTGACCGCGCAGGGACGTGCCAGCCTGATCTGCAGGCTGGTGGAGGATCCCGAGCGCAATGCCGCGCGCTGGAGCAGCATGCCGCAGCTCGCCAATTATAACGACGTCGGCGAGGCGAAGCCCGGCGCGGTGGTGCTGATGGACGTGACGCCAGCCGGCCGCCACCGCATGCCGCTGCTGGTGACCGAGAATTATGGGCGCGGGCGCACCGCGGTCTTCGCCACATCGGGAAGTTGGCGGTGGAAAATGTGGCAGGACCACACCGATGTCACGCATGCCACGTTCTGGCAGCAGTTGATGCGCTACCTGGTTTCCGATAGTCCGGGGCGGGTGGCAGCGTCCACGCCGCGCGCCGTTTTGGCGGACGAAACCAAGGTGACGCTGCACGCCGAGGTGCGCGACAAGGCGTTCAAGCCGGTGGCGAATGCGGTAGTGGAGGCGCACATCGTGGGGCCGGATGGAGCGGCCACGAGCGTCGAGATGACGCCGGTAGCCAGCGAGGAGGGCGCTTACACGGCCGATTGGAGCGCGGAGAAACCGGGATCGTACGTGGCGGAAATTGTGGCGGGACGCGATAAGGAGGAACTTGGACGCGACGTCGCGATCTTCCGCCGCGAAGATGGTGTGGCGGAAAGCTTCCACACAGGGCAGAATCGCGAGTTGCTGCAAAAGCTGGCCGATGAGACCGGTGGGCGGTACTATAGCGCGTCGAATGCAGGCAAGCTGGCGGAGGAGATTTCGTATTCGGAGGCGGGCATTACCACTCGCGAGACTAAGGATTTGTGGGACATGCCTGTTGTGTTTTTGCTGGCGCTGGTGTTGCGAGGCTCGGAGTGGGTTTTACGGCGACGATGGGGTGTGGTATGAGTGGCTTGATTCAGGCTAGGGGAAGGGCGGGGCCGGGGGCCCCGCGCAGGCCGAGGGCCTGCCCCACACAGACATTGACTGCCAGTGGTACAGGTTTTCTGTACTTACTGATAGCCCTTATTCTTACAGCTAGTTCTTTGCCCGCTGCCACTTACTATGTCACCGTCACCGGTTTGGGCGGCGAGTCCGATTACGAACAGCACTTCGCCATGTGGGCCAAAGACATCGAGAAAGCAGTCAAGTCCGGCCCCGATTCCAGAGTCGAAACACTGGTGAATGCCACGCGCGAACAAGTACGCGGCGCGCTGGATCGCATCGCCAAGCAGGCCAAGCCGACCGACGCCTTAGTGCTCATGCTCATCGGCCATGGCAGCTTCGACGGTTATGAGTATAAGATCAATCTGCCAGGGCCGGATTTAACCGCATCCGAGCTGGCCACGCTGCTGGACCGGATTCCGGCTTCGCGGCAACTCGTCGTGAATATGACCAGCGCCAGCGGAGGCGCCATCGCATTCCTGCGCAAGCCCAATCGTGTGGTGATTGCCGCCACCAAGAACGGCACGGAACGGAACGCAACCATCTTCGCGCGCTATTGGGCGGAGGCCTTGGGCGATCCCGCCGCCGACAGCGACAAGAACGACGTGGTCTCGGCGCTCGAGGCCTTCCGCTTTGCGGACAAGAAGACTGTCGCCTTTTACGAAGCGCAGAACCGGCTGGCCACCGAACACGCCGTACTGGAAGACACGGGCAAGGGCGACGGGGTGCGCGCTCCTTCAGCGGAAAACGGCGAAGGGTTGCTGGCCGCTCAATTCCCGCTGCTGCGCATCGGCACGACTGCCACCGCCGCGAAAGACCCGGCCAAACTGCAGTTACTCGCTAAGAAGGAGGAGTTGGAACGGCAGATCGACAAGCTCAAATACGATAAAGCCGCAATCCCGCCCGAAGACTATAGGAGACAACTCGGCGCGCTGTTGCTGGAGTTGGCGAAGACGCAGGAGGAGATCGATAAGTGAGACTCCTGTTGGCCATGGTGTGCGCTGGCTCCGCTCTGCTGGGGCAAACGTTGCAGCAGGCCGAAGCGCTTTGGAAAAAGCATCGCTATGACGATGCGAACGGGGCTTTTCGCGCGTTGGTCGCAGCGCATCCGGGCAACGCGGAATACCGCGTTCGATGGGGCCGGTTGTTTCTGGAGCGGTTTCAGCCGGACGACGCCGCCAAGCTCTTCAACGAAGCCCTGTTGATTGAGCCGAGGCGGGCTGACGCTTTGCTGGGGCTGGCATTGGTGGCGGCGGATGGTTTCGAGGCGAAAGCGGTCGAACTTGCGCACCGGGCGCTGGCCGCCGATCCACATTTGGTGGAGGCGCAGGAACTGCTGGCGCGCCTGGCGCTCGAAGATAGCGACCCGGCCAAAGCCGCCGCAGAGGCCCACAAGGCCCTCGATATGTCGGCGAATGCCACCGAAGCCAAGGCGATCCTGGCCACCATCGACTGGCTGAACGATAAAACCGATACGCCGTGGGATCCGCATGACGGGGCGGCTTACGAGACCGCAGGCCGCATCTTCGTCCTGAATCGCCGCTATGAAGAAGGGATCAAGCTCTTTCGCAAAGCCATCGCGCTGCAACCGGACTTATGGAGCGCCCGCTCGCAATTAGGCGTCAACCTGATGCGCCTCGGGCGGGAGGAGGAAGCCCGCGCGGAGCTGGAGATGTGTTACGAGGGCCATTACAGGGACGCAGCCACTGTCAACACGCTCCGGCTGATGGATAGTTACAAGAACTTTGTCACTTACAAGACGGACAGAACCACCCTGCGCCTGCACAAGAAAGAAGCCGAGTTGCTGCATCCGTATTTCGAAGCGGAAATGCTGCGCGCGCTGAACACTTACGACAAGAAATACGGCTTCAAGCTGGATCGGCCGGTGCAGGTGGAAGTCTATCCCGACCATGAAGACTTCGCCGTACGCACCATGGGCATGCCCGGCCTGGGCGCGCTGGGTGTGACCTTCGGCTACGTGGTGGCGATGGACAGCCCCTCGGGCCGCCCGCCGGGATCGTTTCATTGGGCCAGCACCATGTGGCACGAACTCAGCCACGTGTATGTCCTGAACATGACCAATTTCCGCGTGCCGCGCTGGTTTACGGAAGGGTTGGCAGTACACGAAGAGACGGCCGTTTCGCCCGAATGGGGCGACCGTCTCGATCCGCACGCGATCATGGCGATCAAGGATAAGAAGCTGCTGCCCGTGGCGGAACTGGACCGCGGCTTTGTGCGTCCCACTTATGCGGCTCAAGTGGTCGTGTCGTACTTCGAAGCGGGGCGCATCTGCGACTATATCAATCGCGAGTGGGGTTGGCCGAAGCTGCTGGCCATGATTCACGACTTCGCCGGCGGCGCGTCTACTCCCGAAGCGATCGAGAAGGAACTGGGTATTACGCCAGAAGAGTTCGACACGCGTTTCCTGGCTGCGCTGAACGCCGAGACCAAGAAGACCGTGGATGGCTTCGATGAGTGGAGCAAGGAATTGAAGAAGGTAGCGGCCGAGTACAAGGCGCACGATTACGACGCGATGATTCGCGACGCCTCGGCCATTCGCGACACTTATCCGGACTATATCGAAGCTGGCAACGTCTACCAGTTTCTGGCCGATGGCTACGTGGCGAAAGGCGACAAGAAGGCCGCTATCGCCGAACTGGAACGCTACGCTAAGGTGGGCGGGCGCAGTCCTGATACACTGAAACAATTGGCCACCTTCCTCGAAGAGGCCGGCAATCGGAAGGAAGCGGCCGAAGTGCTCGACCGGCTCAATTACATTCAGCCTATCGATGAGGATCTGCATCGGCGGCTGGGCGATTTATGGCTCGGGTTGGGAAACACCGATGGGGCCATCCGCGAGTATCGGGCGGTACTGGCCAAGTCGCCCACCGATCCGGCGGCGTCGCATTTCAGCCTGGCGAAGGCTTACCGGTCGGCCAATCGTACGGACGCGGCGAAGGACGAATTGTTGTTGTCGCTGGAGGCTGCGCCCGGGTTTCGGCCGGCGCAGAAGATGTTGCTGGAGTTATCGAAATGAACAGCCCGGGCGGCCTGAGAGGCCGCCGCAGGCCGAGGGCCTGCCCCACTTATTCAAAGAGATCTATATGTCTACCACTGTGACACCCCAGTTAGAGCCCGACGCTTTGCGCGGCCGCATCGGCCGGTTCCGGGAGGTGCAGGCGGAAATTGTGCGGCAGGTCCGGCGCGTGATTGTCGGACAGGAGGAAGTGCTCGAGCAGGTGATGATCGCCCTGTTTGTGGGCGGCCATTGTCTGATCACCGGTCTACCCGGCACCGCTAAGACGCTGCTGGTGCGCACCATGGCGCAAACGCTGGGCCTGCTATTCAAGCGCATCCAGTTCACGCCGGACCTGATGCCGTCCGACATGACCGGCACCGACATTATCGAAGAGGATCCGACAACCGGCCATCGTACGTGGACCTTCGTCAAGGGGCCGATTTTCGCCAATGTGCTGCTGGCGGACGAAATCAACCGCACGCCGCCCAAGACGCAATCGGCGCTGCTGGAGGCTATGCAGGAGATGGCCTGCACGGTGCGCGGCAACAACTATAAGCTGCCCGCGCCATTCTTCGTGCTGGCTACACAGAACCCCATCGAGCTGGAAGGCACCTACCCGCTGCCGGAGGCGCAGTTGGATCGCTTCCTGTTTAATACGGTGCTGGGCTATTTGAGCGCGAACGAAGAGATGCAAGTGGTGGATCTGACCACCACCACCCACGTGGCGCAAGCCGACCCGGTGACCACCGCCGAGGAGATCCTGGACTTCCAACAACTGGTACGCATGGTGCCTATCGGCGAATCGGTCGCGCGGTATGCCATCGACCTGGTGCGCGCCAGCCGCGCCAGCGACGAAAGCGCGCCGGATTTCGTCAAGAAGTACGTGAACTACGGTGCCAGCGTGCGCGCCGCGCAGTTCCTGGTGCTGGCCGCAAAGGCCAGAGCGCTGATGAAGGGCCGCTATCACGTGACTTACGAAGACATCCGCGCGTTGTACATACCGGTCCTGCGCCACCGCATCCTTTTGAACTTCCACGCGGAATCCGACCGGCTCAAACAGGACGACATACTGCAGCGCTTACTTGAATATAGAGCAGCACCGAAAGAGTAAAACCGGAACCACAGATGGACACAGATGCACACAGATAAAACCAAGACAAGACCAGGCTTCCCTTTTGCTTTTTCTTATCTGTGTTTATCTGTGTCCATCTGTGGTTCCAAGTTCTTTGTTCCCCCATGCTACAACGCTTCCTAGACCCCGCGACTTTGGCGTCCATCTCCGGCCTCGACTTAGTGGCCAAGACGGTGGTGGATGGCTTCATTGCGGGCTTGCACCGCTCGCCGGATTACGGCTTCAGCCAGGAGTTCGCCGAGTACCGCGCGTATACGCCGGGCGACGATCTGCGGCGGGTGGATTGGAATGTCTTCGCGCGCAGCGAGCGCCTCTATCTGAAGCGGTACCGCGGTGAAACCAACACGCAGTTGCTGATTTTGCTCGATACCAGCGCTTCCATGGCCTTCGGCTCGCATGCCGTGAACAAACTGGACTACGCGCGTTTCCTGGCCGCTTCGCTGTCCTACCTGGCGCACGCGCAGCGCGACGCCGCCGGCTTGATCGTCTTCGATGAAGATGTACAGAACTATGTCGCGCCATCTACGCGCCAGGGCCAGTTGTTCCGGCTGTTGCACGCCATCGAGAAAGCCCAGCCCGGCACGCGCACCGACTTCGCCAAACCATTCGTACACTTCCTGGACTTCACCCGCCGCCGCGGCCTGGTGGTGGTGATCTCGGATTATTACGAGCGCCCGGACGCGATCGTGAAGACCGTCGAACCGCTGCGTTTTCGCGGCAACGAAGTGATTCTGTTTCACGTTCTCGATCCCCAGGAGATCGCGCCCAAGTTCAGTGAGCCTGTGCTGCTCACCGACATGGAGACCAGCGGCACCCTGGAAGTCTCTCCCGAATATGCGCGCGGCGAATACCGCAACCGGATCGATTCCCACATACAAGCTCTGCGCGACCAAGCCAAAGGCGCGGGCCTGGATTACTTCCTGATGGATACCGCGCGGCCTCTCGACGAGGGCTTGCGCGAATACCTGGGCGTGCGGCAGGGGAGGATGTAAGTGGGATTTCTGGCGCCCTGGGCATTAGCGGGACTGGCGGCGGTGGGATTGCCTGTGTGGCTGCACCTGCTCCGCAAACACAAGACCACGCCGCTGCCGTTCGCCTCGTTGATGTTCTTCGAGCGCCGCACGCAAAGCTCCATCAAGCATCGGCGCTTGCAGTATCTGCTGCTGCTGGCGTTGCGCGCGGCGGTGATCGCGCTGTTGGCCCTAGCCTTCGCGCGCCCGTTCCTGCAATCGCGCCTGGCGGCGCTGGCGGGCGGCCCGAAACTGACCGTGCTGGCGATCGACAATTCCTTCAGCATGCGTGACGGCGATCGCCTGGCGCGCGCCAAGCAGGAAGCCGCGGCGGTGGCTTCAAAGCTGGGCACAGGAGACAAGCTGCAGGTGCTGGCGTTCAGCTCCGGAGTGCATGTGATGGGCGATTCGGCCGCGGCCATCCGGACCATCGAGCCTGGCGATACGCGCAGTTCTTATGCAGAGCTTTCCCGGGCGCTGCGCTCGATTGCGCAATCGGCCCGCATGCCGGTTGAGGCGCACCTGTTCTCGGACATGCAGAAGTCGTCGCTGCCCGCCAACTTCGCGGACCTGCGCCTGGGCGACGGCGTGCGACTGGTGGCGCATCCCATAGCGGATCGGCGCGCCGGCAACTTTGCCGTCGAGAGCGTCAACGCGCCGCGCAGGGTTTATGGCTCCGGCAAAATGCGTGTGGACGCCACCATCGCGGGCTACGGAACAGAACAGGCCACGCGCCGCGTTTCGATGGTGTTGAATGGCCGCGAGATCGCGTCGAAGTCGGTCGACGTTCCGGCCGGTGGGCGCGCCGCCGTTGAGTTTTTGCCCGCGGATCTGCCCTTCGGATTGAATCGCGGCGAAATCCGCATCGATTCCGGCGACAACCTCCCCGGCGACGACCGATTCTATTTCTCGGTGGAACGCGCCGAAGCGCGCCGCGTGCTGTTCGTCCATGAAGCGCGCAACCAGCGGGACGCGCTGTACTTCCGCACGGCTCTGGAAGCCGCCGCCGAATCGGCCTACGTGCTGGATGCCGTGCCGGTGGAGCAGTGCGCCAACCTCGATCCGCGGAAGTACGCGTTTGTGGTGGTCTCGGATGTTGGATCGCTGCCGGCCAGCTTCGAAGCCGCATTGCGCGATTCCGTGCGCGCGGGGGGATCGCTGCTGTTGGCGTTGGGGCGCGAGTCGGCGTTGCGCAGTCGCGTGCCGGTTTTCGACGAGGCCGTCATCGAGCCGCGCTATTACGCCCGCGAGGGCGACCGCTTCCAAACCGCAGCGTGGCTGGACGCCGGGCACCCTTCCATTCACAACGCGCAGCGCTGGGACGATGTGAAGTTCTACCAGGCGGTGGGCATCAATCCGGGCACGGCGCGCGTGGCGGCGCGGCTGGGCGATGAGACGCCGCTGCTGCTCGAGAAGCAGCTTGGGGAAGGGCGCGTGCTGGTGTTCGCTTCCACGTTCGACAATATCTCCAACGACTTTCCGCTGCACGCTTCGTTTGTGCCGTTCATCGAACACACTGCGAACTACCTGGCGCGGCAGGAAGAAGGCCCCAGCAATTACCTGGTGGGCGCGTACCTCGAACTGCGGCAGGCCAAGGAGCAAGGGGCGGCCGTGGAAGTTCTCGATCCCACGGGGGGGCGCGCGCTGACGCTCGATGAGGCCACGCGCGCGCAGAATATGCCGCTGACGATGGCCGGGTTTTACGATGTGAAGCGGCCTAATGGACGGCATGAACTGGTTGCGGTGAATGCGGACCGGCATGAGTCCGATTTGGATGTGATTGCGGCGGACACGCTGACTTTGTGGCAGAATACGGCTCAGGGGCAGCCAAACGCAGTTTCCGGAGGGGGAGCCGAAGCGCCCAAGCCGGTGGAGTTTTGGTGGTGGGTGCTGGTGGCGGTGCTGGCGCTGGCGGTGGCGGAATCGTTGTTGGGGAATCGGCATTTGACGGTGGATCAGGCTACGGAATAGCGGCAACCTGCACACGTCATTTTGAAAGCCGCTGCCAGTGGGCGGGATCTGGTAGGGTATCAGGTTGAACTTTTTGAGACTCTTGCCGGAGCGCCTTTGAGGCAGGCTCTCCAGGATCTCAACAGACTTCTGCCGGGACGCCAGGTCGCCGTCAGCGAATTAGACGTTATTTCATTGCGATTTCGACGTCAGTTTGCTACACTAGCGGACTGGAGGTGGCTGTTATGGCCGTCGTTTCCCCAAGCCGTCCGGATCTGCCCGCTTATCGGGAATCCACAACGACGGCGTTTCCGAAACTGGTTCGCATGCTGACCGGTATTATCGGAAAGAAGTTGACGGCATATGTCGCTGGTGTCAAGGACGTACGCGCTCTCGATCGCTGGATGGATGGCGCGGAGCCGTACAAAAATGCCGAGCAGCGACTGCGCTTCACCTTTCGCGTTGTCCGAACACTGCAGAAAACCGACCACCCGGCCGTAGTTCAAGCTTGGCTCACTGGGTTGAACCCCGAACTCAACGACCGCGTTCCGGTCCGCCTGCTCCGGGACGGGGATCTGGAAAAGGTAGCTCCGGAGATTTTGGGCGCGGTGCGAGCCTTCCTGGCCGGAGGGTAGTATCACACTCACAGTCGAACCCGAGGGCCCGATCTATCGAGTTGCGCGCCGGCCCGATCTCTGGCAGCCGCCGGATTGGGCATTGGCGGGACCGGATGGAACTTTCGGAAGCCGCTTCGACGATCCGGAGGCGACGTACCGCGTTCGCTACGCCTCTTCACTCCGGCTTGGCTGCTATCTGGAGACGCTTGCCCGATTTCGTCCCGACTTGAGTCTTCTTGCCGAGCTGGCCGAGATCGAGGGCGAGGACGACTTTCCGCCGTTGGGCCAAGTCCCGCCGGAATGGGCAGAAACTCGCGTGGTCGGCTCCGCATTTCACTACGGCTCGTATGCAGACGTCTACTCGAGCGAATGGATCGGGATCTTGCGCGAGCAGCTTGCGGGGTTTTGCATTGCGCTCGGTATCCCGGAACTTGACGCCGGCGCTCTCCAGCAGCCCTGCTCGCGGCCTCTTACGCAGCGCGTCTCCCGCGTGGTCTTCAACAACGCCTTCGACGGTATTCCATTACCGCTCCAGGTTCGGCCACGATGTTCGCAATTGGGCGCTTTTCGAGCCATTCAAGATCGATCCTCAACAAGCGACACCGATCGATCCGGGAGATTCGGACCTGCAGGCTGCGCTCGCGATCCATGGCCTGCTACTCGTGTCACGATGATCGGCCGCTTCACAGCAGTGGTAAGTTAAAAGTAAGGTGAGCGCGCAAATGATTGGAGGGGCGCAATGAATTCATTAGCCGGATTGACCGAATATCTACGCCGCTCCGTGGCCCACGCACTCGTGCGGCCGGGGCGGCCTGGGAGGCCGCCGCAGGCTGAGAGCTGAAAGCTGAAAGCTGAAAGCTGAGAGCTACGCAATGAATCCACTAACCGGACTAACCGATTATCTCCGTCGCGTCGAGCGGCGCTTGCGGGTTCTGGCCTTCACCAAAGGTGCGGCCATCACGGCGGCGGCGGCACTGGTCTTCACGGTGCTGGCGGTGCTGTTGGCCAATGCTTTCGCGTTCTCCAGTCCAAGCGTGGCCGGCGCGCGCGTGTTGCTGTTCGTGGCGCTGGCGCTGGCGCTGGGCATCGGGCTGGTGGTTCCTCTGCTCCGCCTGAACCGGCGCAACGCGGCGCGCGAGACCGAGCGGAAATTCCCCGCGTTCGAAGAGCGCTTGCTTACGTTCACCGAGCGCGCCCGCAGCAATCCGGAAGATCCCTTTCTGCCGCTGCTGGCCGCCGACACGCTGGAAGTCACGCGCCAGGCCGAGCCCGCGCGGGTGGCCGGGCGCAATCGCATTCTTAGTTTCGTCGCGGGCGCGGCGGGATCGCTGGCAGTGCTCATTTGGCTGGGCGTGTCCGGCCCCGGATTTCTGGGCTACGGAACACAGTTGCTCTGGGGCGGGCTGCCCAAGGGCGAACTCGCGCCGTATTACGACATCTTGGTCGAGCCGGGCAATCGCATTGTGCGACGGCTCGCGGATCAACTCATCGCCGCACAAATGAAGGGCTTTCAGGCGCAGCGCGTGCGCATGTTCGCCAAGTATGCCAGCTCGTCCAAATGGGAACAGGCCGACATGCGTCCGCAAACGGGCGGGACGGGCTATGAGTTTCTCATCGCCGGCGTGCCCGAGTCGCTCGACTATTACGTGGAAGCCGGTGGCGTTCGTTCGAAGCAATACCGGCTGAAGGTGATCGACCTGCCCGGCATCAAGAAACTCAAAGTCACTTACCATTTCCCAAACTGGACCGGGATGAAGGACAAAGTCGAAGATCCTGGGGGCGATCTGCGCGCCGTCGAAGGCACCGATGCCGACGTCGCCGTGGAGACGGACCGGCCGCTGGAGAACGGCGCGCTGCTGTTCGACGATGGCACCAAGCTGCTGCTGCGGTCGGGCGAAAACGGGCTGCGCATCGCCAGCGTGCCCATCCGCAAGGACGGCATGTATCACATCGCGGCGGTCGAGCAGGGCGAGGACGTGCGCCTCAGCCCGGATTACTTCATCGAAGCCGAGAAGGACGAGCCGCCCACGGTGCGCATCACCCGGCCGGAGCGCGACGCGCGCGTGAATCCGATCGAGGAGGTGACCGTGGCGGTGGAGGGCCAGGACGATTTCGGCCTCAACGAGTTGAGCTTGCACTACTCGGTGAACGGCGACGCGGAGAAGACTGTCCCGCTGCTGACGAGCAAAGGGTTGAAGACCGCTTCGGGCACGACCACGATTGCGCTGGAGGATTTCAAGCTCTCGCCGGGCGACCTGGTGAGCCTGTATGCCACGTCGCGCGACGCGCACTCGATGGCGCGCACCGATATGTTCTTCGTGCAGGCGGAGCCTTTCGAGCGCCGGTACTCGCAATCGCAGGAGTCGGGCGGCATGGGCGGCGGCGGCGAGCAGGACGACAACAAGATCTCGGAACGCGAGAAGGAGATTATCGCGGCCACCTGGAACGAGATCAAAGACACCTCGGGCGATAAGGCCGCGGCGGCCGAGAACGCCGGCTTTCTCTCGGGTGTGCAGTCGAAGCTGCGGGATCAGGCGCACTCGCTCTCCGACCGCATGAAGGCGCGCCAGGTGGGCGGCTCCAGCGAAGAGTTCAAGACATTCACCGCCGACATGGATGAGGCGGTGAAGGCCATGGGGCCGGCGGCGGACAAGCTGCGCGGCGCCGCATGGCAGAACGCGCTGGCGCCGGAGCAGAAAGCGCTGCAGCATTTGCTGCGCGCCGAAGCCGCGATGCGCGATATCAAGGTGGCCTTCGGCAATCGCGGGGGCGGCGGCGGGGGCGGCGCCAGCGGCGCGGATCGCGACTTGCAGAGCCTGTTCGATCTGGAACTGGACACCGAGAAGAACCAGTATGAGAGCGGGCAGAGGTCGGCTTCCAAGGATCAGCGGCAGAAGGAAATCGACGAGGCGCTGCAGAAGCTCGAACAGCTCGCGCGCCGGCAGCAGGAACTGGCCGAACAGCAGCGGCGCAACCAGCAGATTTCGCAGCAGCGCTGGCAGCAGGAGATGCTGCGGCGCGAGGCCGAGGAGCTGCAGCGCAAGATGGAGCAGCTCTCGCGGAATCAGCCGGGGCAGCCGCAATCGGGGCAACAATCGCAATCCGGCCAGCAATCGCAATCCGGCCAGCAATCGCAATCGTCTACCGAGCCGCGACCGTCAGGGAGCGGTAGCCAAGGCGGCCAGATGTCGTCGCAGCAACTGCAGCGCGCGATCGAGCAGTTGCGGCAGGCCCAGCAGGATATGCGGCAATCGACTTCGATGCAGAGCGACGCCGATTCGCGGCGCGCGGCCGAGCGCTTGAAAGAGGCGCGCGATTTGCTCGCGGGCGTGCGGCAGCAGCAAGCAGCCGGGAGCGTGGACGATCTGGCGCGCCAGGCGGAGGCCATGGCCAACCATCAGCAGGAGTCCAACGCGAAGATGCGGCGGGCCTTCGCTTCGGGGCAGCAACAGGGGCAAGGAGCGACCCGCGAACAGGCGGAGGAATTGGCGCGCGAAAAGGAGCAGATGGCCAACGAATACCAGCGGCTGGAGCAGGACATGGGCAATGCCATCCGCGACACGCTGGCCAGCAACCGGCCGTTGTCAAGCAAGCTGCGGGAGGCGCTGGGGCAGGTGCAGCAGAACGAGATCAACAATCGGCTGCGATTGAGCGCCGATTTTCTGCGCCGCGGCAATGGCGCGGTGGCCACCATGCGCGATGCCGTCACTACGCAGGCGCTGAACAATTTGCGCGACCAGTTGAAGGAGATTCAGAAGTCGGCCGGGAGCGGGCAGCAGGGAGCAGGCGACAAGGACCGCCAGGCGCTCGAACAGGCGCTGGCGCAGACCGAGCGGCTGCGCAAAGAGATGGAACGGGGGATGCAGCCGGGTCGGCAGGGCCGTGGCCGGGCACAGGGGACACCCAGTCAAGGAGCGGGCCAGCAGCCCGGTGAATCGCAGAGCGCGCAAGCGGGAGAAGGCCAGCCAGGCGGGCAGATCGGCCCGCGCGCGAACGGCCGGCAAGGCGGTCTCGAGCCTAGTCCCGGCCCGGCTTTCGGCGATGCGGGTGACGTGGTGCAGAACTACCGCCGCACGTTGCGCGAGTTGGAGAACAATCCGCAAATTGGCAAAGATCTGCGCGATACGATCCACGATTTATACCGGTTCGATCCGCGCCTCGCCCCCGGCAATCCCGAGTTGATGAACCGCATCGAGTCGCAGATGCTGACCGGAGTCGAGCAGATCGAACTCCAGTTGCGCCGCCAGCTCGACGATCAGGGCGGGGTTGTGCGCAGCGGTTCCGCCGAACCCGTTCCACAAGGCTATGCCGACGCGGTGGCCGAGTATTTCCGGCGTTTGAGCAAGGAAAAGTAGTTACAGGCCGGCCTCCAGCAAGGCTGTCACGGCACAGTCAGTTCCACCAGTTTTCCAGAAGAAGAGGTGCGGGGATTCGTTGGTAGTGGCGAGTGTTGTTTGTCACAAGGACGGCACCGGCCGCCGCAAGCTGGTACCGGATTTCCGCATAGAAATCGGCCGCCTCCGCGTCCCAGGGCAGCGCCCGGACTATCTTCAGGAACTGGCGCACACCGGCGTGGAGCCGGTGGCCCAGCGGAAGACGCTTCAGTCCGTTGAGCAGCTCGGCGCGGGTCATCACCGAGGGGTGCGCGACACAAAAGTGGACCATTCGCGAGTTTCCTTTTTTAGTGGCATGAAACCTAGCGTAGTGATACGCTAGGTTTAAGGAGGCTGTACATGCCAGATCCTCTGCTTGACCTGGAAAGCCG
>Ga0224557_1000382_pt1 | contig 49594 bp, 43 predicted proteins | sample 714S31014metaG_FD_180677 | JGI IMG/M metagenome (GOLD analysis project Ga0224557, IMG submission 180677) | Peat soil microbial communities from Stordalen Mire, Sweden - 717 S3 10-14 | ecosystem: Environmental > Terrestrial > Soil > Wetlands > Peat | place: Sweden: Norrbotten County, Stordalen...
GGCGACCATCTCGCAGGTGTCCTTTCCCAATGCCCGAGAGACGGTCGACACCGAGATGTTGAGCTTCCGTGCGATGTCCTTGAGACGGACTATAGAAGTGCTCGGTCGCGCCACGTTCCCTATTTTGCCCCTGATTTGCTCGATTGCGAGCCAAATTTGCAACAGACCATGCCACGTCAATATTTATCTTACGAAAAGGCACTTTGACGGCGTGTTTTTATGGGTATCCGGCAGAGCGCATTGCCACATCCTGAAGGGTCCGGCTACATGAAAATTGGGCGGACGCTCTGCAAATCCATCCCGGGCCTGTACGTGAGAGCCATGTTACCGTCGCGACTCTCGCCGCCTCTCCCCTCGGGGCAAAGGATCAAGGTGAGAGGGTTGAAAAGCTTGCTAATGAGTGCGTTTCCACTCCAAACGAACCCGAATTGTCTGCCCAATTTTTCGCTGCGTAACCCATTGTAAACCAATTACATAAATGCGGTTTTCCGATAGAAATAATTCGGGTTCGTTTCGCAGAAACACATGTTTTCAAGTCCTCTTGGTCTTCGTAACTTTAGCGAAGTAGGCTCGCCCCTTTCCCTCCCCTTGGGGGATCGGATTAAGCTGAGGGGTATGCGGTCCCACTACCAATGCGCTTCCGCCATGTCAAAGAACCAAACGAATCATACCCGCCCCGAAATATCATGTCCAGCAGAATTATCGATTTGTAATAAATGAGGGCAATCCGCGGCTTAGCAGAAGACCTTGTGCGCGGAAATGCCGTCTTAACTAGGCCGGAGAGCTTTCGCCGTCAATGCGACAGGCGAGCTACCGCGTCCCTTCCACTTCGTGTCCTTCGCGTCTCCTTCGTGCATATTCGTGGACCTCCCGAAACTGTCCGCTTCCGTTGTGCATCGAACGTGTGGTAATTTCGGCCTGGCAACCAATTATGCAGAGCGCACCCCCAACAAATCCACTCCAGGAAGGCCTCAGCGCGCAGCGGACGCCGGGACCGTGCGTGCTCGTTATTTTCGGCGCCACCGGTGACCTCACCCATCGCAAACTCGTCCCGGCGATCTACAATCTCGCCCACGAAGGCCAGCTCCCGCAGTCCTTCGCCATCGTCGGGTTCGCGCGCCGACCAAAAACGCACGATCAGTTCCGCGCCGAGTTGCGTGACTCGGTCGCGCAGTCCTCGCGTTTTCAACCGATCAACCCGGCCGTCTGGGACGCGCTGGCCCAGGCGATCTTCTACCATCAATCGGAGTTTGCGGACGCCCAGGGTTACCAGAAACTCGATACGCTCCTGCAAAAGCTCGACGCCGAACGCGGCACCGCGGGCAATCGTCTCTTCTATCTCGCCACCGCGCCCACGGAGTTCATCGGCATCATCGAACAACTCGGCGCCAATGGTCTGGTCCACTCGAAAACCGCCCCTGCCGCGTCCCAGCGGATCATCGTCGAGAAACCTTTCGGCCGCAGTCTGGCCACGGCGGAGGAGTTGAACCACTCGTTGGCGAACGTGTTCGACGAGCGGCAGGTTTTCCGCATCGACCATTATCTCGGCAAGGAAACCGTCCAGAACATCGCCGCGCTCCGCTTCGCCAACGAAATCTTCGAGCCTCTCTGGAACCAGAAATACGTGGATCACATCCAGATCACCGTCGCCGAGTCGCTGGGCGTGGAAAGTCGCGGCGGCTACTACGATGGCTCCGGCGCGCTCCGCGACATGGTGCAAAACCACATGATGCAGTTGCTCTCGCTCGTCGCGATGGAACCGCCCACGACGCTGGATGGCGCCTCCATCCATGACGAAAAGGTGAAGGTCTTGCGCGCGATCCGCCCGATGACTCCCGAACAGGTCCAACAGTTCACGTTGCGCGGCCAGTACGCGCGCGGCTCGATGGCGGGCCAGGCGGTTCCCGCCTATCGTGAAGAAAAAAACGTCGCGCCCGATTCACGAACCGAGACCTTCGTCGCCCTGAAGCTGTTCATCGAAAATTGGCGCTGGTTCGGCGTGCCGTTTTATCTCCGTCACGGCAAGCGCCTGCCCCGGGGCGTCGCCGAAATCGCCGTCCAATTCAAAGCGCCGCCCGCGGTGCTCTTCGCCGCCGAATCGCCCAAGCCGCTCCAGCCGAATGCGCTGGTGATGCGCATTCAGCCCGACGAGGGCATTGCCATCCGCATGAACGCGAAGGTCCCGGGCAATGCGCTGAACTTGCAGCCGGTCAAGATGGACTTCCGTTACGGGGGCAGCTTCGGCGCGCACTCGCCCGAGGCGTATGAGCGATTGCTCCACGACGCGATCATCGGGGACTCGACATTGTTCACACGCCGCGACGAAGTCGAGCGCTCGTGGCAGATCGTCGATGCGATCATTGAAGGCTGGAACACGGCGTCCGCGCCCTTTTCCTATGAGTCCGGCACCTGGGGTCCGCCCGAGGCGGACAAGTTTATCGAACGTGACGGCCGTGAATGGAGACGCCCGTAAACTATGCCCGACAGCGCGCAACTGCAGACCTTTACCGCCGGCGTTGAGACCGCCGTGGACGTGGCGCAAATTGAGCGCCAGCTTCATGAACTCTGGCAACTCGCGGCGGAATCCGCGAAAGACCCGTCGCAACGCCAGATCACCCGCGCCTGCCTTCTCAATTTCATCGTGTTCTGCGAAACCGACGAGGAATCGGCGCACGCCAGCGAGGTGATCAGCACGCTCACGAGTCAGCATCCGTGCCGGGCGATCGTGCTGCTGGTGCAGCCGGACGTGGCATCAGCGGAATTGTCTGCCTCGATCTCCGCCCATTGCCACCTTGCCGGCACCGGCCAGAAACAAGTTTGCTGCGAACAGATCGCCATTCACGCCAGCGGGCCCGGCGTCGCGCACCTCGGCGCGGCGGTGTTGCCGTTGCTGGAATCCGACCTGCCGACCGTCCTCTGGTGGCAGGGCGATTTCTTGAAAAGAATCGATCTCTTCCGTCGCCTCGTCGCCGTGGCAAACCGTGTGATTTACGACACGTCGACCTGGGCAGACCCACAATCGCAGTTGGGCACCCTGGCTCGCGCTATCACCGAGCATCCCCGTGGCAGTTTTGCCGACCTGAGCTGGACCCGCCTGGGCTTGTGGCGCCGGCTCACCGCGGAGTTCTTCGACGAGCCAAACTGCCGGACGGAACTGGCGCGGATTCGCGCCGTGGACATCGTCCACGGTCGCGGTCCCGGTGCCGGTCTGCGGGCCCTCCTGTACGGTTCCTGGATCGCCACGCAATTGAACTGGCCGGTGGCGGAAGCCCGGAAGAAAATTCATCTCTCCGAGCGTGAAGATCATGATGCGACCTCGGTGGGTATCCTGTCGATCGCCATCCAGACGGACGACGCCACGTTCTCGATTCGCAAGAACTTCGGTGAAAGCACAGCCAGCGCAACAATCGATATGCCCAACGCCTGCGGTCTGCCGCGCAAGCGCGCCTTCTGGCCGGAAGACGACGTCTCGCTCTTGTCGCAGGAACTCGATCGATGCGCGCGCGACACGGTCTATGAGAAGTCGCTGGCGGTGGCGGTGATCGTTCTTGAGAACAGTTCGCCCTAGGGCGACCGCGCCCGCGCAGCAATCACTTGCTTACGGGCGCATCCCCCATCATTTTTCGGTTGCCACCGGCTGTTAGAAATACTAAATACTCATTCGGGGACAGTTGTAACAACAAGGAGGAGGTAATGAAGCGGTCGTTTTTGATTCTTGGCTTGTTTTGGGGCGTTTTGGTTCTTCAGCCTGCTGTTTCTCGCGGGCAAACTCTTACACCGATTGGCACGTGGGAAGTCACTATCCAGGGCACGGATCGAGGCACCTCGATGATGACGTTCTCCAATGACATGACGGTCACCGGTTACGGGATCACGCAAAAACAATTCGGCCTCTTCTCACTCACGGGCAATTGGGGCTTCAACAGTCAGGGCGATGTCGTCGTGGCTTATGTCCAAACGCTCGATGGCACCAACACGGCCGTAAGTTTCGCCGCCCAGTTGCTGCGCTCGGGCCGGTTTTTCGCGAAGGGAACCGGCACCAGTGGCCGATTCCGCTTCAAGGGTGCAAAACCAACGGATTTTTCCGATCTGAGCGGCTCATGGGTCGCGGCGGTCAAACGCGGCACGAAGACCCTCCACGAAACCTATACAATCTCTGTGTCGAGCAATTTCCCCGCAGTCTTCGACGTGGTGGGCCAGGGCCTGAGCGATACCGGCTCCTACACACTGACCGGCGAAATCATATCGGCTTCACACAGTAAGCTTAACGCGTCCATCAACCGCACGGCCGGGCTCAACGCGGTCCGCAGCTCGCTGTGGGGAATGTTCAAGCCCCGGAAACCCGAGATGGCCCTGCGGGGCTCCGACGATACCGGCGCACACCTTGATGTCCGTGCGATCCAGTAGGGCCCGGCAATCAACCGGGTTCTGCGCGGCCACAGCTCGTGGTTTCTGGGATTGACCGTCTCGGAATGCTTCCCCTACAGTGACGCCCGACCTCGCGATGAGAATCCTGATCATTGGCAGCGGCGGGCGCGAACACGCGCTCGCGTGGAAAATCGCCCAAAGCCCGCGCGTCACCAAACTCTTTTGCGCGCCGGGCAACGCCGGCATTGCCGCCTTGGCCGAATGCGTGCCCATCCCGGCGATGGAAATCGACCCGTTGGCGGCATTCGCTCGCGCGCAGAAGATCGACCTCACCGTGGTCGGTCCCGAAGGGCCACTGTGCGCCGGCATTGTTGATATTTTCCAGGGCCAGGGCCTGCGGGTGTTCGGCCCAAACAAGCGCGCGGCCCAATTGGAAGGCAGCAAGGTCTTCAGCAAGAAAGTCCTTCTCAAGCACCGCGTCCCCACTGCCGCCGCGGCTATCTTCAACGACGCGAACGACGCTCGCGCCCATCTGCGCAAGGTTGGGGCGCCGGTGGTCGTGAAGGCCGATGGCCTGGCTGCCGGCAAAGGCGTGATCGTCGCGTCAACCGCCGCCGAAGCGGAGCAGGCCATCACCGAAATCATGGAACGCAAAATCTTCGGCGCGGCGGGCGCCCAAATCATCCTCGAGGAATGCCTACACGGTGAAGAACTTTCCGTCATGGCGCTCGTCGACGGCCAATCATTCCGGATACTGGCGTCCGCGCAGGACCACAAACGCGCGCTGGACGGCGATCGCGGTCCGAACACCGGCGGGATGGGGGCGTATTCACCCACCCCACTACTGGACGGCCAGCTCACCGGCCAGGTCGACGGGATTTTCCAGCAAACGCTGGCGGGATTGCAGGCCGAGGGCATCGAGTACCACGGCGTGTTGTACGCAGGTCTGATGATCACCGAGCGCGGGCCGCAGGTGCTCGAATTCAATTGCCGCTTTGGTGATCCCGAAACCCAGGTCGTGCTGCCGCGAATGAATTTCGACCTGGTAGACGTAGCGGAAGCCACGATCGACGGCGGGCTCGACCGCCTGCCGCTGGCGTGGAAGGATGAAGCCGCGGTCTGCGTGGTTCTGGCCGCCGGCGGCTATCCCGGACCGCACGAGCGCGACCAGCCGATTGCGGGGTTGAAAGATGCCGCCAAGTTGGATAAGGTTTGCGTGTTTCACGGGGGTACGCGGCGAAACGCCACCGGCCAGATCGTCACGGATGGTGGACGAGTGCTGGGCGTCACCGCGCTCGGCGGGAGCATCGAGAGCGCGGCGCGGCGGGCGTACGAAGCGGTCCAGAGAATACACTTTGACGGCATGCAGTTTCGCCACGATATTGCCGCCCGTGCGATACGAACATAACGCCGACGGCCCGGGCCGTCGGAGCCAGGCTTGATCTTACGAGGTATGATGAAGACATTTGTAGTTGAAGTTACCGCGGGTCTTTTGTTGTTGGTGACCGGCGCCGCCCCACGATGCCGCGCCGCCAGCGTCGGCACGTCGCTGCAACCCACGGCGGAAGTAATCAGCGTTCTCAAATCGAATTATGTCGACCGCGACAAGCTCAATGAGAAACTCCTGAACGAAGCCACGGTCGCGGGTATCATCGAGGCCGTGGGCCGCGGCGCGGTGATCGTGGAACCGGAATCACCGTCGACCAACGTCGCCCCCGCCGCCGAGCCGAAACCGACCGCGCCCATCGCGCGCACGGAAGTCATCGGCCCTGACATCGGCTATATCCGCCTGGCGGAGGTGACCGACGGAGTGTCCACCGCGCTCGATGCGGAGCTGAAGAAATTTGCCGACGCGAAGGTCACTGGTTTCGTGCTCGATCTGCGGTATGCGGGTGGCACAAACTTCGCCGCCGCCGCCGCCATTGCCAGCCGATTCTTGAACGACGGACAGGAGTTGTTCACGCTGAAAAGTTCGGAAAAGCCCCCGCAAGTATTCCACGCCACCGCGGACGTCAAGCCGGCATCGCTCGCGGGCACGGACCTGACTTCGGCCCCGCTGATGTTGCTGGTAAATGCGGAAACGCGCGGCAGCGCCGAGGCCCTGGCCGGGGCGTTGCGCACCGCGGATCGCGGGATCGTTATCGGTTCAAAGACCGCCGGCTCGGCGGCCGGCTGGCAAGAGGTGAAACTGAGCGACGGACGCACGCTGCGCATCGCCACGGCGAAGATCGTTTTGCCACCGCAGGATGCGATGCAAGCCCTCGACCTGTTTCCCAACGGGCTCACACCGGACGTCGCCGTCAAGATCGACCCGAAGACGGAACGTGACGTGGTGCTGACCGTGCAAACCAATGAAACCCTGACAGCAAGCCTGCTGCCCCGCGTGAACAAGAAAGGTTTGACGGAGGCCCAATTGGTGAAAGTATTCCACGGGCAGTCGATCGACAATGAGCTACCGGTCCGTGCATCGGCGACAAACACGGACCAGTCAGCGACCGACAAGGAACATGAAGAAGAAGACGAGATTCAAAACGTGCGCGATGTGGTGCTGCAACGCGCGGTGGACATTTTGAAGGGCATCCGCGTGTTGCTGACCTGGCAATGAGGCTCGTCGGAAAAACCCATGAAGAAGATTCTCTTCGTTTGCACAGGCAATGTTTGCCGCAGCCCCATGGCGGAGGGGTTGCTCCGGCACATGTTGCGGGGCCGCAACGACATTCAGGTCGCTTCGGCCGGCCTGGGCGCGCTCGAGGGCCAGGGGGCAACGGATGTGGCCATCGATGTGACGGCCGAACTCGGGATCGACATTTCATCGCATGTCAGCCAACCGCTCGGCAGTGAACTCGTGCATCAGGCCGATTTCATCCTGACGATGACCCGCCAGCACTACGACGCGATTCAGGCGCTGCACCCCACGGCGGCCGAGAAGACGTTTCTCGTGCGTGAATTCGAGGAATTGCGGGCGGCCGAGAACAAGGACATTGCCGACCCTATCGGCCAATCCACCGATGTGTATCGCCGCACGCGCGACCAAATCCGCGACGCGCTACCCAGCTTGATCGTCTTTATCGACCAGACAGCGGGCCCGACAGGCCAGACGACCCGGGAAGTTGCCGCCGCCACGAGCGATGAAACTCGCGCGCTGCGCATCGCCCTGGCGGGCGACCACGGCGGCGTCGAGATCAAAGCCGCATTGAAAGACTGGCTCGCGCAGCAGGGGTATGCGTTCGCGGATTTCGGCACGCATACCACCGATCCCGTGGATTACCCCGAGTACGCGTTCCTCGTCGCGCGCGAACTGCTCGCCGGCAATTTCGACCGCGGTGTTTTAATCTGTAAAAGCGGCATCGGCATGAGCATTGCCGCCAACCGGTTTCCCGGCGTGCGCGCCGCCATGGTCAGTAACGAGCATTGGGCCCGCCTCAGCCGCGAGCATAACGACGCCAATGTCCTCGTGCTGTCGGGGATCGATCTCGATGCCGAGCAGGCCAAACAACTCCTGGACGTCTGGCTGCACACAGACTTTGATGGCGGCCGCCACGCGCGCCGCGTCGATGAATTGGACCATCCCCCCATCATGAACACTACCTCCACGCCCGCGAAGAAGAATTCCGCGCTCGCTGTGGCCGACCCCGAAATTTTCAGCGCTGTCCAACGCGAAAAACAGCGGCAGCAGGAGAATATTGAATTGATTGCCAGCGAGAACTTCGTCTCGCCGGCCATCCTCGAAGCCGCCGGCACGGTATTGACGAATAAATACGCGGAAGGCTATCCCGGCCGCCGCTATTACGGCGGTTGCGAATACGTGGACATCGTCGAGCAACTCGCCATCGACCGCGCCAAACAGCTTTTCGGGGCCGAGCACGCCAACGTCCAGCCGCACTCGGGGTCGCAGGCGAACATGGCCGTGTATTTCGCCGCGATCAAGCATGGGGATACCATCCTGACGATGGAACTCGCCCATGGCGGCCATCTCACGCACGGTTCGCCACGCAACTTCTCAGGCCGCTTCTATAAAGTCGTCCATTATGGGGTGCGTCAGGACAATGAGGTGATCGACTACGATCAACTCGCGAAACTCGCGCAGGATTGTCGTCCGAAAATGATCACGGCCGGCGCCAGCGCCTATTCGCGCGTCATCGATTTCAAACGGATGCGTGAGATTGCCGATAGCGTTGGCGCGTTGCTGTTTGTCGACATGGCCCACATCGCGGGCCTCGTCGCCGCCGGGATTCATCCCAGCCCGGTTCCGTTGGCGGATTTCGTCACCACGACGACCCACAAGACATTACGCGGTCCGCGGGCGGGCTTGATCCTCTGCAAGGCGAAATATGCCAAGGACATCGACAGTTGGGTCCTGCCCGGCATCCAGGGCGGCCCGCTCATGCACATCATCGCCGCCAAGGCCGTCTGTTTCCTCGAAGCGATGAAGCCCGATTTCAAGGACTACCAGCGACAGATCGTAAAGAACGCGAAAGCGCTCGCGACGGCCTTGACGACGCTCGGCTTCCGCATCGTCAGCGGCGGTACCGACAACCACTTGATGCTCGTGGATCTGCGCCCAAAGAAACTCACCGGCAAGATCGCCCAGGAATCACTCGACCGCGCCGGTATCACCACGAACAAGAACCTCATCCCCTACGACCCCGAAAAGCCGCTGGTCACCAGCGGCATCCGCCTCGGCACGCCGGCGGTCACCACCCGCGGGATGAAGGAAACCGAGATGGAGAAAATCGCCGCGCTCATCACCAAAGTGCTGGAAAAACCCGACGATGCAACCGTACAGGCCAACGTGAAGGAAAAAGTCCGGGCCATAACTGCGAAATTCCCCCTACCCTACTAAGGAATCCCAATGATTAAAGGTATCGCCACTGTCATGTTCAAGGTCTCCGACATCAATCGCTCCTGCGATTTCTTCGAGAAGAAGCTCGGCTTGAAGATCGCCTATCGCGAAGCGAATTGGGCGGAAGTCGATCTCAACGCGGTCCACCTCGGTTTGATGCAAGCCGAGCCGGCCGGCGGTGCCCGCAATCCTTTTCTGAGCCTGCTGGTCGATGACATCGCTGCCACCGTCGCCGCGCTCAAGGAGCGCGGCGTGGAATTCAGCGGCGATATCAGGGACGAGCCTTTCGGCAAACTCATCACCGTTATTGACCCCGATGGCAATCAATTCGATCTGTTCGAAGCCACGGAGTAATACTGGAAATCAAGTTTGACGCACGGGCGCGTGTTCGCTACTGTCTCCGTGGCGAGTACGCCAGGTGCACCCCGTTGTTTTATGAGGAGAATTTGAAATGATTGTCACTACCGCGCAACTGTTCAAGATCGCCTACGGCAAATACGCCATCGGCGCCTACAACATCAATAATTTGGAACAGACCGTCGGCCTGTTCCAGGGCAACGTCCAGAGCAAGGCGCCCTTCATCATCCAGCTCAGCCGGGGCGCGCGGAAATATACGGACAAACGCTATCTCGAAGCGATGATCCGTACCTCCCAAGAAGTGTATCCTGACGCGATTTTCGCGGTCCATCTCGACCACGGCGACGAGCAGACTTGTTATGACTGCATCGCCTCCGGCTTCTACAGCTCGGTAATGATCGACGCGAGCCACGAGCCGTTTGAAAAGAACGCTGAGATCACCCGGCGCGTCGTCGAAAAGGCGCATGCGCGCGGCGTGTCAGTCGAAGCCGAGTTGGGCATGCTGGGTGGCGTCGAGGAAGATATCGTCGGCAACGTCTGCCTTACCAACCCTGACGAGGCGAAAACATTTGTTGAGATGACGAAGTGCGACTCGCTCGCGGTGGCCATCGGCACCAGCCACGGCGCTTACAAGTTCAAGGCCGAGCCTGGCAAGAAATTCGGCCTGCATTTTGAAGTGATCGAAGCCATTCAGAAGTTGCTCCCCGGCTACCCGATGGTCATGCACGGCAGTTCCAGCGTGCCGAAGGACGAAGTGGATCGCATCAACAAGGCGGGTGGCAAGATGCAGGAGACCAGCGGCGTACCCGAGGGAGATTTCCTTCCAGCCGCCAAGCTCGGCGTCTGCAAGGTCAATATCGACACCGACGGTCGCCTCGTCTGGACCCGCGTGCATCGCGAGTTCTTCCGCGATCATCCGGAGAAGTTCGACCTCCGTGACCCCGGCAAGATTTACATCGAAGAGTACGCCAAGATGATGGCGCACAAAAACCAGGCGCTCGGCTCCGCCGGCCAACTCGACGACGTGCGCGCGAAACTTGGCAAGAAGTAGGCGGCGCGGTTTTCCCTGCGCCAAGGTGTGAAGTCCAGGCCCATTTCGGGCCTCTTGGCTTATTTCTCAGGCGGATCATGATTTAAGACGAAAACTCACTCGACTGGCCAAACCTGCATGATACATTCGGTTTTGAACGCGTCAGCTTGGTCAACTTCCGTGGATACGTGAGACAAACTCTCAAGAGGCTCCTGCCGGAGGCGGTGAAATCAGTCCTGCGGGATGCCGCGGATCTCTCGGTTGATTCCTTGGATTGGCTGTTGGGGCGACATGATCCGTTAACCCCTCCCCGACGGCTGGCCCGCAATGTCGGGGGCGACTTCAAACGCGTGGGAGAAAATGTACTCCAATACCTTGTCCAGTTCGGCGAACTGCAGCCGCAGGACGCGGTGTTGGATGTGGGTTGCGGTTGTGGCCGCGTCGCCGTGCCCTTGACGCGCTATCTCAATGAACGGGGAAGCTACGAGGGGTTCGACGTCGACGCCCGGGCCGTCCAGTGGTGCGTCCGGAACATCACCCCCCGGTACCCAGGATTTCATTTCCAGGCAGCCGATATGTATAGCAAACGGTACAATCCCACCGGGAAATATCAGGCCTCCGAATATGATTTCCCATATGGGGAGAAACGCTTTGATTGCGTCTTCCTGACCTCGGTGTTTACGCACTTGCTGCCAGGGGGGATGGAGAAGTACCTCGCGGAAGTCTCGCGGGTAATGAAGGATAGCGGGAGATGTTTGATTACGTTCTTCCTGTTGAATGCCGAATCACGGCGGCTCGTCGAGACGGGAAAGAGCCCGCTGGATTTCAGCCATGATTTCGGAAAGTATCGGCTCGCCGATCCGGATGTCCCGGAGCGGGCCGTGGCCTATGAGGAAGCATTTGTCATGGAGCTGTATGAGAAATGCGGACTGCAAGTCCAGGAGCCCATCCGCTACGGCTCGTGGTGTGGCCGTTCGCAGGCGCTCGACTATCAAGATATCATCCTGGCTTCCAAGACCAGGCACGATTGATAATCACATGGAGGGAATGTATTGAGAGAGGATCCTTTGCGGCGGTCGCAGCCGGAGAGTGACCGCTAAAGCCAAACGGTGGCGAATGCCTAGTGTTCGTGTGATGCCGGGACAACGGTCAGCCACTGGCCCGGCGGCTTAAGCGGTCCGAGTTGCCGGCTGGCTTGGGCGCCAAACGACTCCTGCGGGGGACGGGCGACGACGACCAGCAGAAGCTTCTGCTCCTGCCCACCCCGCAACACCGTGAACTCGACCGTATCGCCAACGCGGTGGCAGAACATCGTGTTGAGAACGTCCGCCGAGCGATGCACTTCATTGCTTGTGATGGTCAAGAGCGTGTCGCCATCGCGGAACCCCGCCGCGGCTGCTGGCGTATTCGAATAAATCTGCTGGATGAATACCTGCCACTGGTTGGAAACCGTCGGATTGATGGCCAGTTGCCGCTCTGAAACGCCGAGGCCGACCCAGGTGTATTGCGGCTGGCCAAACTGCAGGATGTCCGCGCAGATTTTGTGGGCGGCGTTGATCGGCAACGCGTAGCATTGGTCATCCGTGTGCGCGGCGACGGCGATGCCGATGACTTCCCCGCGCGCGTTCAGCATCGGCCCGCCTCCCTGTCCGGGACTGAGCCGGCAGCCAGCGCGGATGTGGCTGGTGGCGAAGACGTGATTGCCACAGTGAATATCGATCCCGCTGACAAAACCCACCACCGGCGCGCTCGGCAGGTCGTAGGGAAATCCGATGGTGATGATCATCGACCCGACGCGCAGTTCATCCGAATTACCCTGCGGCAGGAACGGCGTCGGGCTGCCGGCTGCCGGCTCAATCTTCAGCAGGGCGAGGTTCGTTTGGGGATCGCGTCCGATGACGCGCGCATTGATTTTCTGGCCCCGCCACTCAATCCAGCAATTGTCCGCGTCTTCCACCACCGTGGCCGCTGTCAATAGGTGACCGTCCGGGTCGATGAAGAACCCCGTGCCCACACGATGCGATGAACTGGAGGGTAGATTGCCGATTTGGAGTTGGCGCTGAGCGTGGACCTTAACGACGGTGTCCTTGGACTTCTTATAAATCGAGGTGACTTCCTGGTCTATGGTTTCCAACAGCCCTTCCGCGAAGACCGCTGTTGTAGTGGCGATAACGAGGAACACGGCCCAAAATGTGACTCGTCGCTTAGAAATGGACGCTCGGTACGTCATAACTGGCCGGTGTGACCGGGATGTGATCCAGCACGTAGCCCGGCGTCGAAGAATCCGTGTGCGCCTGGGCCGGAACCAAAACCACACTGCCCGCCGACGCCGACAGGTAATCCGCCGAGGCCGTCGACGAAAGGGTGGGGAGTGACGCGGCGATGGTTTGGGGTGTGGAATGCGGCGGGGGAAGCATCGCCTCGGCAACAGCCAGAGATGAACTCGCCGTGGTCGTCTGGTCCATCGCGGCAACAGCGGAATCGCCCGTCTGACGCAGGCCCATCCACGTCAGGCCGACAACCGCCGCCACACCAAGCGCACTGGTAAAACTGTAACGCCATACGCGCATTGATTCGGCCGCCAGAAAATCATCCACGCGCCCCAACACCCTTTCCCACCAGCCGATTTTTCGCGCTTCTGCCTGTATCCGGCCATGAAACTCGGAAAGGAAATTGTCGAAATACTCCGGTGTCGGCCGCTCATAGCGCTTGAGCGCAAGCAACCGCTGCAGGCGACCGGTGCGTTGCTCCAGCACCCGGCAGTCGGTGCAATCGGCAAGGTGCTGGTGCACCTGCGTGGCAATCGCTGGCGCGAGACGGTCGTGCGTGAGATCATCGAACAACTGCTGTGTCTTCTGACAATTCATAACGGTTTACAAATATTCGCTGAGCAATCCTTGCAACTGTTGTCGCGCGTAGAAAAGCCGCGACCGCACCGTGCCTTCCGAGCACCCTACGACCTTCGCAATGTCCGCGTGCGTCATGCCCTGAATGTCGTGGAGGGTCACCACAGCTCTATGCGATTCCGATAGTTTTTGCAGTGCTTCGTTCAATTTTTCCTGAAGTTCGTTCAGGCCAACTTCGCGCCGCGGCGTGGAGTGAGACTGCATCTCCACCAGGTCCGGATCGCTCTGGATCGAGCTGTCCAGGTCGTCGAGGCTGTACTGGTTGCGGTTCTTGCGGCGCTTGACGAAGTTGATCGTACGGTTCACGGCGATTCGATAAACCCACGTGTAGAAACTGGATTGGCCGCGAAAACTCTGGAGGCTCTTGTAGGCTTTGATGAATGTTTCCTGCACGAGGTCGTTGGCGTCCTCATGGTTGGATGTCATGTGATAGACCGTGGCGTAGAGCCGTTCTTTGTAGCGCTCGACCAGGATGTCGAATGCCGCGCTCTCGCCCTTCTGACTGCGGCGCACGAGTGCCTCATCCTCTTCATGCCGTAAATCAATCCCGCGCTCCGCCGCGGGTGCGGGCGTGCTCGTCGAGCGCGGCAGGATGCTGCCGAGTCCGAGTTTTTCTTTTAGCTTCGAGGCGATCATAATCAATGTCCCTTGGGCCCTGGAACCAGCGACGCGCTACGTGGCGGCGGCTTCCTTAAGGAGTAACCGGCTTTGTCCCGAAAGATAATCAGTGAGCGCCGCCAGCGTCCTCGTGTAGACATTGGGCGGTAGCACCGCGAGGTTCGTCCGGGCGCGGGAGATGTAGGTGTCGATCGTAGCGAGTGACTCCCCCACGACGCCGTTGCCCAGCACGAGCCGTAACAAATCCTGCTGCTCCTGCTGGCCATTGCGAAGGATCATCGCCCCGAGTTCCTGACGACTCTCGAAACTGGTGTGCTGCAACAGCAATAGAAATGGGAGCGTAAGCTTTCCCTTCTTCATGTCCGTTCCCAGTGATTTCCCTGCCTGTCGTTCCTGGCCAAAAATATCCACACAATCGTCATAAATCTGGTAGGCAATCCCCAAGTTGGTTCCGAATTCATTCATACGTTTGACGATGTTGGAGGGCGCACCGTTCAAAAAAGCGCCCAGTTCGCAACTAACCGCGAAAAGAGCCCCCGTCTTCATATTTATGATGTCCAAGTATTGTTCGAGGGTCAAATCGAGGTCGAAACGGTGTTGAGTCTGAACGATCTCACCCGAACACACCGTATTGGTCGCCTCGCTGACTCTGCGGCAAACCTCTGTGGTTGGGTAACTTGCAGCAAGCCGCAGTGCATGGGCAAATAGGCAGTCGCCAAGTAAAACGCTTATCTCGTTGCCCCAACGTGAGTTAGAAGTGGGCAGACGGTGCCTCAGGTCGGCTTCATCCAAGACGTCATCATGCACCAAAGTCGCGACATGGATAAGTTCCACGATTACCGCCAAGGTAATGTGCTCTTCGGTGACCCCGCCCGTCGTCCCCCCGGCCAAAAGCGCCAAGCTCGGGCGAAGACGCTTGCCAGCGCCCCCCAAGATGTAATGAATCTGCTCACCAAGACGCGGATCAAAGCCGCTGACTTGGTTCGCCAGCGCGACTTCCACTCGAGGCAATTCAGCCGCAATCGGTTCCAACAATTCCAAAAGACTGCCGCTGGAATGTGCCGTGAGAGAAGCACCAGCGCTCAATGTCGACCCCAGCATAGTATTCTTACTCTACGGGCCCCCCGAAAGGGTGTCAACCCCGAAGCCCTGTGATTGCCGCCGTAGTTACCTCTTGACCACTTCGCTGCCAAAGACAAAGATGCATGGCGTCAGGTCTGTGATAATCACCGGCTGCATTGGGATCAGTTCGTCAGTTACTCATCATGCTACGCATCGCTCTATTGATGGCCGTCCTTTTGTTTGCCGGCTGTGCGCGGACTCCTGAACAGTCTGCGCTTAGCCAGGTCAACAAACTGCTGGATGACGGCCAGATCCATGCCGCCTCGGACAAAGTGGAGGCCTATCTCCAAAAACATCCCAATTCGGCGGCTCTCCTGCGTATGCGCGTGGTGGTCCTGCTTCGCGCCGAGAAACCTGATTTGGCGGCGCTCGCGTTGCAGCAAGTCCCTCCCGGTAAATCGCTCACGGCTGAGTTGCTTCGTCATCGCGACCGCATCGTTCGTGAGAACGCAGCCAAGCTCGTTGCCAACCAGCCCAACGCGGGCGATTTCCGTGAGATTGTCCGCGCCTTGGAAGACTCCGATCCCGAGGTGCGCCGCGACTGCGCACGCGCTCTGGGGCAACTCGGCAACTCTGCGGCGCTCAAACCGCTATTTCGATTACTGTCCGACGACAATTGGTTCGTGCGCGCTGAAGCCGCTATCGCGCTCGGCAAGATTGGTGACGCGCGAGCCATCGGTTGGTTGATTCAACTGCTGCCGGACCCCGACGGCTACGTGCGCTACAGCGCCACCGCCGCCCTCTACGATCTGGCCACGGCTTCGTCTCATCCCTTGCTCCTGCGCGCACTGGCATCGACGGCGCCAGCGCAGCAATTTGGGATTGGGGTGGCGTTGGCCAGACTTCATGACCCGGTAGCATTGGTGCCACTAGCCAACGCCGTCAAGAATAACGACGTTGAGATCCGACGCCGCGCAGCGGAAGCACTTGGCGAATGTGGTCTTGCGGAAGGCACGAATGCGCTCGCTGTCTTCCTCATGGATCCTGAGCCCACTGTAAGAGCGCAGGCGCAGAAAGCCATCGACCGAATCCATGCGCATAGCAAGCCATAAAGGGACTTCGAGAGATCCTAGCTCGTGAGTGGCGTGTGCGGTTGCCCCCCCGCCATCCACTGCAAGTGCCGGATGCCTAAGCCTGCGGGGTGAGAGTCTTGCTGAACTTAATGATCTCGTTCAGCTGATCACGAAAATCTTCGAGTCCCGTTATGGGAATAATGATGGCGTCACGGCGACCATTAACTTCCTCGATGATTCTCAAGAAACGGCCCCGCGGGTTCTCTCTCAGGTCAAACGTGAAGTGTTTCCGTTCGACTCTGATATTATTGTTCTGTAGCTGCGTGTCCACAACTGACGCGCCTCCCGACCTTGGCTGTGACGCCGTTTGCATGGTTGATCGTTACTGGAACGTCACCTTCCTCCTCCTGAACTTCGCGAACTTGTAGCACAGACTTCAAAATAAGGTCAACACATCAATATTTCAGGTGAAAAACCACCATTTTCAACTCGGTCATTTCTTCGACCGCGTACCGCGGACCTTCCTTCCCAAAGCCACTATTCTTCAGGCCGCCATACGGCATTAGGTCCGCGCGCCATTGCGGTCCCCAGTTGATATGGATGTTGCCCGTTTCCAGTTCACGGGCAAACTTCACCGCGGTATCAAGACTCTCCGTGAACACGCCCGCGGCCAGGCCAAAGCGACTATCGTTGGCCAGCGCAAGTGCCTCATCGACATCATGGAAGGGCGTAAAGGCAACTACCGGACCAAACAATTCCTCACAGGAAATCCGCATCTCAGGCCTCACGTCGGCCACGATCGTCGGCGTGTAAATCGCCCCACGCCGAACTCCTCCCGTCACCAGGCGTCCACCACCCTTCACAGCCTCCTGTACCCACTGCTCGATGCGGAGCGCCTCCTGTTCGCGAATCATTGGCCCCACCTTCGTCTTCTCGTCCAGTGGATTACCAGTCGTCAGCACCTCGACTTTCGACTTTGTTGCAGCCAACACATCTTCATAGACCGCTTGCTGCACGATCACACGCTGGGTCGAGATGCAAACCTGTCCCGCATTTGAATAACCGGTCGCCGCAATCGCTTCCGCCACCTTTTTCAAATCCGCATCGGGCATCACAATGATCGGCGAGTTGCTGCCCAGTTCCATCGTCACTTTCTTGATGCCGGCGGTCCGGCAGATCCGTTCCCCTACAGGTACGCTTCCCGTAAACGAGATTTTCCGCACTCGCTGGTCACGACAGAGCGCATCGCCGAGTTCACCGCCGGGTCCCGTCACACACGAGATCCCTTCGGGTGGCAACCCGCATTCCAAAAGCAATTCCGTTAGCTTGAGCGCCGAAAGCGGCGTGTTCGACGGCGGTTTGATGATCACCGCGTTGCCCGCCGCGATGGCTGGCCCCACTTTGTGCACCACGAGATTCAACGGAAAGTTGAACGGGCTGATCGCCACCACCACACCGCACGGCACCCGCAATGTAAAACCCATCTTGCCCGCCCCACCCGGCGATGCATCCAGCGGCACCGTTTCCCCGTGAATCCGTCGCGCCTCCTCGGCCGACAGCATCAGCGTCTCCACCGCGCGGCCCACCTCGAATCGCCCCTCGGTAATGGTCTTTCCTTCTTCCAACGTGATAGTGCGGGCGAACTCCTCCGCACGGGCTTCAAGTTTCTCAGCCGTCTTCTTCAGGATTTGATAGCGCTCCCACGCCGTGAGTTTCACCATGATCTTTGCCCCGCGCGCCGCCGCTGCCAGCGCCGCTTCAACATCCCCTGCGCGGGCACGCGGCACCGTGTCGACCACCGTGTTATCGTACGGATTCAGCACTTCAATCTTTTCGCCTGTCTCGACCCACTTACCGCCCACGCACATTTTCATCCTTTGCTCTCCTTCACGACGATCTTCATCCCGCGTTTGCGCAATTCCCGGAAGAATGGTTCGACAGGCACGGCCATCTCGGGTGGCAGCACTCCGCGCTTCGTAATCAAGCCTGTTGCAATCATCTGCGCAATGATCGATGGTGGGCATCCCGTGTCGACGTCGCCCGCGCTGGCGTGCCAGCGCCGATTTGCCTTCGCGTGGCAATCCATCGTGACTGTTTTCCCATCCCCGCGAACAATCACGCGGGACACCTCATAATCGTTTGGTTTGCCGCGCGGTGACGGCAGCTTCGCGAAATTACGGACCGTCCAGCCATCTTTTAGCCGCTTGACAACTTCACTTACAAACTTGCGATCAAAACCCACTTTGAAGTCGCATTCCTGCAACCCCTTGGCTCGAAACGTCAACGGGATCGTCGCGATCTCGCTATGGCGCGTCAGTACCACCCACTGCGCGCCGACCGGCTTTGAAAAATCGACTCGCTCCCAGCCCGTGCGAGGTTTCACTTCGCGAAACCTTCCGCGCGCGAATACCCAAGGTTTGAGAGTCAGTTCTTCCACAATCGTCTGCGCGGAATATGGGAAGACGAAACCGGGGGACTGCGCATTCAAATCCTTCGTGCCAACCCGAATCCGCACTGACGTAAGGCAGTCGAACCGGTCGGCAGCCGCGCGGGTCATGACGTTAGTGATGCCCGGGGCGCAGCCCGCACCGAGTATCGCAGTCAGTCCCGCGCGTTTGAATTGCCGGTTAAGTTTCAATTGCCGGCGCGTCCAGTGAAACAGGCCGCCCAGATCAATGTAATGAACCCTCGCCGCCAGCGCGGCGCGCATCACCTTCAGATTGAAATCGTGCTGCGTGCAATTGATGACGACGGCGTGACCGCGGAAGAGTTTCGGAAGCTGCTTGGTCTGACCGGCATCCGCAAACGCTGGAGAAACGCGACGCCCACGAAACGAACGCGCATACGCGCGCGCCCCCACCTCGTTGTAATCCGCAATCAGAATGTGGTTGCGTGGATGCGACTCAAACAAATCACGCACCACCACCCGCCCAATCGCGCCCACTCCACCGAGGACTACAAAATTGCGGTCGATTCTCTTTGTCATGCTGAGCGAAGTGTCTCAATACCACCCGATCGGCGTTTCGCTGAGGTTGATGTGGACCTGTTTCGTCTCCAGGAATTCGTCCATGCCATGCAGGGACAGTTCGCGACCCTGGCCACTGGCTTTGTAGCCGCCCCACGGAGACTCGACGTAGCACGGCTGCATGGTGTTCACCCAGACGATGCCGGCGCGGAGGTTTTTTACAACGCGCAAGCACTTGAAGATGTCGCGGGACCACACCGCAGCGGCAAGACCGTAGGGCGTATCGTTGGCGATCTTGAGCGCGTCGGCTTCGTCCTTGAAGGGGATGCACGCCACCACGGGACCGAATATCTCCTCGCGGGCAATGCGGCTGGTGTTGTCGGTTTCAAAGATTGTCGGCTCGATGTAGAAGCCCTTTTTGAAATTCTTCGGGCGATTGCCACCGGCGAGAAGCTTCGCCTCCTTCTTGCCGACTTCGATGTAGCCCGCGACTTTTTCGAGGTGCTCTTCGCTCACAAGCGGCCCCATCTTCGTCTCGCGCTTCCGCGGGTCGCCCAGCTTTATACGTTTGGTCTTCTCCTTCATCCGCTCCATGAATTTCTTGAAGATGTCCTGCTGGACAAGCACGCGTGATCCCGCACTGCACACTTCGCCCTGGTTGATGAAGACACCGAACAACGCGCCATCGGTGGCGGCATCGAGATCGGCGTCAGCGAAAAAGATGTTGGGCGATTTCCCACCAAGTTCGAGCGAAACCTTTTTCAGGTGCGTGCTGCCGATGCTGCGGAGGATGGCCTTGCCGGTGTCGGCGCCACCGGTGAACGCAACCTTGTCCACGTGCGGGGATTCGACAAGTGCCCGGCCCGCCACCACGTCGCCGGTCACAACGTTGAGAATGCCCGCCGGCAATTCAGGGATGTGTTTCTGCACCAGCTTCGCGAATTCGAGCGCGGTGAGTGGCGTCTGCTCGGCCGGCTTGAGAATCACGGCGCAACCCGCCGCCAACGCAGGACCGAGTTTCCAGGCGGCCATCATCAGCGGATAATTCCAGGGAATGATAAGGGCGGCGACGCCCATGGCTTCGCGCAACGTGAAGTTCAGCGCGTTATCGGGGACCGAGAGCGTTTCGCCGTGGATTTTCGTTGCCAGACCACCAAAATACTCAAAGCACGTAGCGACATCGGCCATGTCGAATTCGCTTTCGACGATCGGCTTGCCGGAGTTCAATGTCTCCAATTCGGCAAACATCGCGGCGTTCTTGCGGACAAGCTCGGCCATCTTGAACAGCACGCGCCCACGGGCCATCGCCTGGGAGGAGTCCCGCCAGTTCGTGGTGTCGAACGCCGTGCGGGCCGCCTGCACGGCGCGATCCACGTCCGCCTTGTCCGCTTCCGCGACGACCGCGAACGGCTTACCCATTGCAGGATTGAAAACCTCACGAGTGCCGGCCCCGCTGACCCATTCGTTGTTGACGTAGTTCTTGTAAGTCTTCATCTCGTCTTCTCTCCATTCGATAATACAACGTCAATCGCTAACAGCCTCCACGCAAGCTGGCAATAGGTATATCAGGGTTTTACGAATGGAGAAGCAAGGCGGAAAGAATTGGATTCAACGATGGCTTGACACGGAGACTTATGCCGCCGTTTACGAATGGGGCTCTGGCGCGTAGCGGTGAGCAGTCCGGATTTGTCCGCCAGATCGGACGGAGTGGCATCGAGTGCCATTGTGTTTCCGGCGATTTCCTCGCGCCAATACACCAATTCCAGGCGTCCGTCGAGATGCTCGACCAACGCGGTGCTGCTCTCCACCCAGTCACCGGTGTTGTAGTACTGCACGCCGCGGATTTGCCTCACCGCCGGCGTGTGAATGTGCCCGCAGATAATGCCATCCACGTGATGCAACTCGGCGTAGCGGGCCACGGCCTCTTCGAATCGGCTGATCACGTTGACGACTTTCTTGACGCTTTGCTTCACACGAGCGCTCAGCGACCAATAGCCAAACCCCAACAAGCGGCGCACCAGATTCAGTGGGCGGTTCAGCTTCAGCAACAAGGTGTAGCTGGCGTCCCCCAAATGGGCCATCCATTTGGCGTGCATAGTGACGGAGTCGAACTCGTGTCCGTGCAACACCAGCAGCCGCGTGCCGTCCGCGGTGGTGTGCACGTGTTGTTCCTTCACGACGATATTGCCGTAGACACCGAGGAAGTTGAGGCAAAACTCGTCGTGATTACCGGGGATGACGACGACCTCTGTGCCTTTGCGCGACTTGCGCAGGATCTTCTGGATCACGTCGTTGTGCGACTGGGGCCAGTAACGTTCACGGCGCAATCGCCAAATGTCGATAATATCCCCCACCAGGTACAGCGTCTCGAATTCGTTGTGCTTGAGAAAATCCAGTACGCCCGCGACATCGCTGCCGCGAGTGCCCAAGTGCAGATCGGACATCCAGACAGTTCGGTATTGCATTGTAATCCTAGTATGCCAGTCATCGATGGCGAACCTGTAACCGTAGTGTTACAGAACCGAAACGAAACCGGTCTGTCAAGTCGCCCAGCCACGTGACCGCACCACCGCTTCCTTCCATTTCGCATACAAACTCTCGCGCAACGGCCCGGCCATCGCCGGTTGAAACACGTGTTCGACGACACGATGGGACAGGAAATCGGACGGATTCGACCACACCCCGGCGTGAAGTCCTGCCAGGCCAGCCGCGCCCAACGCGGTCATCTCAATCATCGCAGGCCGCTCGATGGGCACGCCCAAAATGTCCGCTTGAAATTGCATCAAAAAATTGTTGGCGCAGGCTCCGCCGTCCACTTGCAGCTTGCGTAATGGCGTATCAAGTTGCGCACACATCGTGTCCACGAGGTCCCGCGTTTGATACGCAATGGCCTCCAACGCGGCACGGGCCAGATGCGCCCTGGTGGTGGCCCGAGTGAGCCCGAGGATCGTTCCGCGCGCGTCGGCGTCCCAATGCGGCGCGCCGAGTCCCGTCAACGCAGGAACAAAGTATACGCCATCGTTGGAAGAGAGACTCGTAGCCAGTGATTCCGTCTCGTGAGAGGCCGTGACGATCTGCAATTGATCGCGCAGCCATTGAATGGCCGCGCCACCCACGAAGACGCTGCCCTCCAGCGCGTAGTCAACCCGGTCACCGATCTGCCAGGCAATGGTAGAGAGCAAATGCTCGGAAACCCGGGGAGTTGTTCCCGTGTTCATCATCAGGAACAGGCCTGTGCCGTACGTGTTCTTGATAATCCCCGGTTCATAGCAGCCCTGCGCAAACATCGCGCCTTGCTGGTCGCCCACGACGCCGCAAATCGGCGCAGAAAACCCGAATAAACCCGGATCGAGCATGCCGAACTCCCCGGAACTGGCGCGCACCTCGGGCAGTGTTTCCCGGGGCACGCTAAAATACTTCAGCAATTCGTCATCCCAGCGGCACTCCTGGAGATTGAGGAGCATCGTGCGTGATGCATTACTCACATCTGTGGCGTGGACCCGTCCACCGGTGAGCTTCGACATGATCCAGGAATCAATCGTCCCAAAGACCCCGCGACGCGTGGCGGGCACATTCTGGAGCAGCCACTCAATCTTCGTCGCCGAAAAATATGGATCACAGACCAGCCCGGTGCGTTGGCGGATTTCCTTTTCAAAACCCTGGCGTTTAATCTCTGCGCAGCGCGCGCTGGTGCGACGGTCCTGCCAGACGATGGCATTGTGCAAAGGTTCCCTCGTCCTCGGGTCCCACGAAACGATGGTCTCCCGCTGGTTGGTGATCCCCACCACCGCAATCAGCTTCGCGTCCACTTGGGCCACTGCTTCCGCGATCACGGCGCGGGTGCTCTCCCAGATTTCCGTTGGATCGTGCTCGACCCATCCCGCCTGCGGAAAGAGCTGCCGAAATTCCCGATAGCTTTTTGCTACCACACGCGTCTCTTGGTCGAAGACGATGGCGCGGTTGCCCGTGGTACCCAGATCAATGGCCAGAATCAACATGCGTCAGTCCGCTCACTGATTGCACTTCGTGGTTCTTTTGCACGGTTTCGTATATGAAATCGAGAATGGCATCCGCGGAAGTCCTGTCGGGCCGGCTCAAGGTAAGAACCATGCGTGCATGACTTTGACCTGGCACGACGACAAGCCGATAGGGAACCTGCTCCCTCTCCAGGACTTCGCTTAGCCGTTGTGATTGACGTTGCAGCGCCTTGCTCTCCCCCGCCGCGTACAAGATCAGGAATGGAGGAGCGTTCGAAGTGACATATGTAACCGGCGATGCCTCTTGCTGCCAGATTTCGCGGGGACCTTTATTACCAAACCGATCGGCATAATAGGCCCGTTTCGCACCCAGCTCGTAGGTTTTCTGATCTACCAGGTCGAGCCCTGCGCCGCTCACCGAAATCACGCCGTCGACAATTGAAGGAGAAAGCCCGTACACGGCCAAAGGCCCCGGATCCAATGCTACATGGCAGGCGAGCTGTGCGCCTGCGGAATGGCCGCCCAGGAATATCCGATTGGGGCTTCCGCCATATTCCGCAATGTGAGCGTGAATCCAAACCGTCGCCGCTGCCACATCTTCGACCTGCTCACGCCAACTGACCGTTGGTTGCAGGCGATAATTGATGACCGCGACGCCAATGCCTCGCGCAGCGTAGAAGCGTCCGATGTTGCCATAGACATCGGCGCCGCCAACTCGCAGACCTTTGTCGCTGCCGTCCCAGTTTCCCCCATGCACAAAAATAAATACCGGCCAGTTCGTTCCTTTTGGAAGAAACAAATCAAGCCGCTGTTTCGCGAGCAGGCTGTGGTCGACATAAGGAACATCAAACTTCACCTGCGCGCCCGGAAGCGGCGCCCTTTTGTAAAGCAAAGCGATGCTGACATGCTCCACAACCGTACAGCCCGTAACAAGTAACGAGGCCGCCAAAACGAAGTGCAACGCGAGGAAGTTTACTGTCGATGAACATGGAGAATTTCTTGAACCATGTCCCTTCCCGCTAAACACCCGGTGCGTCCTTATTATATCGCTTGTTGTACCAATACGGCTTCAGTTCCTGTTTGTAATCGAGATGCACGTGCTTCGTTTCGCGAAACTCATCGATGCCTTCCTTCCCCAGTTCACGCGAATGGCCCGTCTGGCGCATCCCACCGAACGGGCCGGCATCGTTGTCGGTGAGCGGGTCGTTGATCCAGAACGTGCTGGCCGTGATCCGCTCCATCGCGGCCATCGCCCATTCCATGTTGTTCGTGTAAATGTTCGCGCCGAGGTCATACGTGCTGTCATTGGCCAACTCGATGGCGTGGTCGATTCCCTTGACGCGCATGATGGGCCGAATCGGGCCAAAGGTCTCGGTGTGGACCAGCCGCATCTTCTGTTTCACGTTCACCATGACCGTTGGCTCGTAGAAAAAACCTTTCTTGAACTTCGGCGAACGGCGCCCGCCACAAAGCACCTTTGCGCCATCGCGGATCGCATCCTTCACGCGTGAGTCGACATCCTGCAACTGTCGGCGGTCGATCAGCGGGCCAATGTCCGTGCCAGGATCGAGTCCATTTCCCAGCCGCAGCGATTTCGCAACCTTGACGACCCGCTCGGTAAACTCGTCCGCGATGTCGTCGAACACGTAGATACGCTTGGCGCTGGCACAAACCTGACCGGTGTTGAGAAAGGCAACCCAACAACAGGCGCGGCTCGTAATCTCGAGGTCCGCGTCGTTGCAAACGATAAACGGATCGTTACCGCCAAGTTCATCGTGGAACTTCTTCACCTGCGCCGCACAGAGCTGACCAATGTGCTTGCCCGTTTCCACGGAGCCGGTCAGCGCGATCAAGTCCGTCCCAGGATGCCTCACCAGGGCCTCGCCGATTTCCTCGCCGAAACCCGTCACTATGTTGACAACGCCCTGCGGAAGATGCGCGCCAAAAATGTCAGCAATGTCGAGCGTGGAAAGTGGTGTTTCCTCGCTTGGTTTGAGGATGACCGTATTGCCCGCCATCAACGCGGGTGCGACCTTCCACGCCATCAGCAGCAGTGGATAGTTCCATGGAATGATTCCGACCACCACGCCATACGGTTCTTTGATCGTGAAGTTGACCTGATGATGGGCGACCGGCGGGAGCGAACTACCGCGCGAGTTGCGCCCAATTTCGGCGTAGTAATCAAAGCATGCCGCCACCCACTCGACCTCGTCGCGATTTTCGCAAAAGGGTTTACCACCATCCCCCGTCATGACAGTAGCCAGTTCCTTCTGACGACCCCGCAGATCGCGGGCGATGGCGTGGAGCAGTTGCGCCTTTTCGACAGCGGGCATCCAGCGCCATGCGTTGAAGGCTTCGCGGGCAGCTTGAACAGCCCGATCCGCATCCGCAGCGGTGCCACGCGGAATGTGGTCGATGATTTCTTCGGTGGCGGGATTGACGACAAGGATGCGATCATGGTTGGATTTGAGCCATTGGCCCCCGACCCATTGGTGTCTCATCACCTAATCTCCTTTACCATCTTTGCCGTCCTTCGGTTCTTTGGCTTCTTTGTCCTTGGGCGTCTTTTCCCGAGCTTCCTTCTCGATCTGCTTCTCGATCTGCTTCAACGCGTCCGCCAGCTTGTCGAGCATCTCGTCGAGAAGTGCGTAGCTGATGTTAAGCGCGGGCTCGATACGAAGGGTGCGGGCGCTGAGCAGCGTACCCGCGACCAACACACCCCGTTTGAACAGGGCCGCAGCCACGCGATAGCCAATGAAGCGGTCCGTAAACTCCAGCCCGATGAGCAATCCTTTGCCCCGCACCTGTTTGAGAATGTCGGGATATAACGCCTGGAGCGAACCGAGGCGCTTCATGAGATAATTGCCCTTCTCGAAGGCCTGCTGCGCGAGGTCCTCCTCAAGCAATACATTGATCGCGGCAATGCCGGCAGCGCAGGCGAGCGGATTGCCGCCGAAGGTGGAACTGTGAAGAAATGGATTGTCTTCAAGTACTTTCCAGATTTTTGGCGTGCTCATAAAGGCGCTGAGCGGCATCACGCCGCCACCTAGCGCTTTCCCCAGACAGAGGATGTCTGGTACGACATTCCAATGCTCGCAGGCAAACACCCGGCCCGTGCGTCCCATGCCGGTCTGCACTTCGTCAAGGATGAGCAGGACACCGAACTCGTCGCAGAGTTGCCGCACACGCGGCAGATAGTCATCCGGCGGCACGACCGCGCCCGCCTCGCCCTGGACAGGTTCCAGGATAATCGCGGCGATGTCCTCGCCAAGATCGGTGAGTTTCTTGAGCTCGCGTTCGAGGTCTTTGGCGTCACCATAGTCCACAAAGTAAACGTCCGACAACAGGGGCTGGAACGGTTTGCGATACACCGCGCGCCCCATCACGGAAAGCGAGCCCATCGATTTGCCGTGAAAACCGCCAGTGGTGGAGATGAAGCCGGACTTTTTGGTGTAAAGTCGCGCCAGTTTCAGCGCGCCCTCGACGGCATCGGTCCCGTTACTAATGAAAAAACATTCCTGCAAGTCGCCCGGCGCGAGTTCGCCCAACAACTCGGCGAGAAAACCGCGCAAGGGGTCGAGTAGCTCCTGCGAAGAAAGTGGCATTCGCTCAAGCTGGGCCTTGACCGCCGCGATAATTTTCGGGTGGCGAATCCCCATGTTGTAGACACCGAAACCGCCGAGGCAATCGATGAACTTGCGACCCATGATATCCTCGATGATCGAACCCTGCCCCGTCCATTCGATGGCGGCAAAGTCCTCGGCTTCCGCGACGGATTTACGGTAGTGGAGAAAGCCGCGATTAAAGTAGTCGTCAAAATTCTCGAGCGTGTGGGTAATGATGCGATTCTTGTCTTCGGGATCGAGTTTTTTCCCACTGCTGACGGTTTCGAGATAGTCCGCGGACTTCCGCCGAATCTCCTCAAGTTTGGGAGCCTTCGGCGCCTCGCGAGATGCCTGGATCGCAGAAGACGTCACGATTGCCGTCTCACGCGACTGCGTCACCTCTGGAATCTTTTCATCCATAAACAATCTTCCTACCCTGCGGGCTTAGTATAACATACCACAAGGGTCGCACTCGAGTGCAGTGATTTATATAACAAACACCAGCAGAGATGCTTACGTTTCTTGCGGCGCGTCAGGAGCTTACCTCTATCACGTCACCGACCGTGAGCTTGCCTGCTTTCACGACAGAGCAATTCAGCGCCAGTAATCCGCCGAACTTGCGCCGAATCTTCCGCAGCACTTCCACATCCTGTCCGAGGGTGTCGGGATCGAATGTCGTCATGATACAGCGCTCGCGCAAATATTTAATTACGATAATTACCTCACCCGCCCGCAACGTCTTTCCCTCCCATAGTCGTTCATCGAGGCCATCCACCCCCCCAATGACGATGTTGGGACGCAATCGCCGTCGATCATAGCCAAAGGCCGCGATCGCACCGTCGGTTGCCACTAACAACAGTAGAATATCGAACCGCTCGACGCCATCGTACCGTACAAGCCACGCGTCCGATCCCGCTGCGTCACGCACATCGATTTCGCGCCATGGCTTCCCATCCACGAGCGGTTCGCCGTCGGCACCCAACGTAGCGTGATATCCGAGTAGCTTCGGCTTCGTACGCGAGGTCACGGTACGCCCGGCTGCACTGACGACCTGCACGACCCGGTCGCCAACGATACCGGTCTCACGAACGTCCGCGACCTGAAGCAGTTCGCCAGCTATGGACTTGACCGGGTAACGCCAGAGTTCGGCAATCCACACAGTCAGCCTCACCGGTAATGTTGTTCGGATTCCTGAAATCGTTGCACGATCGATTTCTCTTCTTTTGACCATGGGAAACTACCATCAAATCGAACTGCTTTCGACAACTCCGGTAGGCTACAATCCGTATAATGAGTGATTTCCTGACAATCACCTGTCCTCATTGCGGGGAAGATTTCGAGGTTTCGTTTGACCCAAGCGAAGGTGGTTCGGAGTTTATTGTCGACTGCGAGGTATGCTGCCGGCCGATGACGGTCACGGTACGCGTACGCTCGGGGGAAGTGGATTCCGTCGAGATCCAGCCCGCCTGATTTTGACAGACAAACCTTACGTGCTACTGTCGTGATGATGAACATGGGACAATCCATTCGGGGCCGCGGAGCGGCGGAGAATCCTTCCAATCGCTTTGAGCATACTACGTACGAGCGCGATGAGGAGTGGGACCAACCGGACGATCCCGCGCCAAAGACACAGTTTTTTCGGGATGCCAGCGTCTCCATCATTGCCCGCAACACCAGTCCCGACATCGGTTTCGAAGCGAGCATCAATCCCTACCGCGGCTGCGAGCACGGCTGCGTCTATTGCTACGCCCGTCCCTATCACGAATATCTGGGTTTTTCCGCCGGGCTCGACTTTGAGACAAAAATCGTCGTCAAGGAGGACGCGCCCGACTTGTTACGGCGGGAACTGTCAGCGCCAAAGTGGAAGCCGCAGGTGTTGTCCATGAGCGGTGTCACGGATTGCTATCAACCCATCGAACGACGACTGCAGATCACCCGCAAATGTTTACAGGTGCTCGCTGAATTTCGCAACCCAGTTGCAATTGTCACAAAAAATCTCCTGGTCACGCGTGATATCGACCTGTTGGCCGACCTGGCGCGCGATCACGCCGCCGCCGTTTTTCTCTCCGTCACCACGCTCGACGCCGACCTGGCGCGCATCATGGAACCGCGCACGGCGCAACCCGCCGCGCGTTTGCGGGCAATCCGTGAACTAACGAACGCCGGAGTGCCCACAGGGGTGATGGTGGCGCCGGTGATCCCCGGTCTTACCGATCACGAGTTGCCCACCATCCTCAAGGCGGCAGCGGAAGCGGGCGCGTGCTGCGCCGGCATGGTACCGATCCGCTTGCCATACGGCGTGGCGGACTTGTTCCAGCAATGGCTGGAACGTCATTGCCCGAGCGCAAAGAGAAAGTGCTTGCGCAAATACGGGCAATCCGCAATGGCAAGCTTAATGATCCCGACTTCGGCTCGCGCATGCAGGGAAAAGGGATCGTCGCCGAGCAAATAGCGAAAATGTTTGCGGTTGCCTGTCGTCGCGCCGGCATTCCCGAACACGGGCCGAAACTCTCAACGGCTGCGTTTCGTCGTCACCTGGGTGCGCAGATGGAATTACTCTGATCCTGCGGGAAGATCGCTGAACCGGTAATTGTCACAAGTTTTCTGCCACCACGTCACCATCCCGTCGCCTGTTTGTGACAAAGCCTGCGCATTCTCCCGCATCGGAGGGTCGCATGAAATTCAGACAGGCGAGCGCGCGGATTCGCGGTTTCACATTGATCGAATTGCTGGTGGTCATTGCCATCATCGGCATAATGGCGGGAATGCTGTTACCCGCCTTGAGTAAGGCCCGCGCGCAGGGCCAGTCGGCCAATTGCGTAAACTCGCTGCACCAATGGGGACTGGCCTCCACCATGTACATGGATGACAACGATGGCCTTATCCCACTGGATACAGAGTCGGGTGGCTCAGACACACCTTCGTGGAATCAGATCACGGGCCCCCCATCGACATCGACCTGGTACAACGTGCTGATGCCGTACATCCAGAAGCCTCCGATGGCATCGTACAAGCCCACCCCGGCGCTGCTCTACCAGAGCGGCATTATCCAACAGTGCCCGAGCGCGAAGTGGTCCGGCAAGGAGCTCCTCGCGGCTGGCCCCAAGTTCAGCTATGCTTATAACTCGCAGATTATTGACAGTGGTCATCCGACTGTCCGTCTTCAAGACCTGGAAAGTCCGCATCAAGGGGGCAACGTGAACAATCGCCCTGTCAATTCCACCACGGTGGCGATGATTCTCGATACTCGGGCCAGCACGGCAGAGCCCAGGGTCTTCCCGTCGGAGAACGACGCCAAGGTGGGCAGTCCGCACTGCTACACGAAGCGCTTGTCGAACCGCCATTTGGGGCGGCTCAATATCGTTTTCTTCGATGGCAGCGTACGCTCGTACGATGCCGTCCCGTTGCAAGACGGTGTTGGCCAGAATATCCCCACCTCGCCGGTGATTTGGAACCCGTGGGACCCCGACGCGCCGTGATGCGCATCAGTTAATCGCTGTGGAGTTGCTCAATTGTAACGATAGCGCCCTTTGTTTGTCTCCCCTACGCGGTAAACACCTTGACGGCGAGTTTAACCGTAAACCCTAGCGAGAATACTGGAGGATTGAGCGTGAGGAAATACACATCATTTGCATTGGCAGGAGTATTAACGTTGCTGGCGCAGGCCGGAACGCGGGCGCAGAATTTCGTTGATTACACGGGCGGAAGTTACAACCAGAATTTCGACAGCCTGCCATTCACCACGAATGTGGAGGTCAACACGGCCAACACCGTGACGATTAACGGACAGGTCTATACTTTTAGTAGCGCAGGCCATTCCACTTTCGATTTTGCCGCGCCCATCGACAGTTCCGGCGTCAATGCCGGCAGCACTGGCGGACTCGGCCTGGCCAGCACGATGTCCGGCTGGTACGGCGGCGCCGCAACCTTAATCAGGGTCGGCGCCACGGCTGGGGGCCAAACCACCGGCGGCGACATTAGCTTTGGCGCGTCGAACGGCGTCAACCAAGCCAACCGCGCCCTGGGCCTGCTGGCCACGAGCACTACCGGTGGCACAACCTTCGGACTCGAACTGGTTAATGACACGGGAAGCAGCATCAGCGCCATCAACCTGAGCTTCGTCGGGGAAATGTGGCGGAACGGCGTCGCCAAAACGAATGCATTCGGTTACGCGATCACATCTTTGACCAACGGCTTGCCGGCGGCCGCAACGGCCTTGGGGGCTTTCTCGTTTACGCCAAATAATACCGGCAGCTTCGCGGTGGACGGCACCGCGGCCATCAACCAGACCAACATCAATCTAAATGCCGTGGCCATTTCCAACTGGGGCCCCGACCAGGCGCTCTGGTTGACCTGGCAGATTGCTTCAAGCACCGGCGGCGGCCAGGGTCTGGCCATTGACAACTTATCCTTCAGCGCCGTCCCCGAGCCGTCGACGGTGGCCTTGGTCGGGCTGGGGGTTTTGGGGATGTTGAGCTTTCGTCGTCGTCGGTAGAAGCTAGCCAAAAAAAGGGCTTCCGGGACCGCATGGATCGGATGCACCCGATCCATGCGGGAGGGTGTTCTCACAAAATGGAAATTTGGAAAGGGAAAAATGGAATGAATGTGATTGTTCGACGAATTCTTGAAGTTTCAATGGTAACGCTTGGAATTGGAATGAGCGTGCAGGCCGCCCCGTTTACCGGGGGAAACCTTGTGATCTATCGTGTCGGCGATGGCGTAACTCCACTCTCCAGCACCGGCAGCTTGGTGTTCGTGGATGAATACACCACCAATGGAACACTGGTGCAGTCGATTGCGTTGCCGACCACCCAAACGGGCCGCGAATACCCGTTCGTCTGCAGCGGGACGGCCAGTTCCGAAGGCGGACTTTCACTTTCGGAGGACGGGCAGTACCTGTTCCTGCAAGGCTACGCCACAAATACTTCCTATAGCGGCACCTCGCTGGCATCGTCGTCGTCAACCGTCGTGCCGCGTGTTGTGGCACGCGCCGATTACAACGGCAATACCGACACGTCGACGGTCCTCTCGAATTGGGTGACTGGCAACAATCCTCGCAGTGCCGTGAGTTCCGATGGGATTAATATCTGGATCGGCGGCGCGGGCTCGGGTGTCGGCTGCACCACCTTAGGCAGCAATAATTTCACCGAGCTTAACGGTTTTACGGCCGGTGTTACTAACAAACCGACCAATTGTGAACGCCTTGGCATCTTCGGCGGTCAGCTTTACGCCAGCACCGCCAAAACGACCAATGGCATTTACATGGTCGGCACTGGCTTGCCGATGACCACCAATCAGTTGATCGTCGAATTAAACGGCCTGCCTGGCAACGGTGTTTCGGGATCCGGCACTGGTAACCCGTTCCACTTTGTCTTCCTACCCCTGCAAAACGGTACTAATCTTGATACACTTTACTATGCCGACGACGCCGGGGCAAACGATGCGCCTGGTATCTACAAGTACTCCCTCATTGGCACCAATTGGGTCTTTAACGGATCGATAGCAGTCAGTGACCCGAACCTGAATGATGTGGGCCCTTGTGGTTTGACCGCGGCCCTTCGAGTGTCCGGCGGTGTGACTAACGTCGACTTGTATGCCACTTCCGGCGGCGGCACTGCGGTTGGCGGCGGTTCTATATTCGTCGCTACCGACACGGCTGGCTTCAACGCTGGGCCAGCGGGTTCCGCAACCACCCTTGTGACGGCGGCCACGAACACGGCTTTCCGTGGCATCGCGTTTACCCCGGTCGCCTTTCGCAACTTGTCGGTGGCAAAGACGGGCAACGATATGAACATCGCCTGGTCCACCACGGGCGGAAAGAGTTATGCGCTTCAGGCGACTGCGGGCGGCCCCGGTGGCAGTTACTCCTCGAATACCTTCACAGACATCAGCCCCACGATCTTGTTACCGGGTGGGACTCCGCAAACAAATTATGTCGACGTCGGCGCAGCCACCAATTCGCCGACACGTTACTATCGGGCCAGGCAACTCCCGTAGTGCGCGTTTAGGGTCGGTTCAAGGGCGCGACCGTTCAAGTAGTGGGCAAACAACAACAAGCCTGCGTTCACGACTCGGTGAATCAATTGTCGGTCGCGCTCTTCTCCTTGTCGAACGCGGGGAATACATCACTAAAACCTGGCGTGGCAGGCGATCTGGCCGTAGGGGGCGTTGTGGCTCCGAAAGACAATGTTCGGGTTAAAGAAGTCGAAGCCTCGGTAGGGCATGAGGCCCGCTTCCGCCTCTATCGTAATGTTCGGCGTTATCTTCCATGAACAGCCCGAACCGACGCGAATCTCCAGATAATCCACAATGGCGTCATTCAACTTCGGCTGACCGCGAGGAGTGCCAAAATTCTGTCCCACGGCGAATGTCCCCAATTGGAATTCCGCTCCCGTGTAGAGCTGGAATCTTTCGTTCACGTCATATTCCAGCCGCGGTTTGGGCGCCATCAAGTCCAATGTCCAGGCTTCGGAAAACTTCCAACGAATGCCGACCGCTGGCAAAACGGGGTACTGGGTGCGCGCATCAATCCTCAACCCGAAAATCCACTGCAAATCGGGACTGGCCAAATACGCCGCGCCAATGACCATTGGCATGTCCACATCCCGCCAGGTTATGTCCCGGAAATCGCTGTAAATGCCAGGCTCCGCCTCCACACGCAACAGCCATTCGTCCGCAATCTGATAGTCGAACCCCAGCACCAGGCTTGCTTGTTGCAAAACGCTAGGCACGGGTGCGTGGTCGGGCACACCGAAAGTAAAACGCTGCCACTCGAACCCAACCCGCAGCAGCAGGTCTTTAGTAAGCTGTGGAGAAACGACGTATTTGACATCGGCGCTTTGCTCGTCGACCGAGCCGACATTTACCCCTCCACCGCACGCGCCCACACCGCCGGTATAACCATATTCGGTATCCAGTTCCTGGGAGATACTCATGGAGTTGGCCGCCCCAATGGTGGCGCATGGCAGCAGTAGGGCGAGTGTCGCGACAATTCGAAGCTTCATCGCTTCGTCTTCGCCTCATCTTGAAAGCAGCGGATCTCTTTCTTGATGTCTTGCAGCATAAGCGCGCCGTAAGCAATGCGCTCGGTTCCCTTCGTGAAAGCAAGCATCGGCGCGGCAAAGAAATCACCGCGCCACACGAGCGCCCCGGGCTTTCCGCCGACTTGAATCGGCCAAACTTCAAAAAGCGTCGCCGAGGTGTAGTAATTCCCGCTGACGTAATACTCCATGTCCACGAGCTGAAAATGATCGTCCACTGCCAATTGATACACCGCTCCCAGGCTGATCGTCCCATGGTAGTCGGCATCGAAAAGAGTCCAGTAGTAGAACGGTGTCAGCGAAGGCACAGTCTCGTTTCCTAGCAACCCGATCTTCTTCAGGATCGGCAAGAACTCGTGGGCGATCACGAGCTGTTCGCGCAGCATGGTGCGGAGCTGGACGGCCGGCGATATTGACTCTCCCGCCGTCTCATAGGATTGGGCTCCGTCTAGCCCCTGTCGCTGAAACGCCAACGCACGGCCCAGCAGGAGCGTGGTGACACACGCGGACACTTTCTGCGGATCGGCGCGCTTCTGGACGCAACTGGCAAGCTCCCGGGCTTCGGCATGCGTCAGATTGAGATCGGACTTTGCCGGGGTCGAAGCGACGATCTTGTCCAATAGCCAGCGAACGGGCCGCTGGCTGGTTTTGAAATCCAGTTGTTGAAAATCCGCCGGCTCACAAGGCACGTGGAGTGTATGGAATGCGAAGACCTTCAACTCACCATGCGGTGATGGGTCCCACAATTGTAATCGCTTCGCGGTTTCTTCCGCCGACACCGGCACCACGAAACAAGTTTGCGCCGAAATTCCGTTGGGGAAATCCATCAATGAACCGCGTTCCGACAGGACGTCACCGTTTAGCAAGCGGTTGACATCGACCTCTTGGAAATCGCTGAAGCTCTTGAGAGACTCGACCGGCCCGGAGTCCGCTGCCAGCGCGGCCAGCGAAAGGGCATAGCAAAGTCCAACGGTGTAGAAAGCTGCCAACCTCCTCATGGGCTTTAACGTCTCGTGTAAACAGACAATAAAATCAATGCAAATCTTGTCTGCGGCACGAGCGGATGGACGAAAGTGGATCAGTAATCCTCAATTAAGGTGTCCTTTTCGCCACAACTTTCGCATATCGCGGATGGACAACCACAGCATGAGTCCGCCAAATCCAATGTAGAATAAAAGACCCAGGTACACGGAGCCAACCAGGTGTCCGCCGGTTCTCACCTGAATGCCTTCTTTTGGGTTTTGCGTGAGGAAGAACATGATTGCAGATTCACCAAGATAGGGTGCGTGGTCGCCAGCGGCCAGAGAGACGGCGCGCGGGCCAAGTTGCAGGCCGTTTGGCAGGGGCCAGCACGCGGTCAGCACCTGGGCACTGATGGTAAAGGCATGATCGAAACGACCGTTGACCCGCGACGCAGCGACCGCGAACGCGTTGCCGGAAATGCTGAAGCCGTCGATGATCGGCCCCGAATCCACATCGTACCAACTGTAGTTCGTGATGTCCTTTGGATACTCGCGGAAGCCAGCCGCCCACCAGCGTTCCTGCCAGAAATGTTCTTCATAGAGATCGTACCAGGTTCGCGCCTGCGCGGGCCATAGATCGGGGGCGGACATCAGGATATGCGAATTGCCAATCCCGCGCGACGGTTCGTCCACCCTGCCTCGTAAGTAATCGACCGTGTAGGGAACCAATCCCCGCCCATCCGACTGCGCCCCGACGAAAGCCCGCAACGACCGCTCATAGAATTCCGAGCGATCGATGCCGAGCAATTCATCCGCTTTTTTTATCCACGCAATCGCTGCCAGTACATCGATCGGATAACATTCATTCGGATAATCTTCCAACAGACCCAGCTTGGAGCGATCCAATGCCGCCGACAACGTATCCACCTGATCCCGCAGGAGCGGTCGGTATTGACCGCGACCGTCGAGTTGTTCATAGCTGGTGATCCCCGAAATAACCAACGAGCGGAAGAACACATTCTGGTTGTGCCAGTAGTCGTCACCCCAATGCTGGCGCACCCACGTGTGATGATTTGGATCCAGCAGCAGATCTTTTGCGGCCTCAACGGCGTCCCGTGAATAGGTTAACGGTGCGTGGCGAGACAGTCGATGATCCTTCTCCCACGCTGCCTGCAAAGCCTCGGTTGCCCGCAGGTAAAATACACAGGTGAACATCGGCCACTCGGTGCTGGGAACGTCGTAGAGATTCAACTGCGCCGCCCGCTTGGACGCAACGCGCTCCCGTGCCCACTGCTGGATGAGCGGCGTCAGATAACGATGCATCCGCCAGGCTTTATCCGGAATCCCCGGCCGTCTGACACCCGGATCCACAAGGTCTCTTATGGTTGTCAGTCCAGGCAACACCAAGAACACCACCGCTACCGTCACCGAGAGCAGATTCCTCACCCACCTGTAAGCGAACTTGAAACGGTGTTTCAGCATCCCTATCGTCTCGACGGCACAACCACCAATCCGTTCCTGAAACCACGGTAACCCATGCGGCTTACCTTGGCGCAAAACGTCGAACGAATGGCAACGAGCCGTTCTTCAATAAGACGGTGGTGGCGGAGGGCGTGAGGAACGATACAGGCTCGGGGTGTTGATCATGAAGTCGATCACCTTCTCGCTCACACCGGCATCCTTCAAGTCCAAAATGTCAGCAGCACTGAGCCGGTAGACCGTGTGCGAGTTACGAATCTGGCTGAGAATGACCTCGTCGCTGACGCCCGATTTGGCAAGCATCTTAATGTCCGGCAAGCCCATCGGCTGGGCGCGGTACTGGGGTGGAGGCGGTGGTAAAGGCCGTCGTCGGGGCGTCTCACAGCCAATTCCCGTGAACGTCATCACGACAGCGAACATCAATAGAGTCTGCTTCTTCATTGCACAGTATTCCTTTACTGAACCGCCAATGCTTCTCAGTTACTTTCCCCAGGATTATAGACCTATTAGGCATGAAATCAAACACCAATGCCGCTTTGATCCTTAGGCCCATTTTTCGCAAGAAATAGTTGAAGTAATGTTATGTTTTTATTAGAATGTTCGCTTGTGGTCAAATTGTCACGTAAGCAATAACCAGTAGTTGGAGGGATCATGTCTAGTATCAATCAAGTCGTTCAGCAGTTGCAGATTCAACGCAAACGCGCGGAGCAGGAACTCGAAAAGCTCAACCTTGCACTCAAGGCACTTTCTTCCCTTGATGGAAGAACAGCGGGCATCAAGTTGGGAATCCGGCGCAAGCCGAAGTTCTCGGTGGCGGCTCGCGAGCGGATCGCGGCTGCACAACGCGCTCGTTGGGCCAAGATCAAGGCAGCGCAGAAGCGGAAGTAAGCCTTACTTAAACAACGAAAGTAGTTCCATGCACCCCAACTGGTCTGGGCGACAGTTGGGGTGCTTTATTTTCAGGCGTGGCGTGTTTGCGATTCGACGACCTCCGCGCAGGCGGGGTCCTGACGGTAGAAACGCCTTAATTCCTCGTAAAGCTAGGGATGCCGCTGCTGGAGCTGAAGCGACTTCTCAAAGAAATACTCCGTGACAACGGCGAAGAACTCGGCCGGTTCAGTGGCGCCATACTTGTCGACGAGCGTCGGCTGATCGGTGTCAGTTTGCTTGGTCAAGGTTGCAAACTCGCTGCCGAGAACACGGGCCCAAATGGCGTATTGGGAAGTCGTCGGTAAGACCGGAGCGCCGTCAGTAAAACCATTTTCATGCTCGAGCTGATGTGCGAACTCATGGAGCGCCACATTTCGACCTTCCGGGACCGCCATCGGGCGACGCAGGACGTGATTCCATGAGAGTACCACCGCACCGGTCCGCCAGGATTCGCCGGCGCGCATTTCGTGACCCTCGACCGCGATGTTACCCGGCACGATTCGCACGACCGCCGCCGGATAGGCATCGGGGTACACGAGGATGGATTGCAGGCGGGGATAAAAGTCGTGCAGGCGATTCAGCAGCAGGATGCAGGCGTAAGCGGCAATAGTGACTTTGATCTCCTCGGTAATTTCCAGTCCACCGCATCCCTCAAAGTTCTTTTCCGCGATAAACACCTGAATGTCGCCGTGCAATTCCTTGCGCTCGGATGGGGTGAGCCGTTCGCAGTACGAGATGTTTCTCTGCAGAATGGCCCGCCATAAAGCGGGAAAGGCTACCGATTGAAGACGGTTGCGGCGCCTGGACTTTCGTTCAAACATGACCGTCATCCGTAAGATGTTCTACCGCCCTCGAGGCGGCTTTTCACACCAAATTCAAAGTGGTGGAGGCGGTGGGAGTTGAATCCATCCCTCGTGTCAAATCCTGCGTAAATCTGCATGTTTTTGCAAACGCAAAATACGAAAAAGTGCAGAGTTGGGGCGGTTTTTTGTCACGCTTTGTCACGCAATCGTGGGCGGTGGGTAACCCACCCACCGCCGTTTGAATCAATCTCAAGGTGCTCGCGGGAAACTAGCTGTTGTATTTCCTGCGGGAATCAACGACGAACGCCTTATAGCAATCAATGCCGCAAGAGTGCTATCACGTTTGGCAGGCCTTGTTCGCGGGCGGGGGCAAGCTCAAACGCTCAACGTGTAGAACGGACGGCCAAGGTCGGGGCGTGTAGATGCGGCCAATGGGCGCGAAGGAACCGAGTCTCAAACTAGTGCCTCTTGAACAGCAGAGAGAAATTCGGGGCTTTGCGGCGGAAGGGTACTGCTGTATCCCGAACGGGCAACGCGATTAAGGTAATTCTCTTCCTTCAAAATAACCTTAGGTGAATCACTGTGCCGAAGGTGCGCGTGGATCAATTCGCACCGCACGCCTCCGTGAAGCGCACGGACCAGTTCCCCGACGGCCAAAGCTCCAGCGAATGCCCCAGTAAAGGAAGTGGACACGGGCTTTCGTGCAAGGGTTTCAGCGAGAATTCCACAATCACCTTCGGATTTGAATGCGCGCACAATCTTTTGATCCACCGCACCGGGCGGAGTCGCTGCCCAAATCTGCTCGGCGGTTTTTGAGGCATCGGGAAATGTGTGAAGGATGATTCGGTCGAAACGCTCTGCGTCCGCTCCTAAAGCACACTCGATTATGAGGTCGAAGCCAGCCGACTCCAAGAGTCTCCGCGGTTCGGCTGAGTCGAAACCGCAAAAGGCCACGAATGGCTCCTTTCCAGTTCGTCTAGTATGCAAATCGAAGGCGCGCTCTGTGATGACGGTGCGAAATCCGCGCGCTTCGAGCCATTCAGCGCAAACACGGGTTTTGTGACGGTCTAGGCAACGTTCTTCACACAAGAGACCGGACGAAAAATTGCCCTTAACGATATGGTCAAAATCCTGTAGTACGAAACTCACTTCACTCGGATTCGCATATGGGAGCATGGCGAGATTCCAAAGAAAAGCTTGTCCTAAGTGGCCCAGGCCGAGCATCCACAGATTCTTGGGTAACAATTCTAAAGGTGGCCCCTCGGCCTCAGTGGATGTCCAGTCCAAATCAGGACGCCAAAGCGAAAACCCCTCTGGGTTGTCGACGTAACGGGTGCTGAGACCAGAGACAAGAAGAAATCCCTTTGCAACGCCAAGCGCAGCGGCAAGAATGCCGCCCAGTGCAAAGTCACTGGAATCGGTAAAGCGAAGTGACGTTCTTGCCGGAGCAATTCCCCCTCTCCAACCAGAACAGACGACCAAAAGACCATCCACCACCGGGTTGGCGGGTTGCCCGAAATAAAGCGTGTGGCTGAAAGGATTGTGGTTAAGGCCAACAAAACTCGCTCCTAGAGCTTGCACGACCTGATTCAGCGTCTGCGCTGTCGTCCAGTTAAGAAGGCATGGAATGTCGGCAGGCATTGAGACGAAAACCCCGCCGTGGAAAGCCCGCTTTCCAGTGTTTACTGCGGTTAGCAATGCCGCTTGCAGAGCGCTCGATTCGCCAATGCTTCTGTCACAGATCAGGTTCAACCGAAACTTGCTGAGCATCGCAAGGGCATCGGTGTACCCTACCGAATGCCTCTGCATGATGGCCTTTGCCAGACGGTCCAATGTGTCTTCATTTAGTGGTGTTGATTTCATAGTAGGGTAATTTTTACTGGCCCCAATTTGGCGGAGCATGTTTTCCACACGTGGTTGCCAAGGTATTCATAAATGCCTGCACCATTGAGCGAACGCTTCGTCCGCTGTGCAAAGTGCGGTAGAATCAGAGCGATGTGTCCTGGCTGAGCAATCATCGGATGCGTTCGGTCCGACTCGCTTTGTCCAGTCCAGCCAGCAGGATGGGTGTGCACGTCGGCAACAACCTTCAGCTTTTCTCTCTGGCAAATATCCCACAGATGAACAAAACCGTGCGCGTGAAACCTTACAATGCCTGAGTCTAACGCGGTTTCATCGAGATCGTCGTAACAGATGAAACGGTTGACGCGGCGTGAACCCGTTTTTGCCAAAAGAAATGCTCCGCTCTCATGTTCGCCGCCGCCTCGCTTTCGCAGTTGTTGGATCATGCGCCACCAAAGCAGCACTGGTATTTCAAGCCTGCTCATTGTCATATCGAATCGGATTCAAACACATGTGCACGAATTCTAGATACCTCACGATGGTGAAGTGTGGTTGCCACCACCAGTGTGGAAATTGTTGCCGCCAAGCGTCATGTCCGGCCATGGCGATGCGGTCGCAAGGCGCATAAAGGGCCATCTTGAATTGCCAGTCCAAGCGGAATACCCGCGTAAATTTTCCCGGAATTTTGGGCCAGAACGTGTCTTCTAGTCTCGCGTTTCGCTCAACGTCCCATGGGCAGGCCGTGGGGGCGATATCGGAATATCCATCCAATGTGAAGCTCAGGTAAACCCTGCCGACCGGGACGATCAACACGTCCGCACCAACCCACAGCGTCGCATACGGCCAAATGATGTCTTTTGCTTCGCCTACCAATCCCCACCTTCCAGCGTCGCATCCTGATTGAAAAGGAGCCTCTCCAAGGTGCGTCTTGAAGAGGCTCTCGTCGGGTTTCATCCCTGCACTTCGACAGGCGCCGTAAGGCACAGGTTAACGGCACACTCACTGGGTTTGGCGAACGAGCCAATGTGGGCGGCTAATGGAAGCTCGTCGTTTGCGTCACCCTTGAACACCAGGATTTTGTCTGCGGCGTCGGCAGGCGTGAGCTTGAAGGCATTGATCGCCCATTTTAGTACGCGCTTCACAGTAGCGGAGGGAGGAAACGATTCGTGTTTTTCCTCATTGTAGAACACGAACACCTTTACACGATGGCAGCGATGGCAATGTACGTGATGCCGATGTCTGATTTCGCACTCACAGAGTTTGCGGTGCAATTCTGCGGGCTCGTCGCAATCCTCAAGAAACAACCGAAGGTCTCCAGCCTGCTGCACATGGCCAGCGGCTACGATGGCTTCGGTCAGTTGTTTCACCGTGTCCTCGTCGCTGATTCTAATGAGCTTCGGCTCCACGGAATTTGGCGTATGAACATATATCTCTATCTCTTGCATGTGATCCTTTATTTATTGCGTGCCTTACTGGCGTTGTGCCAGCTTTTCACTACTATACTACGCAGTGCTCACTTCGTCAAGCATCTGTTTAGCATAAAAAGAGAGTGCTTGATTTACAAGGCGTTGCTTGCTATTTGTAGCCAAAATTGGTATAGTTTTCTCATGAAAATGGAGGTTACGGACATGGACGAGAGAACAAAGTCGTTTGGCTCTGGTCTAAAAACAGCCAGAGAAATGCGCAACCTCTCCCTTCGTGAGATTGAGCAGGCGACGGGAATCTCCAATGCTTATTTAAGCCAGTTGGAGAATGGCAAGATCAAGAAGCCGTCGCCGCATTTTCTGCACAAGCTCGCATCATTGTACGGAATCGGTTACGAACAGCTCATGGAAGCAGTCGGTTACGTCCAAAGCACGAAGACGGGAGGACCGAAAACATTGGCAGGCGCAGCCTTATTTAGTCAGGAAAAGTTGACCGCGGAAGAGGAAGAGGAGTTGGCGAAATATTTGGCGTTTCTTAGAAGTAAGAGAAAGTGAATGCACAACTCCAGACTGTCCTCGGCTGATGACATTGACAAGATTGCAAAGAATATTCTCTTGGCGTCAAAAGCCTGGGGCATGCTGCCAACACCCATTGATAAAATCGTTCAATATGCGGATCTGCAAATCGCACATGGAGTAGATCTGAGCAGGGTTGAGCCCGGATTCATCACAGCGAATTTTCAATTCGTAAAGCAAGTGCTGTCAAAAGTGGTGGGCATCGTGGATTTCCGGCAGAAGACCATTTACCTTGATCACAGCCAAAACCCTAAACGTAAGAACTTCGTGAAACTGCACGAAGTTGGTCATAACGCGTGTTCGTGGCAAAGCGACTTGAAAGGCTTTTTAGACGATGACAAAAGCCTTGACCCTTCGGTGGAGGAAGAATTCGAGAGGGAAGCAAGTTACTTTGCGTCAGGCGCGCTATTCCAGCTTGAGCGATTTGACGATGAAGCTGCAAAATTGCCCCTCTGCTTAAGGTCCGCGCAAGTTTTAGGAAATACCTTTGGGGGATCGAACCATGCCTCGCTTCGGCGATACGTAGAACGCACAAAAAAACGCTGTGCCTTGTTGGTATTGCACAAACCGGCTACGGATGGAGAATACGCGGCCGGGATTAGGGATTATTTCCAGTCATCTGCTTTCACGGCGGATTTCGGTGATATTCAATGGCCAAAGAAAACATGCGGGTTGGATCTGGCGTTTGTGCAAGACATCAAACAGGGAAGAAAATGGCACGAGAATGGTCAGATTGGATTGGCACTCGAAACAGGCGAGTACGTCACCTTCAAGTATCATTACTTTAGAACTCCATACCAAATCTTCATTCTAATTATGCCAGTTGGCGAAAAGAACAATTCGCGGATCTCAATAGTCTCTCGGTGAATCAATGGTCATTACACTGAGGGCAAAGCGGTGTGAATTCTGCGGCCTTCCGTTTCAGAGTACCGGTGGGAGCAACGTCCCGTTTTGTTCAAGCTGTTCGGGGGCACGCCGCAAGGTTGCCAGACAGAGGTTCCTTTTGGACTCCGGCAGTTCGAGCATTTTTGGGCCTTATCTTTTGACTGACAGGCAGGCTCGGCGCTTGGGGCAGGTTAGGCCGATTTAGCGAAAAACGCGTCCAATTCCGACCTTGCTATTGTCGATGAGAGAATCCTGCCCGAGGTCCCGCCAACGGAGACATCGCGCTTACCACCGCCAGTCCTTTTCGCATACCATTCGTGCCTTCGCGGTGAATGGATGGTCCATTCGACAGTAATAGTACGACCGTCTTCCCTGCGCGACCACGTGACTGACTTGAGTGTGTACGTGCAGCTCCACGACGGAACAATCGGAAGCCTTGCCAGTGCTTGACTCATTGCATGAGCAGTTTGGAATCGCTGGTTGGTGTCATCATGCATGGATTTTCTGACAAATCTTCGCCACTCCTCCGGGACATGCGGAAGCCAGTCGAGCCACCGGCTAAACCCGCCGTCCAATATTATTTGACGAATGTCAGTGGTCGACTTGCCCGCAAGCAATTGCTCGTAAAAATCGTGCCCATGCAATAACCGGTAGGTCGTCATCCCCATCGCCCAGACATCTGATTTGGCACTGGTTATGCCGGATGTTATAGCGTCACCGAATACCTCAGGTGCAAGATGGGAGACGTAGCCATCAGCGGAGGCATACCCAAAAAGCAAGTTGCTCGATACCAGACCGAAATCCCCAATTTTGGAAATGTGGTCGTGGCGCATTATGTTAGCGGGCTTGATATCGCGATGAATCATGCCGCAACTATGAATGTGCTCCAAACCCCGACAGGCACCGGTGATGATATTTCGGACCTGCGAAAGGTGCAGCGGGCCATTCATGTACGCATCTTCCGCCGAACCTCCGTTGCAAAGTTCAACGACAAGGTGAATTACGTCGTTTGTAGAGTCCTTGAGAACCTGCAAGACCTGCACAACATTTGGGTGCGAGGCAGCTTTGAGCTTTTGCCCCTCCTTAATCAAATCGTTGCTTCGCAGTGCCCAATCCGCAGAACTTTCTCCCGCCCTTTGTTTTAACACTTTTACCGCAACTTGCCCGTGAACCGGACAGAGCCCTTCAAAAACATCCCCAGATTGGCCACTGCCGATCTGTCCCCCCAACCTCAGTTGCGCTGTATAAGCCATGTGGTTAGACGGAGAACCCGTAGATCGCCGCAAAGGCGGCTTCTCGCATTTTCTTTTTGAGGTCCTGCAAGTCCATGTCCTGCCAGTAGGTGTCGTCCTTTAAGTATTCGTCCACCTTCCGTGTGCCGAAGTTCCGGCTGGCGGTCGCCTTGGTCATGAGCCGAACCTCAGCACCCGCTGCCGCCGCCGCTGCCTCAACGACCCCACGAAGCTCCGCCGCCTGAAGATGCGCAAGTGTTGTGCCTCCCAGACTGACTGCACTCCCCTTGATGCACACAGATTTGACACGGTGTTGCCTTACATAATCAGAGAACTGGCCGTGCAACGTGTTGTATGCTTCCGGTCGGTCGCCCTCTTGGACATTCATCGTCGTTTGATCGTCGAGGGTAAAGTCATTGGTACCATTTTTCGTAAGCAGGACCACGTGAACTTCGCTCGCGCTAACGGTCACTCCAATTAATTTATCCGGCATAACCTCTTTAGACCTCCCTCACCCCGAACTAATAAAGATATCAGATTGAACGGCAGGCGCAAGACTAGGTTTCAGTCAGGAGCGGTTCAATCGGATGGGCCTGAAGCCCGCCCGATTGATCTGTTACTTCGATTTGCAGTATGCGACATGTACCGCGAGGCGTTCGTCCAGTGGCACATTTTCTACCTGGATATTGAAACCGTTGCCGTCTTTGTGTGCCCAGGTACTGCCTATGTGGTTTCAGAAGTTTTTGCCGTTCCCGCGGTCGCGAACCTGATAGGCGATGTAGGACGGGGGTGTTAAGGAGCTCCTGTAACATTATCTAAACTTGCGACTTTATACGCGTTGGCAATGCAAGGAGTCGCGGCCTGGGCGCTCGATTCTCCGTCAGTAAGCGCAGCACGTCTTCTTCTTTGAATCTGACCGAACCATCAACACGAATGATCGGCAGCCGGCCTGATTGAGCGATTTCCGCCACTTTGCGGACGCTGATTTTCAACCGGCTCGCTACGTCTGTCCTGCTCATGAGCTGGGGGACGAAATTTGCCGGTTGAGCATCGTCGATCTCAAGAACGACGCTCTCGCCATCCACCCGTGCTCGGTACGATTTGCAGGTCAGCGTAATCATGGCCCCTCAGTTCCTCTCCGTCCTCGCTGCAGTCATATTCGCCCCTGCAGTTCGCTGACAGTGATTTCCGTGATCCAAGCGGAATTGTCCCCTGCATCGAGCTCGTAGCGCGCCGGCGCTGCCTTCACCCAGCCGACCTCGAACCTCTGCAGCGCATATTCCAGCCGCCCCAGGTTCTTGCCGACGATCCGGATTTCGTGCGTGTCGGAGCGCAAACAAAGCGTGATGTGATCCGTGCCGTACTCGCAGTCCACAAATGCGATCCGGCTGTAGGGGACCAGACAGGAATGTCCGTCAACTAACTCCACTCGCAGCGCCTGGGCCTTGGTGTCGCCTTCCCAACAGGGGGAAGTCCGTCGGCCCTCGTCTTGTCCGTTCCTTATCATACTACCCTCACTCCCTGTGTTTGTTGGATTGCCCGCGCGCGCAATTTGGTGAAGCTACGAAGCCGGCTCTGCCGAAACCCTTCGGCAAACATCCGGTTGCGCAAGCACCGTGTCCACAACTGACGCGGAATGCCGAGGCTTTGAAAATACCGCTGCTTCGCCAAGTCCAGTGCCAGGGGTCGGTCACCGGACCGCAGGATATTCTCGCCCAGTTGCACCTTGTCGCCGGTGAAGATGGTGATTCCTTTGCGCCCGCGAGAAATGGTCACATACCACTGTTGTTGGTTCGTCGCTGCGTTGACAGCCGAATCGGAGAACAAGACGTGATCGACCGTCTTACCTTGGGACGCGTAGGACGTGATGGCGAAGCCGCGCACGAATTGCCGGTATTCCTTTTTTAGAACCCTGTCATCCGTCAGCGTGATCCGGCCGTCGGCACCCACCTTCTTCACCGCGACCAGTTCGCCATTGGCGAGACGCCGACCGGCGCACGTGCGGGCGTTGGCTTTCAGTTGCAGACGGTCGCCCGACGCCAACGCGAGTTCCCTGGGCTGGCATACGGTGAGACGATCCGCAAATCGGAACGGCACGGTGCGAGTCTTACCCGAACTTTCCAGAACGAAGGCTGTATCGGTGATGGCCACCAACCGGCAAGTCTGCCCCTTCTGGAATCCGCGCGCGCGGCGGTTCAACATCAGCACGGTGTCCTCTTGGTAGAAGCGACGATCACGCTTTTGCGCTTCAGTGAGGTCGACGGTCTCCAGCGCCGTCACAGTCCGTTCTTGTATGCCGAGAAGGCCACTCGACTTCAAGGCAGCCCGCACCTGCTCATTGACCCGGTGAATCTCCGACCAGGTTTGAGATACCACGACGACGGACTGATGCTGCTGGACAAGAGCCAAGTAATGCTGGGCAAGACGCTCGGCTTGTTCCTGTGGAGAACAGACCACAACCGCCCCTTGTCGATCCAGCCGACGAAACGAGGCGTCGAGGTTGCCTTCGGAAGCTTCTTGCACAGCCTGCTTGTACTGGGAAATCCGCTCTCGTTCGGCCCGTGTCTTCCCCCGAGCCGGGTCTTGACGCCGAATCTCGGTGAGTTCGATGGCCTGGAGCGCGGAATACTTCTCGATGGCACGCAACGCATCCGAGGCTTCGACTGCGGCATGTTGGCGAGTGTCGCCCGAGAGAATTACCCGGCCTTCATTGGCTTTCGCCAGGCTCAAGAGTTGGTGCATCTGCTCGCCGCCGATTTGACCGGCCTCATCGACAAGGACCACACCTCCTCGGGGGAAGTTCCCGCGCGCCAGAACCGCGCTGACGGTTTGCGCACCATGAAAACCATCCTGTGTCATGTCCACGACCTGTTGCCGTTGCGGAGCGACGACCGTGACCTTTCGCCCGGCCTGTTGCAAAGCGCCGAACAGTTCCCGCAACGTATAGCTCTTGCCGGTGCCGGCTCCACCACGAAACAGGGTGATAAAGTCGCGTGACTGCAGGATGCGCTCGACGGCTTGACGCTGGACCGCATCTAGGCTGGCATTGTGAATCGAATGACCGGAGTAGTGCGGGCCGAACCGGCCAATTCCATCGCGCGCCATGCACACAATCTCCCATTCCCGGTGCAGCACTTCCCGCGTGGTGATCCGGCCAGGATGTTCCTTGTAGCGCAAGTATCCGCGCCGGGCCGTGGCAGCCTGAATGTCGGCCAACGCCACGTTCTGCCCGCGTACGTGCTCTAGCGCGTGCCGCCACAACTCGTATTCAGGCACCACCGATCGTCGTTCAAACAAATGTTCCTCAGCCCACGCGACGGCCTGTTGCGCCAGTGCCCCACTGGAGATCGCAGTTGCCGGCGGCTCAGTGGCCAGACGGCCAAGCGATGTTTTTTCCTCGGCAGTCAATTGTTGGCCCCAACTGGTCTGTAATTCGGCAAGGGTGATGCCCTTGATCTTGCGAGGCCGATCCTGGTGGGCGATATGGTTGCGGATAAGGGCGAGGTTCCCATCGGCCTTCGCCGGCTGGCGTTCCAGAAATTGGCGGGTTTTTCGATCAATCTCTTGGTGGCGCTTGGAATACTTTTCGACGAGCGCCGGCGAAATGCCCTTGATTTCAAAATCCCCCCGCCGCTTGTTCTCGATGCCGTAGCCGAATTGCCGCAGCCTGCGGGCCAGCTCGTGGTAGTAGACGTTCTCGACGAACTTGTGAGCAAAGAGCATGTCGTGGTTTTGCAGCGCCTTCCAGCGGCGCTCGACCGGATCGAACGTGCTGTTGAACACGATGCAATGGGTGTGCAGGTGCGGATCGAGGGCGCGGGACGTATCGTGACGGAACACAGCGGCCACAATGTTGCCCGTGGTCCGGTCGGTGCACTGGCCGTTCTTGCGGACCCGAGTGGACGCGAATACCTGCAATTGGTTCAGGGCGGCCGTTACGGCCTGCTCGTGCGCGTCGACGATGCGCTGGTCTTGGCCAACCAGGGCGGCGATGGACACTGACTTGGCCGGCGAGAAGGTGAAATCGTAGAACACGCGCCGATTGGTGCTTTGGCGGGGCTGGCCATCCGGGCCGATGTCCATGCGGGTGGTTTTCTGGCGGACCGTCAACCTCTGGCCGGTCTGCGGGTGAAGGTTCTCACAAAGTCGAACGAATTCGTCCTGGCGTGTGACCCCCGACAGCTCCAGTTGCTCGGCCCCATCACCAAACCACTGGCCCAAGACCTGTTGGCCTTCGGCGTAGTAATCACCGACGCTCAAGTGTTCCTTGAAATACTCCTTGGCGTTGGGCAGTCGGTATTGTGCTTTGGTAGCAAGCATGGTCAGAGGTTATAGGCAGCGCGGGAGATTGCGTTAGCGGGTAGCAAGCGAGTTGACGCCGGTTACGCGGGAATGTGCACCGCCCTCGATTTGGCCCGCGATCTTGCCACGTTCGCGCCCCCGCACTTCGAGGGTTATGGTTTGTTTACTCATCGAATTGTTCATGGGCCATGGCTCCTTTCTGAATCGCGGGTGCGAGCGTAGCACGGGGACAATCGAGAAATTAATATCCAGCAGGGTAGAATGTTGCCGGCGGTAGCTGCGAAATTCCGCGTTTGGCTTTGCTTGCGCAAAATTCTTCATTTTGTGCTGGACAGGTTTTGGAAGGTCATCCGGTTCAGTCCCCAATAGTGAATTGCCTGCGCGTGAAACCCTACGAGCCAGACCGGTGGCGAGCGAGCACGGTCACGGCGGAGCCACGAAGTGGGCGACCTTGATGGCGCGCAGCGAGCTGTACAATCTTCTGGCGCTGCTTCACGCGTAGTCCATGGCCGATGATGTGATGCAATCATCCGACCAGAGGTAACACAAGGGCGCGAGTCGCGCGTGTAGCTGCTACACAAAGATCGAGGTGTCAACCCAGATGCCAATGGTTGTATCTCAATAGCAGAACGGGACAAAAGTCCCAGGCCCGCGCTTAAACTGGCCGGCTCTGCTCGTGCCTCGGAGCCAGGCCAGACAAAGCGACGGTCTCGATCAATCCCACGCTCAACGCCCGTCCCTCATCGCCGCTTCTCTGCCGTCGCCTGACGTAAACGACAACGTGCTGCGACTCCGTTCCGCTTTCCGATTCGGGCCGCGCGTTCAACGTGTTCCCCAACCATGATCACATGGCCGACGTGGCCATCACGAGGTCCCCCCGATTTCCACGATTGCGGTTTGGTCATAGTCGCGACCGTGACCAACCAGTGTCCGCGATGCAACCGCAGTGCATCCGATTCCTGTCCGACGTTGTGTACGCTCAAATGTCGTACAGGTGTCCAAGTAGATGTCAGGAGGTGTGCCACGGATTTCCCGCCGATTTCCCGCTGATGTCTCGTTGATGTCCCGCAGCGGCTCCGTGGATGCCACGCATCGAGCCACCAGTGACCACGCAAGGTTCACGCAAAGACCACGCGCGGTTTACGCAAGGTGCCACGCATGATTCACGAACAGAGCATGCACGGTTCATGAAAAGTGCCCGTGCTGTCCATTCTGCCAGCATCACTCTGGCAGTCCATTGACTTCTCAATTTCCCGCAACTGCTGTCAACGTTGTCCGCATCGAGAAAACTCCGTAGCCGCCCATCCTATACGTC
>Ga0224557_1000383_pt1 | contig 49587 bp, 39 predicted proteins | sample 714S31014metaG_FD_180677 | JGI IMG/M metagenome (GOLD analysis project Ga0224557, IMG submission 180677) | Peat soil microbial communities from Stordalen Mire, Sweden - 717 S3 10-14 | ecosystem: Environmental > Terrestrial > Soil > Wetlands > Peat | place: Sweden: Norrbotten County, Stordalen...
TCATAGCCGCGGGTGCGGAGGGCTTCGTAAGCTTTGTTGAGCGGCTCGTAGGCCGGGTCGGGGGTTTGGGCGGGGGCCAGGGCGGATGCGAGGAGGAGTATCCAGAGCCGCATGGGTGGTACAGAGGTAGTGCTGGCGGGGCGGAAATGTTGCAGGGGAAGTTGCAGAAGGGTGCAGAATCAGCCATATCCGGGTCTGAAGAGGCCGACGAGGACCTTCCTGCAAGACGGGCCGCGCGGTCGAAAGCCCACCGCAAGTTATTCCACGGCCGAGTGCCTGCGCCACGGAGCGGCAAGCAGCAAACGGGCGATGGAAGGTCGAGGGAAAGGCCGATTGACAATCGGCCTGCTGCCCCACAGAGCAGCATAGCCGCAACCAAAAGAGGCGGCCTGAGAGGCCGCCGCAGGCCGAGCGCCTGCCCCACGAAGAATCCGCGCAGATTCTGAATTGTTGTAATACAGGGGTGCCGTCATGCTACTACAATCGGATCGTGAGCAAACGACGGATTCTGGTTACGGGCGGGGCGGGGTATATCGGGTCGCACACGGCGCGGATGCTGCTGCGGCGCGGGTATGAGGTTACGGTGGTGGACGATCTGTCGCGAGGATACCGGCACAACGTGGAGGCGCGCGACTTCCATCAATTGCGCGTGCAGCAGACCGATCGAATGGCCGAGGTGCTGGCGGGGCACGATGCGGTGATCCACTTCGCGGCGTATATCGCCGTGGGCGAATCGATGCGCGCGCCGGAGGTGTACTTCGAAAACAATGTGGGCGGGTCGCTATCGCTGGCGACGGCGATGGTGCGGGCGGGCGTGAAGCACATGGTGTTCTCGTCGACGGCGGCGGTTTACGGGATCCCGCACGCGTCGCCGATTGTAGAGAGTTTTCCGATTGCGCCGGTGAATCCGTATGGCGAATCGAAGGTGATGGTGGAGAGCATGCTGCGGTGGTTCGATGCGATTCACGGGCTGCGCAGCGTGTGTTTGCGCTACTTCAACGCGTGCGGGGCGGACCCAGAGGGCGGGCTGGGCGAGGAGCACGATCCGGAGACGCACCTGATTCCGCTGATGCTGCGGGCGGTGGAGCGCGGGAAACCGTTCACGGTGTTCGGGGACGATTACGACACGCCGGACGGCACTTGCATCCGGGACTATATTCACGTGAACGATTTGGCGGAGGCGCATATTCTGGCGGTGGAGGCGCTAGTGGCGGGGGGCGCGTCGGATCAGTTCAACGTGGGCACGGGCGGCGGGCATTCGGTGCTGGAGATGATTCGCAGCGTGGAGGAAGTGACGGGGCGGAAGGCGCCGTACGTGGTTGGCGCGCGGCGAGAGGGCGATCCGCCGGCGTTGGTGGCGAATGCGGACAAGTTGCGGAGAGGGCTGGGGTGGTCGCCACGGTATGCGGGGGTACGGGAGATTATCGGGACGGCTTGGGAGTTTGAGGAAGGGCGGGGGCGAGCGTAGCTCGCCGTGGCTGGTGGTTAGTGGCTGGTGGTGGTTTAGATGGCTGGAGCGAGGCTACACGATGAGGTGGTTTGCGGCGTTTTTCTTGGTTTACAGTATGCTGGCACAATCGTCTTACGACTTATTGCTGAAGGGCGGCCACGTCATTGACGGCAAGAACAAGATCAGCGCGGTGATGGACGTGGCGATTGCGGGCGGCAGGATTGCGGAAGTCGCCGCGGATATTCCGCCGGCCAAAGCGATCAAGGTGGTGGATGTATCGGGCCTGTATGTGGTTCCGGGCCTGATCGACATGCATGTGCATGTTTACGCCGGGACCGGACAGCGCGGCGCGTATTGCGGCGACAACAGCGTTTATCCGGACGGCTTCACGTTCCGCTCGGGGGTGACAACCGTAGCCGATGCGGGCAGCTCGGGCTGGAGGAATTTTCCAGATTTCAAAGACCGGGTGATCGACCGGGCAAAGACGCGCGTGCTGGCGTTCTTGAACATCGTGGGAAGCGGCATGGCTGGGGCCGTGGAACAGGATTTGAAGGAGATGGACGCCAAGGCCGCGGGTGAGATGGCGCTGCGCTACAAGGACACGATTGTAGGCATCAAGACGGCGCACTATGCCGGTCCCGAATGGACTCCGGTGGAGCGCGCGGTAGAAGCGGGAACGCTGGCGAATATCCCGGTGATGGTGGACTTCGGGACGTTCCGGCCCGAGCGCCCATTTCAGGATCTGGTGCTGAAGAAACTGCGCCCTGGGGACATCTACACGCACACGTATCTGGGCTGGGTACCGATGCTGGACGACAGCGGGCGGATTCTGCCGTACCTTTTCGAAGCGCGACGGCGCGGGGTGATCTTCGATGTGGGACATGGGGGCGGCAGCTTTCTGTTCCGGCAGGCGGCGCCGGCGATGCGGCAGGGGTTCGGGCCGGATTCCATTTCGACCGATTTGCATATCGGCAGCATGAACGCGGGGATGAAGGACATGCTGAACGTGATGTCGAAGTTTTTGAACATGGGCATGCCATTGGAGGAAGCGATCCTGCGATCGACGTGGACGCCGGCACGCGAGATCAAGCACGAGGAGTTGGGGAGTTTGTCGGTGGGGGCGGGGGCGGATGTGGCGGTGCTGCGGGTGGAGGAAGGACATTTCGGATTTGTGGATACTTACGGGGCGCGCATGAAGGGGACGCGCAAGCTGGAGTGCGAGTTGACGGTTCGCAATGGGCGCGTGGTGTGGGACTTGAATGGGATTACGCGGGAAGATTGGGAGGGGTTGGGGAAGTATGTGGCGCAGGGGGACGCGCGGTGGGATGGGACGCTGGCGGGAGAGGTGCGGAAGAGGAAGTAGGGCGAGCTGCGCTCGCCGTGGCCGGTGGCTGGTGGCCGGTGGCTGGTGGTTGTGCCAGAAAGGCTATTGATGGCGGGTCGATTGGCGATTGTGGTTTGGGGAGTGGCTGGCGTGGCGGGGCTATTTGGGCAGACGACGCTAACGCTCAGTTTGGATGAGGCGCAGGCGCGGGCGCGAAAGGTGGCACAGCAGTATCAGTCGGCGGCGATCACAGCGGAACTGGCGCACGAGGACCGGGTGCAGGCCAAGGCGGCTCTGCTGCCGACGGTGAATTGGTTCAACCAGTACATCTACACACAGGGCAACGGGACACCCTCGGGGGTCTTCGTGCCCAACGACGGCGTACACATCTACAGCAACCAGGCGCTGGTGCATGGGGACATCCTTGCGCCGGGGAAGCGGGCCGATTACCAGCGGGCGATCGCCGCGGAGGCGGCGGCGCGGGCCAAGGCGGATATCGCGGCGCGCGGACTTGCGGCGACGGTGGTGCAGGATTATTACGGCCTGCTGGCGGCGCAGCGGAAATACGCGAACGCGCAGCAGAGCCTGAAGGAGGCGCGGGAGTTCGCGGACATCACGCGGAAGCTGGAGGCGGGCGGCGAGGCGGCGCATTCGGATGCGGTGAAGGCGGAGATCCAGCTTGCGCAACGGGAGAGAGACGCGCAGGATGCGCAGTTGGCGATCGAGCGGACGCGGATCGGATTTGGAGTGTTGTTGTTTACGGATTACACCCAGGAGTTTTCGGTGGAGGACAATCTTGGGACGGTTCCGGTGCTGCCGGAGCGGGCGCAGGTGCAGGAGATGGCGGGCCGAAACAATCCGGATATGCGGGCGGCGCAGGCGACGGTGAGGCAGCAGGAGTACGAGCTGAAGTCGGCGCGGGCGGCGTATTTCCCGACGTTGTCGTTCGACTACTTTTATGGGATCGACGCGAACCAGTACGCGATCTGGGACCGGGAGCACTCGCGAAACCTGGGATCGGTGGCACAGGGTACGCTGACGATTCCGGTGTGGAATTGGGGCGCTACGCGGAGCAAGGTGCGGCAGGGCGAGTTGCGGCTGCAACAGGCGCGGCTGGATTTGAGCCTGGCGCAACGGCAATTGCTGGCGAATCTGGAGGCGTTCTACCTGGAGGCGCAGGCGGCCAACGCGCAAATCGATTCGCTGCGGCGGTCGGCGGAACTGGCGGCGGAGAGCTTGCGGTTGACGCTGCTGAGGTATGAGGCAGGGGAGGTGACGGTGCTGGAGGTGGTGGATGCGCAGAGCACGCTGGCGCAGGCGCGGAATGCGCACGACGACGGGTTAGTGCGGTATCGGGTGGGGCTGGCGGAGTTGCAGACTCTGACGGGGGTGTTTTGAGATGATTCGTGGGCTGAAGAGCAGGAAGCGCGGGGCTGAGAGCCCCGCGCAGGCCGGGGGCCTGCCCCACATTGCTGCACTTTTGCTGTTGGCGGTGGCGGCGGCGGGGTGCGGGAAGAAGGAGGAGAAAGAGGCGGAGGCAGTGGCTCCGGTACAGACGGTCGAGGTGCGGACGGAGTCGATCCGGCGAGTGATTGAAGCCGATGGGATCCTGTATCCGCGAAACCAGGCTTCGGTGGTGCCGAAGATCAGTGCGCCGGTGCGGACGTTCTATGTGAATCGCGGCGATCATGTGCGCGAGGGGCAGTTGCTGGCGTTGCTTGAGAATCGCGATCTGGCTGCGGCGGCGCAAGAGAGCAAGGGGCAGTACGATCAGGCGGAAGCCAACTATCGCAGCACCACGGCGGCGGCGGTTCCAGAGCAGGTGGTGAAGGCGCAGACCGATGCGCAGGCCAGTAAAGAGGCGATGGACGCAGCCAAGAAAGTTTACGAGAGCCGGCAGAAGTTGTTCCAGGAAGGCGCGCTGGCGCGCAAACTGGTGGACGATGCGCAGGTCGCGTACGTGCAGGCGCGCAGCCAATACCAGGCTGCCGAGCAGCATCTGGAAGCTTTGCAGAGCGTGGGCAAGCAAGAGCAAATCAAATCGGCGGCGGCGCAGGTGGACACGGCGAAGGCGCATCACCAGGGATCGGAAGCGCAGTTGTCGTATTCGGAAATCCGGAGCCCTATTGCCGGAGTGATTGCGGAACGCGGCGTGTACCCGGGCGAGATGGCGAATGCGGGATCGCCGCTGCTGACCGTGATGGATACCACGCGGGTGGTGGCGCGGGCCAATGTTCCCCAGGGCCAGGCGGGCTTCTTGAAGGTGGGCGCGGCGGCGACGGTGAAGCAACCGGATACCGGGGAGGAGGCGGTCGGCAAGGTGACCGTGGTGAGCCCGGCGGTGGATGCGAACAGCACGACGGTGCAGATTTGGGTGGAGACGGCGAATCCTGGGGAACGGCTGAAGCCGGGGGTTTCGGTACACGTGACGATGGTGGCGAACACGATCAAGGACGCCGTGGTAGTGCCGGCCGTTGGGCTGCTGGCGGCCGAGGAAGGCGGCACGCAGGTGATCGTGGTAGGAGCGGACGGCGTAGCGCACGTGCGCAAGATCGAGACCGGCGTACGCGATGGGGACAAAGTGCAGGTGTTGAGCGGGCTGAAGCCGGGAGAGCAGGTGGTGACGGTAGGCGGGCTGGGACTGGAGGACGGCGCCAAAGTGCGGGTCGAGAAAGCACCGGTCGAGAAGGAGCGCTCGTGAACGGCGGCGAGCACTGGACGGCGCGGCACGCCAAGCCGGTGATCTTCGTCATCGTGACCTTGGTGGGGGTGGGGATTTATCTGGCGAGCTCGATTCCAGTGGCGGTATTTCCGTCGACGGATTTTCCGCGCGTCGTGATCGGCGTGGACAATGGAGTGGCGCCCATCGACCAGATGCTGGTAACGGTCACGAGGCCGATCGAAGAGGCCGTCAACAGCGTGCAGGGAGTGGAACTGGTGCAATCGATCACCAGCCGCGGGCAGGTGGAAGTGGACCTGTTTTTTTCGTGGAAAGTGGACATGTACCGCACGCTGGAACTGGTGAATGCGGCGCTGGCGCGGGTGCAGACGGCGCTGCCGGCGACCGCCAAAGTTACGGCGAACCGGCTGACGTTTGCGGCGTTCCCGATCATGGGGTACAGCCTGACGTCGGACACCATTCCTCAAACACGGCTGTGGGAGATGGCGACGTATGAGTTGAAGCCGCGGCTGAACCGGTTGATTGGCGTGTCAACGGTGGTGGTGCAAGGCGGGCAGGAGCCGGAGTTCGAGGTGCGGCCGGATCCGGCGAAACTGCTGGAGAGCGCGGTGAGCGTGCCGGGGTTGTTGGACGCGATCGGGCGCAGCAACATGATCGACTCGCCGGGGCTGATCGAGAACCGCCATGAGCTGGTGTTGAGCCTGGTGAGCGGCCAGGCGCGCACGCCGGCGGAGATCGCGAACATCGTGGTAAAGACCACGCCCGCGGGTGCGCCGGTCCGCATCGGCGATCTGGGGATGGTGCTGCCATCGGTGAAGCCGGTGTATACCATTGTGACGGCGAATCAGAAGCCGGCGGTGCTGCTGAATATCTATCGCCAGCCGGACGGCAATACCGTGGCGGTGGCGGACGCGGTGCATGCGGAACTGGACAAGATTCGTCCGACGATGCCGCGGGGCGCCACGCTGATGCCCTTCTACGACCAATCCGAGATTGTGAAGGACTCGATCAGCAGCGTGCGGGACGCCATCCTGGTCGGCCTGGTGCTGGCTTCGCTGATCCTGGTGTTGTTTTTACGGGACTGGGGGACTTCGCTGGTGGCGGGCCTGGTCATTCCGGCGACGGTGGCGGTCACGTTCATCTTTCTGCGAGTGCTGGGGGAGAGTTTCAACCTGATGACGCTGGGCGGGCTGGCCGCGGCGGTGGGGTTGGTGATCGACGATGCGATTGTGGTGGTGGAGAACATCGTGGCGCATCGCGACGCAGGCGAGGCGCGCGGGGAAGCCATTCGCAGCGCCATTCGCGAGATTCGCGCGCCGCTGGTGGGATCGACCATTACCCCGATCGTGGTTTTCCTGCCGCTGATTTCGATTACGGGGGTGACCGGCGTATTCTTTCGCGCGCTGGCGTTGACGGTGGGGGTGGCGCTCGGGACTTCGCTGGCGCTGGCGCTGACGTGGACGCCGACACTGAGTCACTACTTGATCCGGGCGCAGACGGCGCCGCGGGCGGGGAGCGAGCGGCGGGAGGGCGTTCCACCGCGTGTGATGAAGGTATACGAGCGAGTGCTGCGCGGCATGCTGGAGCACCCGCTGGTGTTTGTGACGTTCAGCCTGGCGGTGATTGCGGGCTCCTATTTGTGCTACCAGGCGCTTGGATCGGACCTGCTGCCGGGCATGGATGAGGGCGGGTTTATCGTGGACTACCTCATGCCCGCCGGTTCTTCGCTGGACGATACCAACCGAACGGTGTCAGCCGTGGAAGGCATTCTGCGCGCGACGCCGGAGGTGGAGAGCACTTCGCGGCGGACCGGACTGCAACTCGGGCTGGCGACGGTGACGGAGGCGAATCGCGGCGATATTTCGGTGAAGCTGAAGCGCAAGCGCGACCGCAGCGCCGAGGAGGTGGTGGCGGAAGTGCGCGCGAAGGTCGCCAAGCAGGTTCCCATGCTGGAGGTGGAGTACCCGCAGTTGCTGCAAGACATGATCGGCGACCTTTCCAATGCCCCTGAGCCAATTCTGATCAAGATGTTTTCGCAAGATCCGGCGGTGCTGCGGGAATGGGCGCCGAAGGTGGCGGATGCCATCAAGAAGATTCCCGGCGTGGTGGACGTGTTGAACGGCATCGATAACACGATTAGCGGACCAGCGTTGGTTTTTCAGGTGAATCCGGGCGTGGCGGCGCGCGCGGGGTTCACGCCGCAGGAAGTCGAGTTGGACACGAGTGTCATTTTGCAAGGTGAACCGGCGCCCACGCCGGTGGTGGTGAACGACCGGGCCTACACGATCCGGGTACGTTTTCCAGAGCAGACACGGGCATCGCTGGACGCGATTGAAAACACGCTGCTGGTGAGTTCGACGGGGAAGACGGCGACGCTTGGGTCGGTTGCCGCGGCGACCGAAGAACCGGGGCAAACGGAGATCCGCCGCGAGAACCTGCAACGCGATGTGGCGGTGACGGCGCGACTGGAGGGGCTTAACCTGGGCGCGGGCATGAAGGCCGTACAGCAGGTGGTCAACCGAGTGGGCCTTCCGGCGGGCATCCGGGTGGCCTATGGGGGCGGGTACGAAGAGCAGCAACGCTCGTTCCGGGACTTAGTGTTCGTGCTGGTGCTGGCGGTGTTGCTGGTATTCATCGTGTTGCTGTTCGAATTCGGCAGTTTCGCGGCGCCGGTGGCGATACTTTCGTCGGCGCTGCTGTCCACATCGGGCGTTTTTCTGGCGCTGCTGGCGACCGGGACGACGTTCAATATTTCTTCGTTCATGGGACTGATCATGGTGATCGGGATTGTGGCCAAGAACGGCATCCTGCTGCTGGACGCGGACCAGAAGTTCCGGGGCGAAGGGACGCCGGCGGAAGAAAGCATGATCCGGGCGGGCGAGCGGCGCTTGCGGCCTATCATGATGACGGCGCTGGCGACGGTGGCGGGGATGATTCCACTGGCGCTGGCGTGGGGCGCGGGATCGCAGATGCTGCAGCCGCTGGCGATTGCGGTAATCGGCGGGATCCTGGCTTCGATGGTGCTGTCGCTGGTGGTGACGCCGGCCGTGCACTTCTATCTGGCGGACCGGCTGGGCCACCAGCGCGGATAGTCTTTCCTTTCTTTCCTTAGAAGACATGGGCTTTAGCGAGCCACTCCGATCGAGGCTAAAGCCTCGCGCGGGCTAAAGCCCGCCCTTCAGTCACACGTCGAGAAATATAATCTGCACGTTCAAAATCTGTCACTTAGGCAAAGTCGCGGTCCGGCCGCGAAGGTTCGGATGCTAGTCTCAAATCGGGAATAGGGTTTGTGGATGACAGAACAACGGAAGCGCAGAGCGCGGATCGTCAAGAAAGCGATTGAGAGCATCGAGGAAAAGCTGGGGACGGAAGCAATGAAACCGACGCTGGCGGACCTGGTGCGGCTACTACAAATCGAGAAGGAACTGGTTGCAGACGAACCGCGCGAAATCAGGGTGCGATGGATAGAACCGGCAGCGACCACGGAATCCTTGAAAAAGGCATAGAGTATATTGCACTTCCTTCACAACGGGCTTTTCACGAGTGCCAGTCGCGGTTCAAGGGTTTCTCCGGGCCGATCGCTTCCGGCAAGAGCCAGGCGCTTTGCCAAGAAGCCATCAGGCTCACCTATTACAACGAAGGAAGGTTGGGCCTGATCGGCGCGCCGACTTATCCGATGTTACGGGATGCCACGCAGACGACATTGTTTGCAATTCTGGACAGTCAAGATCTTCCGTACGAATACAACAAGGCCGAGAACATGCTGACGATGACACACACGGGATCGCGCATCATCTTCCGGCCGGTAGACGATTTCGAGCGGCTGCGCGGGACTAACCTGGCCTGGTTTGGACTGGACGAGCTGACTTATTCGCCAGAGGGCGCCTGGCTGCGACTGGAAGGACGGCTGCGGGACCCACAAGCGAAGACACTTCGCGGCTTCGCTGTGTGGACGCCGAAGGGCTACGACTGGGTCTATCAGAAGTTCATTGCGGACCCAGTCGCGGGATACAGCGCGATTGTCGCCAAGCCGCATGAGAACCGGTACCTGCTCGAGAAGGTTCCGGACTTCTACGAGCGGCTGAAGAACAGCTACGACGAGACTTTCTATCAACAGGAAGCGCTGGGGCAGTACCTGAGCCAGCAAGGCGGACTTGTATATTGCGCCTTCGACCGTCCGGATCATGTGAAGAGCTTGCGGGTAAACCCGAACTGCCCGCTGATGTGGGCGCTGGATTTCAACGTGGACCCAATGTCTTCGGTGGTGGCGCAGATAGAAGGCCGGACGGTGTTCGTGCTGGACGAAATCGCCCTCCGGCACGCCAGCACACGCGAAGCTTGCGAGGAATTTGAGAAGCGGTTTCCGAGCCACAGGAGCGGGGTTGTGATCTATGGCGACGCATCGGGGAACAGTCAGCACACTACGGGCGCCTCGGATTACCAGATCGTACGGGAGTATTTCCGGGTGAGCTACGGCGCACCGGTAACTTATAAGGTGCCCAAAGCCAACCCGAGCGTGCGGGAGCGGATCATGCTGACTAACGCCAAACTGCGAACGGCGAGCGGCGAGATCCGCCTACTGGTGGATTCCAGGTGCAAGGAGTTGATCAAGGATTTCGAGCAGGTGTCGTACAAAGCGGACAGCAACGCAATCGACAAGGAAAAGGATCGCCGGAGGACCCATCTTTCGGACGCGCTGGGTTACCTGTTGTGGCAGGAATGCAGGCCACAGCCGGCGATCGGCGAACACCAGGAGCGGCTGATTTGAGGACCAGATGGTGAACATCGATCGAGAGCACCCAGAGTATGCCGCCAAGAAGGCGATGTGGAAGAAGTACCGGGATCTTTACGCCGGCGGCGAACCGATGCGGGAGAACGCCTTCGAGTATCTGATCAGGCGGCACAAGGAACCTAACGATATCTATGCCGAGCGTTTAAGCCGCGTGTTCTACGAGAACTATATCGGTTCGATCATCGACTGGTACGCGGCGACACTGATGCGGCGCGAGGCGGGTTTGGTGTTCGACGGCAGCGACGACACGGCGAAGAGCTTCTACAACCTCTTTGCGGAGGATTGCGACCTGAAAGGCACCTCCATAGCCGAGTTCTTCCGCCAGCGGATTGTGCAAACGCTGGTGCAGGGACGAAGTTACATCGTAGTGGATTTTCCGCGATCGTCGGTTTCAATCAGCAACCGCGCGGAAGAGGACGCCGCGGGGCGCTCGCGGGCTTATCTGGTGGATTACTCTCCCGAGGAACTCATCAACTGGAGCTACGACGACCGCGGAGGGCTGGACTGGGCGGTGATCCGGACGTCGTCGCTGCGCAAGTCACAGGTTACGGAAAGCGACTGGACTCGCGAAACCCGCTGGATCTACTACGACCGGCACAATTACCAGGTTTATCAGCAACTGAAGGACAAAGAAGTGCGGCTGGTGGATGAAGGGCTGCACGGATTGGCCAGCCAGAACCGGGTGCCTATTTTCCCGTTGCGGGTGACCGAAGGACTCTGGCTAATGAACAAGGCGGCCCTGTTGCAACTGGAGCACTTCAACAAGTCGAACGCGCTGTCCTGGGCGCTGACGATGGGTTTATTCGCCTCTCCGGTAATCTACTCGGAACGGGAATGGAACCAGATCGTGGGCGACTCCTATTTTATCCAACTGGCTCCGGGAGACCGATTCGGATGGACCGAACCGGAAGGCAAGGTTTACCAAATAGCCGCAGACAATTTGATTCAGCTCAAAGACGAGATTTACCGGGTGTGCTATCTGATTTCGCACGCAGCCGGGCCGGACTCATCGAGCCAGCACCAGTCGGGAGCGAGCAAGCAGAGGGATTTCAGCATCACGCAAGAGGTGCTGCGGGCGTACGGCGACGCGGTAAAGGAAACGATGAAGCAAGTCCTTCGGGCCATCGCGGCGGCACGCCAGGACAACATTTCAATCGACGTTTCAGGCCTGGATGAGTTCGACATCGCGGATTTCAGCAATGAGTTAGACGACGCGCGAAAGCTGCTCACTTTAGGAATCGAATCCGAGACGCTGAAGAAACAGGTATTCAAGAAACTGGCGTTCAAGTTTTTATCGGACGTGCGGCAGGAGATTAAGACTCAGATTGCGCAGGAGATCGAGGCACAGAGCTGAACTTCTATTAGAGCGCGGCTTGGGAAAAGAGGCGGTTATGGAAGACACAGACGTACAAGCGATCGTGAAACAAGCAGTTCAGGAGTTTCTCCAAGAGCAACAGGCCAAGAGCGAGCCGGCCTACAAGACCGAGTTGGTGGAGGAACGCAAACGCCGCGAACAACTGGAACGGCGGCTGAACGAAGTGGAGGAAGAAAGCAAGCGCAGCCGGCAGGCGGCAGAGCAGGCGGAAAGAGGTTCGGCCATCCGGGCGGAGCTGCAGCGGCTGGGGGTTGCGAAGGTGGACCTGGCATACCGCGCGGTGCATGACGGTGTATTCCGCGCGGAGGACGGCCGGCTGCTGGCGCGCAGCGACGAAGGCGAAGTGCCGCTCAAAGAATATCTGAGCAACTTCGTAAGCGAGAATCCGGAGTTTCTGCCGGCGAGGATACCCGGCGGATCGGGGATCACCGGAGCGCACAAGGCACCGCGGGAGAGTACCGAAAGCGTGGACATCGAGGGCATCCGGCCGGGGATGAGTTCCGAACAGATGGAAAAGGTGCGGAAGGAGATTCTGCGCGTTGCTTCGCAGAACCTGCGCGGCATCTAGGCACGACAGGCAGGAATGCCTGAATTCAAAGGACAGGCAGAGGAGCCTGCTCAACTGAGGAGAATGAATGGCGATAATTACATCAGCTAATGTGGCCAGCGCGATTGTGAAGCTGGTGGCGGCAGACGCTCTGCCCGCCTTGGTCGGGAACCTAGTCATGGGTAACCTGGTCAACCGCGATTACGAACCAGTTTTGGCGCAGGCCGGGGACACGGTGAACATTCCGATTCCCCCGGTGCTGGTAGCCAACAACATAGCCGAAGGTGGACAAGTTCAACCGCAGAACCCGAACCTGGGAAATGCGCAGATTGTACTGAACACACACGCCGAAGCGACTTTCCAGATTCCGGATGTGACCAAGGTATTGGCGGTTCCGGACTTACTGCAGGTCTACATGCAACCGGCGGTGGTGGCGATAGCCGAGAGCATTGAGACAAGCCTGCTGAACTTGTTTGCCGGGTTTACGGCGAACACACCGGTGGGGACGCCGGGGACGCCGCTGGTGGAAGCGGTGATCGATCAGGCAGAGAGCTCACTATTCACGGCGAAGGTTCCGCCATCCGAGCCGAAGTTCCTGGTGGTGGATGCCGCGACATACTCCGCATTGCGGCAGATCGAACGCTTCAGCGAATTCCAGACAGCCGGCGAGGCGGGGCTACGGGCTCTGATCGACGGCGCGGTGGGAAAGATCAAGGACTTTTTCGTGATGCGGTCGCAGTTCGTGGCGTACACCGGCAGTTCGCCCATGACGACCCACAACCTGGCTTTCACCAAGCCGGCGATTGGCCTGGTGATCCGGAGACTGCCGCAGCCGCTGTACGGCACGGGCGCGGTGGCGCACTACGCGGAGATGGGGAACTTCGGGATGCGGGTAGTGATGAGCTACCAGCCGAATACGTTGGCTCAGCAGTTCACGGTGGACGTGCTATACGGTTGTGCGGTGATCCGCAACAACTTTGGCGTTCAAGTGAATACGTAGCTGGCGCCCACGCGAGGATGGACTCAGGCCAACAACAAGAAAGGGGGGTCGGCGCGCCCGACCCCACAAGAGACGACCATGGACTTACAAGTATATTTCAAGAAGATTCGAGCGATGGAAGAGAGCCTAAAAGATCCTTCGGTGGTGTTGGTCAGCCTCGAGACGCCCGATGGAGGACGGCAGGGAGTACGCACCGAGGTTCCGCGGCGCATCGCGGCGAGGATGATCGTGGAGGGCGGCGCGCGGCTGGCGACGGCTGAGGAAGCGCGCGAGTTCCAAGAGAAGAAGGCGGAGGCGAAGCGGCAAGCCGATCAGCTGGCGGCGGCGTCGCGGATGCAGTTCACCGTCATTTCGCCCACTGAGCTACGCAAGCTCAAGGGCGTCGCACCGGCGGGCAAAGAGTAGGCGGCCGGGACGATGGCGCTATTCACGGACGGAATATCGACGATCCAGGATCTCACGGCCCAGGACTCTTCCGTCCTGGCGACAGCGCAGACGGAGAACATCGACCTTAGCCAAAAGCTAACGCTGGCACAACAAGGACTCGGAATCGAACTGACAACCCTTCTGCAGCGCAGCAACACCTACGACTGGCAGTTCTGGCTGCAACCGGAGCCACAGTTGAACAACATCGTGGTCACGCCGCCGCTGCAGCTTTGGCACGTATTCCAAACCCTGACGCTGGTATATCAGGATGCCTACTTCAATCAACTGAACGACCGCTACAAGGGCAAGCGGGACCAGTATCAGCAACTGGCGAAGTGGGCCATGGACAAGCTCATGCAGACCGGGCTTGGCATCGCGGCCGACCCGATCCCGCAGGCAGCTCCGCCGCAACTCACGTCCATTGCCGCTGGTCAACCCGCAACGACGTACTGCGCGAGCGTGTCGTGGCTGAACGCGGAGGGCGAAGAGGGGCAGGCCAGTAATCCGAGCGTCCTTACCGTGGCGGCAGGGAATGCACTGGTGGCGCAGCCGGTCAATCAACCGGCCAACGCAACGGCCTGGAATGTGTACGTAGGGCTGTCGCCTGCGGCGATGGCGCTACAGAATACGCCGGCGCTGGCATTGGATCAAGTCTGGGTCCAGGCAGGGCCAGTAACCACCCTGGGACAAGGGCCGGGGAGCGGACAGGCGCCCGACTATCTTCGCGCATTGCCGCGAGTTATTCAGAGGGGGTAGAACATGGGATGGGTAGGCAGCACGGTGACGGCGCAAGTAGTCACGCTACTGACCGCACCGCAGGGACTAAACGCCTGCGTATCGACGCTAGCTCTGGCCGAGAGCGCAACTCCACGGCCAATCGGACAGAGTCAGATCTTGGCGCAGAACGTACCGGTCGAACTGGCCGAGCGCAGCACCCACGTACAGTATCCGGCGGTTAGCGTGTACTGCGAGAAGATCGTGAACCAGCTCAAAGAAAAATTCCGGAACTTCTCCGGCAAGGCCGTCATGACGATCGAGGTGCGCGTCTCGCAAGACAGGCTGGACGGGATCGAGAATCAACTCCAACTGTATGTCGATGCCACGACGCAGGTTCTAGACCAGAACCGGGGCGACTGGGGAGAAGGTATGTACTACGCCGGGTGCTATGAAGCGGCCTTAGGGCCCGTGAAGCATGGCGGGCAAAACTTTATCCAGGTAGGAAAGGTCAGTTTCGAGGTTGGGGTGAGCGACTAAAGCTATGGCTTCGTATATTTCATCCAATGCCAACCGCTTTTACGCGGAACTGGAAAGCAGGTACGGAGAGACGCCGGAGATCACCGCGCAGAACCGCTTCCCGGCTGTAAAGCTCACGGCCAAGAATCAGTTGGAAAAGGCCGACCGGCGCGACAAGACAGGCAGCCGCACGTTCGTCGGAATACCCGCGGGGCTGCGGCGCACGACCAGTTTCGACGTGACAACTTACATGACAAGCTGGGGGGGACAGAGTTCCGGTCCATCTTATGGACCACTGTTTCAGGCCAGTATGGGCGCCTCTCCGGCGATGTACGCGGGAGGGGCAGCCGCGGCGGGTTCCAGCGGCACGTCACTGGTCTTTGCGGCGCCACATGGGCTGGTGGCGGGGCAGGGCGTGTCCTGTAACGGAGAAATCCGGTTTGTCACGGCAATTGTGAGTGCGACGGCCGTGCAGGTGAACGCCCCGTTCTCCAACGGTCCGGCCGCGGGAACCGAGATTGCGCCTAGCATTTCGTATTTTCCAGCGACCGAACTGCCGAGCGCCAGTATTTTCGATTATTGGGACCCCAGCACCGCGCTCCAGCGGATTCTCTGCGGAGCGGCCGTAAACCGGATGACCGTAACGGTGAATGGGGACTTTCACCAGTTTGAGTTCGAGGGAATGGCGCAGGACCTGATCGACAGTTCCAGTTTCGCGGCAGGAATGGGACAACTGAGCAGCTTCCCCGTGGAGCCGGTTATTGGCGCCTTCGACTACTCGATCGTGCCGGGTAACATGGGTGAGGCGTGGCTGGGCAGTACGCCCGGCCAGTTCTATACGATTACGAGCGGGACATTCCAATTAGACAACGGCCTGGATCTGCGGTCGAAAGAATTCGGGACCAACCTGCCGCGGGCTATTGCGCCGGGGCCGCGGTCCGTAACGGCAGCTTTCAGCTTGTATGAACTGGACGATGCCGCGACGCAGGGACTGTACCAGGCGGCGCGGCAGCAGTCGCCGGTAAGCGTGATGTTTCAACTCGGCCAGCAGGCCGGCCAAGTTGTGGGCGTTTACATGATGAGCGTGGTACCGGTGGTGCCTGAGTTCGACGATAGCGATAACAGGCTACAGTGGAAATTCCAAGAATCGAAGGCGCAGGGGACTACGGACAACGAGATCGTGGTGGCGTTCGGCTAGCGTTGAGGCGAATGCGAGGGCCGATTAACAATCGGCCGCAGGTTGTCAACCTGCCGCACAAGAAAGCTTGGCTCGCCGGCGGGTCTGGAGACCCGCCGCAGGCGTGGACGCCCGCCCCACATTGACAGATCCACAACGGATGGATAGTGAGAGAAGGCTGTGTTGGCTGGTGGCTAAATGGAATACTCTAGTGTTGAAACCATTGAATCCGCGGTGGCTCCCGGGGTAAGCTTCACGGTGGTTAAGATGTCATTTGGGCGCCGGGTTGAGCTGACGCGCCGCATCCGGGAATTAGCGGCACGGAAAGAGTTCGTCGAGGCGGCCGACACTCCCGACGAAAAAATGGAAGCCGCGCTGCTGGCTTCGGAGATCGACCGTATCTATCTGCTTTGGGGCTTGAAGGAAGTCACGGGTCTGGAGTTGGACGGGTTGCCGGCGACTCCGGAGTCACTGGCGGCGAGCGGGCCTGAAGATTTGTTCCGGGAGGCTTTGGCCGCCGTCAAGCAACAGTGCGGATTGTCGGAATCCGAAAGAAAAAACTGATCGTCTCATTCCATTTTCAATTCTCCAACCAGGCCGGGTGGGAGTGCGCGACTTGCCGTAAAGCCGGCCTGGAGACGAAGCGCAGGTGCGGCTGGATGGCGCCAGCACTTGAGACGCCGGAGCGGGTGGTGTGGGCGAGAAACAATGTGGCGAGCAATATCTGTCCAAGATCGTTTATCACGGCACAAAGCATGGCATGGATCGAGGAGTATCTGGTGCGGCGTAAGTTAGGGCAGAGGGGAATCGACGGTTTGGGGACGCGCGAGGTGGAAGCTTTCCTGATTCTGGAGCACGAGCTTACGCAAGCAAACGGCAGCCCCGGCGCTGGAAACCGACACAGCGGTTCTGAGCCACGAGGGAGAAATGCCTAACACAACGCAGCAGACACTTCTGACCGCGTTCAACCAGGCGTCGCAGAGCTCGGCGAGCGGACAATCGTCAACAACCGAGCAAGGCCTAATTGACGCTCTGGGACAAGCCACCCAGGTGGTCGACTCCTTGACGCAGGCGACGGCAACCAACACTGACGCCTTAGCACAGAACAGTCAGGCAAAGAGTTCCAGCGGCGGTGGAGCGGCATCGGATGCGTTAAGCACGGCGAGCCAGTTTCTCGGCGGCGGGGGTAGCCTCATGCCGCTGGTATCGCTGTTTTCCAGCCTATTTGGAGGGGGACAGTCTCAACAACCCGCGTCCCTAGTACCTTTCTCGCTCCCTCCGTCTCTGAACCTGGAGTCCACCACCAACAACCAAGACGTGGTCTGGGGCGAGAACGGTCTGCCGCGCCCCGCAGCAAGTGGCGGGGGGGCGAACGCGGGCCAGCAGATCACCGTCCAGGTGCAGGCTATGGACAGCCAGTCGTTTCTCGATCATAGCGACGATATCGCGCAAGCAGTCAGACAGGCGATGTTGAACATGAACTCCATCAACGACGTAGTGACGAACCTTTGACGGCCATGTTCCCGACGCTAAAGACCGGCGCCGTAATGCAATACCCGGCGAAAAGGACACTGCAGTTCAACACCGACGCGATCCGTTTTTTGGACGGCACCGAGCAGCGGTTTCGAGATAACCCGTCGGTGCTGCATCGGTGGACCATCCAACTCGACTTGCTGGACGAATCCGAGCTAGCCGCGTTAGACGAGTTTTTCGTATCGAACCAAGGCAGGTTCGGCAGCTTTTCCTTCACCGATCCATGGGACGGAACGACCTATCCGAACTGCAGCCTGGGCGCGGACACATTCGGTTTTCAACTGAGGGGCGAGATGCGGGGCAAAACGACGCTGATCGTCTGCGAGAACAGGACCTAAGATGTTTTACTTTCCACAACTCTCATCGGGCGCAACCGGCCAGTTTCCAATCACAAGGCAACGCTCTGCAAGGACGGTGGTGAATCAAAGCTGGCAGGGCTACCAGGTCAAGCTGGCCGATCCGGGAGCGGCGATCACGGATTGGCATTTATCGTTCGCCGAAATGAGCGATCAGGAGTTGGCCGCTTTGGAAGCTCTTTTTCAAGCGGTCGAGGGGCGGCTTACGCCGTTCACTTTCCTGGATCCAGCCGATAACCTGTTGGCGTGGAGCGAGCAGCAAAGTCAGGCGGTCTGGCAAGCGGGGCCGCTACTGACCCTGACAGGCGGCGTGACTGATCCGATGGGAGGCACGGCCGCCTATCAGGTCAGTAACCCGACGGCCGCAACATTGACGCTACAGCAATCGATTAACGCGCCCGCGTCTTTGGACTACTGTCTCAGCGTTTACGCGCGCAGCGACCAGAGCACGCAGGTGTGGCTGGTGCGCGGCTCGGCGACGGAGGCGCAAGCGATCGGCCCAGTGTGGACCCGTCTGACGTCCGCCGGGCAGCTCCAAGACACAGCGGACTCCATTAGTTTCGGCATCGCGCTGGATCCCGGCGCTACGGTGGACATATTCGGAATTCAAGCGGAGGCGCAGACCGCCGCGTCGCTTTACAAACAGACGGCCGAGACGGGTGGCGTTTACCCGAACGCGAGGTTTCGGGACGACGCGCTCACGATCACGACAGTAGGCCCAAGCCGCCATTCCTGCGAGTTGGATATCGTCAATGTTGAGTATCTATGATTTGAAAGAGATGGCGGTGACGGACACACCGTTGCTGCTATTTCAGTGCGTGCTACAGAACGGGCAGGCGGAGTACTGGAGCACCCACCAAGTGACATATTCCGGCAACACCTACGCGCCGCGGGTGATCAAGCACAACGTGTTCTCGGTTCAGACGTCGTCCGGTCAGGGAGTGGATGCGATTCCGCGCGTGTCGCTGTCGTTGGCAAACGCCGATTCCTACTTCTCGGAATTGGAGCGATCGGTGGGTTGGAAAGGCGCCACGCTGACCGTGACGTTCTTGTTTTACAATCTGCTGGAAGCCGTCGCGACATCGGATGCCGCGGTCTTATTTCAGGGCATCGTCAACCCGCCCGACCAAAGCACCGAATCGTTATTTCAACTTTCGGCCGTGAACTGGATGAACATGCAGAGCGTGCTGTTGCCGCCAGTTCGGATCCAACGGCGCTGTCCGTGGCTATTTCCATCTACTCCACAGCAGAGGCAGGAAGCGGTGGATGGGGGCAGCAGCGGGCAATACTCGTTGTTCTACGCTTGCGGATATTCACCCGATCAGACCGGCGGCGTCGGCGCCACGGTCGGCGGCGTACCCTACACATCGTGCGCCTACACACGGCTGGATTGCGAAGCCCGGGGGATGTTCTCAGGACCGATGCGGTTCGGCGGGCTCGAGTTTGTGCCGTCATCCATTCAGGTACGCAGTTACGGCAGCGGGTGGCAGTACGCGGCCGTGGACGACAACATTGCGATCTACAACGACTTTGTCCCGTTGCTATACGGCACCGCGTGGTATCGCCCCCCCATCGTATTTACGCGGAATGACGGAAACCTGACGTACATGGAAGTACTGCTGGGGATGGGCCCCATCCAGGACGTGCAGACGGTGCTTGTGAACCAGATCCAGATTCCCGTCGGGCAATCCGGCCGGAACATGACCTCGACGGGTTGGTACAACGCGATCAGCCCAGGCGGCCGGAACGGAGCGTTCGATCCCAATTTCACGGACGCAGCGGGTAACCCGGCCGGCGATCCTTACGGCAGCATGGCCTATCTCTCAGTCGTCGTGCCGAATCAGATCAGCAACGGTCTGTCGCTGCCCACCGTGCAGGTCCTGGCGGATGGGCTGCAACTGCCGATTTACGGGTTTGACGGCAGTTACCAAAGCACAGAGTTCACCGCTAATCCGGCATGGATTCTGCTGGATATTCTGCAACGGAGCGGGTGGGGGACGAAAAACATCGATCTGACAACCTTCGCGGCGACTGCGGCGTATTGCGATCAACAGATACAGGCACAGGATCTGAACGGGAATAGCATCATGATCCCGCGCTTCCAGTGCAATTTGTGTTTGCAAAGCCGACGCAACGCGGCAGACACGATCCGGGGAATTCGGAACGCAGCCCGGCTGCTGTTCACGTACAGCGTGGGCGGGTTGCTTCAATTGCAAGTCGAGAACGCCATTGCACTGCAGCAGCCGACGCTCCCCGCGTGGAGCAACAGCACGGAACCGCTGAATGGCGGCTGGCCGGCATATGAGTTCAGCGACGGATCGACAGGCATCGCGAATATTCTGCGCAAAGCCAACGGCGAGCCGAGCGTGAAAATGTCATCCCGTAGCATCGCGGACACACCGAACCAGGTGACCGTGGAGTTTCAAGACGCGTTCAACGGATATCAGCAGGACAGCCTGCTCACAGTCGACGTGGAGGATGTCCAGCTTACCGGCCAGGTGATTACTACATCGCTCATGGCGTTGGGGATTCCGAATTACGATCAGGCCGCGCGCATCTCTCAGTTCACACTGGACAAGGCGGTCGGCGGCAACACTTACATTACATTCGATACCAGTGTAAAAGCCCTGGGCCTGCGCCCTGGCGACATCATCACCGTCACCTACCTGAAAGAAGGCTTTGAGCGCCAGCCCTTTCGGATAACTAAGATTGCGCCGGGGGCGAACTACAGGATCACCACGATTACGGCGCAAATCGAGCAGGATGAATGGTACGCGGATACCAACGGCCAGGTGCCGGGAGGCACTGGGACGTCCATTCAGCCCAATTCCGGCGTAGGGGTACCAAGGCCGTTACTCGGTAACACGATCGACTCCGGCGGCAACCTGGAATACCAGATTGCCGAGAGCTCCAATAACTCCAGCGACGGCGGTGTCGACGAAGCGTTAACGGTGGCCTTTGTCGTGCCCTCGACCACTGCAACCGGCGGACCAGGTATACCGCTGGTTAGCCTTGCGGCCACGATCGCGGCAAGTGGCACGCTGGCAGGGAACCAAGTATTGTATTACGCGGTGAGCGCGCTGGATTCCGCGGGAAACGAAAGCGGTCTCTCGTTCGTGATACTTGCCAGCATACCGGCAGGGTCAAACACGAACAGCGTGACCCTGACGGGGCTAAGCTTCGACGCCAGCACGGTAAGTTTCAACGTATACCGGGGACCGAATTCACAGCAGTTGGGCCGGATCGCCGCCAGTCAGCCTCTGAGCAGCAGCTTTACCGACACGGGATTGGCGGCGCAAGTGTGGGCGCCAACCGATCCGAATTTCGATCATGCGAACTTCTATTGGCGGACGGAGCTACAGCCTCCATACGCCGCAACCATCGCGACCGCCAACACGGTTGGCAACAGCACCGCAGAGATGAGCGGTACCAATTATACGGGCATGATCGTCCGCATTCTCAGCGGGACGGGTGCAGAACAGGAATACACAATTGCATCGAACACGGCCACGATTCTCACGCTGACCCAGCCGTGGAGCGTACAACCGGATGCTACCAGCTTGTTCGCAGTAGCGGAAGCGGCGTGGCATTTTGCCGCTACTGCCAAAACCAGCCCGGTGCAGTTCGAGATTCCGAACGAGACGGGCGTCACGCTGCACATACAGGGGAGAGGCGCAAATGTGAACAATCTGGAAGGGCCCCCGTTATTATCGACGCTGACGCGCTGGACAATCGGTGGCGGAGGCGTAGGGGATACGGCGGCTCCGCCGCAGCCGATCTTCGGGCTAGGCACATCGTCACTCCAAAGCGGCACGGTAGAACTGAGCGGGGTCTCTTTCCCGACGCTCACCAACACCACCAGCATAACGGCAGGTACGCTGACGCTGTACTACTGGAACGAACTAATAGGGAGCAGTCCATACTCGGCCGCCTCGGCGATGGCGGCAACCGACACCTTGCTGAATCTCACGCCGGCCGGGACTGCCGATGCGGGGTCGTTCGTGCAGGTCGAGGAGGAGGTCATGCAAGTGGCGGGCGTCGCAAACGGCGGGCTCCAATACCAAGTGACCCGCGGCATGCATGGCACCACCGCGACGTCCCATAGGGCACAGGTTCCTGTATACCAGTTGTTGAGCACCGTCGCGGTAGTCCCCTTTCCTTTGAGTTTCTTCGGCAGCCCACTTAGCGGCAATTGGAGCTATCCGATGCCGCTCGCTAACACAAAGGTGGCCAGCGCGGAGTTGTTTGTCACGAATACGAGAGGCAACAGCCCGACAGCCGCGATTAACCTGACACAGTCGGTGGATTATGGTTTGCGGACGCTTTCCGGCGGACAGTACTCGTTCCAGGTGCAAGGATTCCTGGCGGTGGACAGCGATCCGGCGCCGAACGTGATCGTGGAAGCGCCGCATGCGGTCGAAGATGTGTATGCGGTCGTGAAACAGGCTCCCGTTGGGGGCTCCATAATAATCACCGTGAGCCAGAATGGATCTCCCTACTGCATTCTGACAATTCCCGATGGCGGCACGGCTTCGCCCAGCGTGGACGGCTTCGGGATGCCATTGCTGGCGCAAGCGCAACTCAGCATCGCAATTACCGCAGTCGGACAGAGCAGTCCAGGCTCGGACCTCACGGTAATCCTGCGGCTGTGACCAGGCGGCCAAACGCATGACCACGCTTCAGAAGCTCACTCCCGACCAGGACTTGCAGTGCTACTTCTATCAGCCCTCGGCAGTGGCGGCCCTGAGCGCCACGAGCGCGAACGGATTCACGGTTTCGGGTTGCTGGCGCACGCAGTCCGACTGGGTGGTCGTCGAATGGAATCGCGACAACGTCTTCGAGCACCCGGTATTCCGCAACCTGCCGGACGGCGATTTGAGCGGGCTACAGCTTTCTTACCAGGAGACCCGCACCAACTGCATTGCAATCGATTCGGCGCTATATCCAACCGTGGACTGGCCCTATCTTCGCGTGTGGGCCGATTCCGGCACCGGTGAGCAGCTTTACAGGATCCCGTTGATTGGTCACGCCGCACCGGCGGCGGGAAGCTATGGAGCCGCGGCGGCGACTTTCGAACTGCAGGGTACAGCGACGGGCGCCGACTACATCGAGTTGGCGTGGGATGAAGAGCATTACACGTATCAACTGTACGGCGCCGACACGCTGGAGTCAGCCGCGGCGGCACTGGCTAACAGCATCAACACGTTCTCACAATCCATGCGGGCGTCGGCGACTGGCGCATCGATCACCCTGACGCTCGCCAACAGCGAGAGCGGCTCGAACGGCAACCGGATCGGTGTTTATGGGAACGCTTACAGTGCGCCGCCTGGAACGCCGACGGAGACTTGGCAACCGGGATGGCAACTTCTCAGCGGCGGCGTATCGCCGAGCCAGTGGCAGGTCAGGCTGGACTTCAGTTCCATCAGTGGACTGGATCATACGGGGGCCACGGTGCCGGTACCCATGAATGCGGTGCGCAAGATGCGCTGGACATGGGCCGCCGACCTGCAGCCGGGCGATTTCGCACGCAGCGAGTTTGCAGTGACAGTGTCGAACTGGACGGTTGGCGGCACAAACCGCAATTACCAAGTGGCCGGCTTCGGAAGCTGGCGCGCGGAGGACTCGGACGTTTCAATCGGCTATACAGGCCAGTGGGCGACCGCTATCGGCAATTACTCCGGCGGGTCGATCAGTTATGCAACCACGCCAGGCGCCGGTGTAACTTACTCCTACCAATCGCCGCAAAGCCATATCCTGAATTTGGGCACGCGCAGATTCCCCACCGCCGCGCAGCTAACGGTTCAAGTGGATCGGAATCCGGTACAGGTGTTGAACGTGGCGCTTCCGGGCGAAGATGTCCTGGTGCGATGGGACCTGGGAACGATGGCCGGCGGGACTCAGCACACGGTCACGATTACGCACACAGGAGCGCTTGGAGATCCTTTCTATTTCGATTTCCTGGAGATTGCGATTCCGACCGGAGCTCTTCCCGCTTTTCAGCCGGACCCGCAAACGACACTGGCTACCGACTGGGACACGCTACACTCGCAGGCCTTGGCGCCGGAGCGGACCGCGTGGCTAATCCAGGTGCTGGGATTCACCGGCAGGTCCAATCACTATGCGGGCGCGCTATGGTTCTACGAGTTGGTTGGTGCGGGCCAACAGTACGCCACCGGGACGATCGCGTTCTCCGGCACTTCGCAGTTCGGAAAGATAACGCAAGTATCTTTGGGACCGACCGAGTTTACGCACCTGAATCTTATCGGCGACACACCTTCCAGCCTGGCGCAGGCGTTCGCGCTTCTTATAAACGAAGGGGCCACCGGCGTGTGGGCGCAGGCCAACGATGGACTGCTCACGATTACCGCGCGCGCGATGGGCAGCGCCGGCAACGGACTCACGCTAGCCGTGGATGTGGGCGGCAGTACGACGCTGCAGGCACAGACGAGCGGAGCGCTGGCGGGCGGCGTGGATGGCGACTGGCTTACCGATTTGACCGCCACGCCGCGTATCAACCGCGCGGCACGCGACTGGAGCCAGAGTTTCTACACGGCCCTCAATGGCTACGGTATCGAGCCGACGGTTTCCTTCAGCACGGAACTGGGAAATGGCGATCCGTCGGCGGCCGCTGGCATCGCACAGTGTTATCCGGACGGCAGCCCATGCCGCGTGAACACGCCGGCGTTGCAGACCAATTTCTCGCCTTCGAGTCTGGCTTACTGGCAGCAGGTGTATCTTGACATGGCCACCGTCATGGCGGCTGCCGGAGTGCAACCGTATCTGCAATTCGGCGAGGTGCAGTGGTGGTACTTCTGCCCGCCAACAGACCCGGCCAATGGCAATTGGAAGCCGTCCACAAACGGGGGCATGCCTTTCTATGACGCCTACACTACCGCAACGTTTCAGTCGCAGTATGGGCGGCCCTTGCACGTGTTTACGGACCCGAGCAACGACCCCACACCATATCCGCAGGAGTCAGCTTTTCTGCCTGGACTGATCGATCGGTTCACCGCCGCAATCATGGCCTTTGTGCGGCAAACATACGCGAATGCGCAGTTCGAAGTGCTGTACCCGCCGGACACCAACGACGCTCCACTGACGAGTGTAATCAACTTACCCGCGCAGTGGTCTCCAGCGAACCTCAACGGCTTCAAGACCGAGAATTTCACCTATACGGGCGACTGCGATCTGGACAAGGCTGTCACTTCAATCGATCTGCCGATGCATCTGGGCTTTGCGCCGGCGAATAGCGCGCACCTGGTGGGCATTGGAAATTACATGGCACCGTGGGCGAAGGAGTCCCGCATTGCAAAGGGGTTGAAGATGGGGTCGGTGGTGCTGTTCGCGCTGGACCAATGCTGCCTGATCGGCTACGGGTTGCCGCTTTCGCCCTCGCCCGGGCTCGGACTGTTCATGGGCTCGTAAGCGAGCGTCAAATACTGCCCTTCAAGCCCAGGGCATCGGCCCGTTCCTGCATGGCCGACACGCAGAAGGCGATGTGCGCGTCGAGGTCCACGCCCAATTCGCGCGCGCCATTGAGGATGTCGTCGCGGCTTACGGAGCGCGCGAATGCTTTGTCCTTCATCTTTTTGCGCACCGATGGCGCATCCACTTCGAAAACGCTGCGGTGCGGTTTGACGTAAGAGACCGCGGTGATGAAGCCCGCCAGCTCGTCGCAAGCGAAGAGCGTTTTCTCCAGCGGAGACTCGCGAGGCACGCCTGTAAAATCGGCATGCGAGAGGATGGCGCGGCGGATTTCATCGCTTACGCCGCGCTCGGCCAAACGGGGCTCACCCTTCGTGGGATGGTCCGGCAGCACGGGGTGAATCTCCCAGTCGAAATCGTGCAGCAGCGCGGTGACGGACCATTTCTCCTCGTCCTCGCCAAGTTTGCGGGCGTACGCGGTGACGCACGCTTCCACCGCCAGCGCATGCTTGCGCAGGTTTTCCGATTTCGTAAATTCGTGGAGGATCTCTAACGCCTGTTGCCGGTTCATTCCAACTATAATACGCCCTTAACGCGGGGCCGCACCGTGGCAGCGGGTCCTGGAGGACTCGCGCAGACCTGGAGGTCCGCCCCACTTTTCAGCATTGGCCTTCCATGCCGCAAGGGGGCAGTTCGCCCGCCGCGCACTTGCCGCCGGAGACAAAGGCGAACTGCGCTTCTTCGGTCGAGCCTTTTAGTGCCGTGGTTGAGGATTTTCCCCCGGAGATGGTCTGCGCGACCTCGTCGAAGTAACCTGTGCCCACAAAGGTCTGATGCTTGATCGCGGAATAGCCATCCGCCTGCGCGCTCGCAAACTCCTGCTCCTGCAGCTTGGAATATGCCGCCATACCGCTTGCAGCGTAGTCTTTCGCTAACTGGAACATGCTCAAGTTCAGCGCATGGAAGCCGGCCAGAGTCACAAACTGGAACTTATAGCCCATGGCCGCCAACTCCCTCTGAAACTTCGCGATGGTCGTGTCATCCAGCTTCTTCTTCCAATGGAAGGAAGGAGAGCAGTTATAGGCAAGCAGTTTGCCCGGATAGCGGGCACGAATCGCTTCCGCGAAGCGGCGCGCCTCGGCAAGGTTAGGCTCCGAAGTTTCGCACCAGATCATATCGGCATGGGGAGCATAGGCCAGGCCTCGAGCGATAGCCGCTTCAATGCCGCCTCGAAAACCAAAGAAGCCCTCGGGCGTCCGCATGCCAGTTAGGAATGGCTTGTCGCGCTGGTCGATATCGTTCAGCAGGAGGCCCGCGCTGTTGGCGTCGGTCCGTGCGATCAGCAGCGTCGGAACCCCCATGACGTCCGCCGCGAAACGCGCGGCCACCAGTTTCTGCACGAACTCGGAGGTCGGCACTACGACTTTGCCGCCCATGTGCCCGCATTTCTTGGCGGAAGCGAGTTGATCTTCGAAGTGCACTGCGGCCGCGCCGGCCTCGATCATGGACTTCATCAGTTCGAAAGCGTTCAGGGGTCCGCCAAAGCCGGCTTCCGCGTCCGCCACAATCGGGGCAAACCAGTTCATCCCATTGCGTCCGGAAGAGTGATGGATCTGGTCGGCCCGCATGAATGCATTGTTGATCGCGCGCACCAGCGTGGGCACGCTGTTCACCGGATACAAGCTCTGATCCGGATACATCTGGCCCGACACATTGGCATCCCCGGCGACCTGCCAGCCGCTGACATAGATGGCCTTCAGCCCGGCCTGCACCTGTTGCACGGCCTGGTTACCGGTGAGAGCGCCCAGTGCCGGAATGTAGGGCTCGGTGTGGAGCAGGTTCCACAGCCTCTCCGCGCCCATGCGCGCCAGCGTGTACTCGATCCGGATCGATCCGCTCAAACGCGCAACGTCTTCCGGCGTGTACAGCCGCGTGATTCCCTCCCAACGCGCGGCCGTGCTCCAGTTGCGCAGAGTGTCGTGGTGTCCGTTTTCATGCCTTCCGTTGCTGAACATTGAGAATGCGTAGCCTCCACTTGCAGTAGATCGCGATTTCCTAAAAAAGTTAAATGGCGAGGGACGGATCGGACCAGTGGTCCGAATTGGACTACCAGATTGGTGCGACTGCCGCGATGGAGCTAACCTGATAGTGAGAGAAATCATGCCCCAAGCCCAACTGGAACCCATTCAGATCACCGCACCTGTCACCGACGCCGACCGTAGTATCCTTACCCCCGAAGCCGTGAGCTTTCTCAAAGAGCTTTCGCGGAATTTCGAAGAGCGCCGCCAACAACTGCTCGCACATCGGCACGAGCGGCAGCAGGAAATCGATCGTGGTGCGATGCCGCAGTTTCTGCCGCAGACCGCCTGGATCAGGGATTCCGATTGGGTTGCGGCACCCATGGCCGCCGACTTGCGAGATCGGCGCGTGGAAATCACCGGGCCGGTGGACCGCAAGATGATCATCAATGCCCTGAACTCGGGCGCCAGCGTGTTCATGGCGGATTTCGAAGATTCGAATTCGCCCACCTGGCGCAACAATCTCGACGGGCAGTTCAACCTGCGCGACGCGGTGAACGGCGTCATTAGTTATGTCAGCCCGGAAGGCAAGCGCTACGAATTGGGCGAGCGCACCGCGGTATTAATGGTGCGGCCGCGCGGCTGGCATCTGAATGAGAAGCACTTCCTGGTGGACGGCCAGCCCATTTCGGCCGGCCTCTTCGATTTCGGGCTTTTCTTCTTTCACAATGCCAAGGCCCTGATGGCCAAGGGAAGCGGGCCGTACTTCTATTTGCCGAAACTGGAGAGCTACCTGGAAGCGCGCCTGTGGAACGATGTCTTCCATTTCGCGCAGCGGGAACTGGGCATCCCGCGCGGCACCATTCGCGCCACGGTGCTGATCGAAACCATTCTAGCCGCCTTCGAGATGGACGAGATCATCTACGAGTTGCGGGAACACTCCGCCGGGCTCAACTGCGGGCGGTGGGACTATATCTTCAGCTTCATCAAGAAATTCCGCAACCGGCCCGACTTCGTGCTGCCCAACCGCGCGCAGGTCACCATGGAGCGGCATTTCCTGAGCTCTTACGTGCAGCTTCTGATCGAGACCTGCCATCGCCGCGGCGTGCATGCCATGGGTGGGATGGCGGCGCAGATTCCCATCAAGAACGATCCGGCGGCCAACGAACAGGCGCTGGAGAAGGTGCGGCAGGACAAGCTGCGCGAAGTGCGCGCCGGGCACGACGGCACGTGGGTGGCGCATCCCGGCCTGGTGCCCGTGGCCAAGGAAATCTTCGACACGCACATGGCGGGTCCGAACCAGTTGCAGCACCGCCCGCAAGTGCAGGTGGCCGCCGCGGACCTGCTGACGGTGCCCACTGGCGACATCACCGAAGCCGGGTTGCGCTGGAACATCGACGTGGGTATCCAATACCTTGAAGCGTGGATGCGCGGCAACGGCTGCGTCCCGATTTATAACCTGATGGAGGATGCCGCCACCGCCGAAATTTGCCGCGCGCAGGTCTGGCAGTGGGTCAAGCACGGCGCGAAGCTCGACGACGGCCGTCCGGTGACCGCCGACCTGGTGAAGCGCACGATTGCGGATGTGACCGAGAGCTTGCGCGGCTCTATTGGCGGCGAGGCGCTCGCGCGCGCCGCGGGGATGTACGAGCAGATGATGACCAGCGGGGATTTCCCGGAGTTTCTGACGCTGGTCGCGTACGAGTATATCGATTAACGGTGATGGATCGCTTCGCTCAGTGAGGCTGCTCGGAAAAGCGAGTTTTTCCGGAACTTGTCATCGGGGTAGCTGTCCGGCTAGCTCGCGCAATTGTGGGAATTCAGGTAGCTCGGCCGCAGTAGCATCCATCAACTGGAGCGCCCCGGTGATGAGGCGTTGCGCCACCTCGGGCGGCGCGGGCTGGAATCCGTGCCCGGAGTACGACGCATTTCGGGCCAACAGCGCAGCCGGCAGCCCGCTCTGGCGAAAGCGCTTTCCAACCGGGTCGCCGAGGACTTCGAGCAATCGGTATGCGTCCTGCAGACCGAGCTTCAGGAAACCATTCTCAGCCTTGGGGGACCACTCCGCGCGCAGCGCCGCAGGCAGGCTGTCGAGCGCCACCTTCGCCGTAGAGGCGACGCCGTGCGTGTCCGCCAGAAGCCACTGCGCGGCGGCCTCTATGGCGCGATACGAGCGGGCCACGGAATCGTCGTAGCGGCACTCCCGAAGGCGTCTTTGTGCGTTCGCCAGCAAATCCACGACGAAGACGCGGGACGGCCTGGCGCGCTCCCCCATCGCGCCCAGGAATTGGCGCGCCCGGGCGCCTGCCGCGACGAACAACTCGATGGAGCGGGGCGAGACCAGTTGCACGAGCAGGTTGCGCTGGGCATCGAACGATGCAAACGAGCGCAGGGCCGCGGGGTGATCGAAGCGGTCCCAATTGGCGTAGCCTTCGAGGAAGTGCACAAGCGCGGCCACCGCGTTCTTAAGCGGCCCGGAGGAGATGCGGTTTCGCGCTTCGGCCGCCAGCGCGGCAGCGCCCGCATAGTTGCCGCTATCGAAGACCACGCCGAGGTCGTCGAGCAACTGGTAGCCCAAGGAGTTCCAGGGATCCTGAAAGTGGACGACCTGCTCGCGGCCGGAGACCACGATTCCAAGCCCGTCTTTGGTGCGCTCGGCGCCGCCCACGTACTGCAGGCGGCAGGGCCACACGCGCGCCATGAGGCCAAGGGCGAGCGTCATGCACTTAGTGCCGCCGGTAAAATCCACCGTGACGGCATGCTCTGGGCCGCGGGCGATCCATCGTTCGACCTCCGGCGTGACGCTGCGATGGATGGCTTCGACGGAGCGCTCCAGATCCTGAGCGCTGGGCAACTCCACGACCTCCAGCCTGCCGGAATCATAAGGCTTGCCATGGGAGGCGAGTAACATCATGATACCCGGCTTGGCGGGGTCGCCCGGCTGGGCCTGCAAGGACAGTTTCGAACCGGGCGAGCAGAGAAACACGACGCGGGACGGATCGCAGGCCAGAATGGAGGCCACGACTTGCTCGGGCGCGCTGCCCACGGTGCAGATGAGCAGAATCGGTTTCATGGGGTCAGGCTCCCGGTTTGAGGAATTCGGGGGCGAGATAGCGGAGGTCATACTCCGCCACCCGGTAACCCAAATGGCCGTGGACGTACTGCAGGCGGCGGCCCTGTTCGAAGGTGAGCGCGGCGGCCACCGCACTGCAGATCTTGCTGCCGCTGGTGATATCCATCAAAAAGCGGTCGTCAGGTTGGTTTTCCACCTTTCGGAAGATGGCGTTGACCGCTTCGGAGAGGTCATGAAAGTCGTCGAAATCCACGCAGGGCGGCTCGGGAGTGACCAGCCCGTCCTGCCCCAAGCCTTCCTCCACCAGCCGGCAGAACGAAGCGGCGTACTGTCTGGTTTGCGGGGAGGCGATGAGGTAGACGCGGCCCAGTTGGCGACCGGCGAGTTTAGCCAGGCGGGCGTGGTGGGCGATAGCCTCCAGGGGCATGCGCCAGGGCGAGCCACAGAGGAACGGGGGACACCAGGCCGGATCGAGGAGGTTGAGGCGAGCCTGCTGGACGGCCAGGAGCAGGGCGTCCTTCTCGATCTGCGCCGGATTTCCCGCGTACGGGGGGCTGAGGAAAAAGATTAAGTTGGGACAGGCGCGGGCTTCGCCGGCGAAGTGGACAGCTACGCCCGCATGGCGGCGGGAGTGCTGCCAGAGCTGCCAAATAAGCCAGAGCAGCGCGAGGGAGCCGGCCAGCAGCGCGGGATCATACAGGTTCCAGCGCAGCCCGTGGCGCACAAAATACTCGAGCATGCGGGCGGAGGTGCCTGCCAACCAATCCACCGCGACGGCGGCAGCGACCACCAGGGCGTACTTAGTCCAATCGGCGGAAAACAGCTTCTTTAACGAGCGTTTCACGGGGCCCTCCTTCACACAGGTGGATGTGCAGCATGGAAACCAAGAGCCTCAATCCCCTTCGCATCGGGGCTAGTTCTTCCTCTGGGGAGTCATAAACACGGGGCAAGACACGAATGCGTCTCAATCCCCTTCGCGTCGGGGGCTAACTCTCCTTCTGAATAGCACTTGCGTGTACGTGACGAATCACTGGTGTCTCAATCCCCTTCGCATCGGGGCTAACTCTCCTTCCGGTGGTTGCGAGCGAGGTTATCGTTCACGGAATGTGGTCTCAATCCCCTTCGCATCGGGGCTAACTCTCCTTCGCGAAAGAATAACAGAGCAGATGAATACAGCGGGTGTCTCAATCCCCTTCGCATCGGGGCTAACTCTCCTTCACACAAACGATGAATTACGGCAACATGCACACCAAGTCTCAATCCCCTTCGCATCGGGGCTAACTCTCCTTCCGGGCAGAAGGAGAAGGATATGACGAATTTGACTGAAGTCTCAATCCCCTTCGCATCGGGGCTAACTCTTCAGATTAGGGAGAAACGAAATGACGAAGAATTTATTGTCTCAATCCCCTTCGCATCGGGGCTAACTCTCCTTCACGCTGACCAAGAAGGCACCACCATCCCAGATTCCAAGTCTCAATCCCCTTCGCATCGGGGCTAACTCTCCTTCGGTAACGAAGAGAAGCTCTGAAGTGCGCATCAAAGTCTCAATCCCCTTCGCATCGGGGCTAACTCTCCTTCTTATCGTTGATTCGCACCGGTTTTCGGTGTATCCGTCTCAATCCCCTTCGCATCGGGGCTAACTCTCCTTCATTTCAACTGAAAGGACCAAAAATGGGAAGTTTTTGTCTCAATCCCCTTCGCATCGGGGCTAACTCTCCTTCACTATAACACCGTTGGGTTGATATCAGGTGGAAAAGTCTCAATCCCCTTCGCATCGGGGCTAACTCTCCTTCCGAATGAAAAGATCTTGAAGGCTTTGTTAGTAGTATTGTCTCAATCCCCTTCGCATCGGGGCTAACTCTCCTTCAAATCGTGTGAAGTACAACGCAGACGATTACCTTTATGTCTCAATCCCCTTCGCATCGGGGCTAACTCTCCTTCTATAGGATAAGGAAATCACATGACCAAACACATTTGTCTCAATCCCCTTCGCATCGGGGCTAACTCTCCTTCGGACCATATGCCGAGCGAAAGATCTCGAAATTCACGTCTCAATCCCCTTCGCATCGGGGCTAACTCTCCTTCATCCGTAGGAGGAAGCATGTTGCAACATGCGAACGGTCTCAATCCCCTTCGCATCGGGGCTAACTCTCCTTCTGGGCAAGTCTGACCAAGAACTATCAGGACGTGAACGTCTCAATCCCCTTCGCATCGGGGCTAACTCTCCTTCCCGATGTCACGCGCGCATCGACGAACTGTTGAATGGTCTCAATCCCCTTCGCATCGGGGCTAACTCTCCTTCTGAATTCAAACGTCATGCGGACTTTGTCCGTATTGTCTCAATCCCCTTCGCATCGGGGCTAACTCTCCTTCCAGGCAACACGCACCCATGTACCTACTATGGATTGAGTCTCAATCCCCTTCGCATCGGGGCTAACTCTCCTTCAGGAGGTATTGATGGCAACGCACAAGTACATTCAGTCTCAATCCCCTTCGCATCGGGGCTAACTCTCCTTCTTTAAAGGAGAAAGCATGAAAAGAAAGACTGCTTGTCTCAATCCCCTTCGCATCGGGGCTAACTCTCCTTCCATGACAGGAGTTTAAAATGCGACGTACGATTTTTGTCTCAATCCCCTTCGCATCGGGGCTAACTCTCCTTCAAAACTTTTTCGAGGTGAAACAACAATGCGTTCGTCTCAATCCCCTTCGCATCGGGGCTAACTCTCCTTCTGGAGAAAAAAGCAACATGACGATTCCAAACGGTATCGTCTCAATCCCCTTCGCATCGGGGCTAACTCTCCTTCGAGACAGGAGAGGAGAAGGCGGCGGTAGGAAGAAAGGTCTCAATCCCCTTCGCATCGGGGCTAACTCTCCTTCAATACAAGGAGAACATGATGTACATGTGCAGTATGCGTCTCAATCCCCTTCGCATCGGGGCTAACTCTCCTTCAGATCGATCTTTTGAGAAAAATCATAAGCCGCGTTTGTCTCAATCCCCTTCGCATCGGGGCTAACTCTCCTTCTTATGAACACTACGCTCAGAATCGTGCTGCTTAACGTCTCAATCCCCTTCGCATCGGGGCTAACTCTCCTTCATCTTATCAAGGAGATCAGAAAAGCATGGGTACGAGTCTCAATCCCCTTCGCATCGGGGCTAACTCTCCTTCAAATATGGAAATCACACCAATCGACCCGAAGTACGTCTCAATCCCCTTCGCATCGGGGCTAACTCTCCTTCCCTGCCTTCAGGAAGTCCATTCGTTGCAAGCACATACAGGCCGAAAAACCTTAACCTCGGAGAAATTCATGCAAATTGGCCTCCTCGCGGCGCAGCAGGGCACCGCCGCATCAAATAATATAATACGGTTCATCCTTGGGCGTCTCGGCCAAGCCCAACATTTGCGCTTTCCCGCAACAGGCGCGGCAGAGCAGGAAGATGTGCACTTTATCCTCCTCGGAGTTCACCTCGCGGCGCAGCGCCTCAATCATCTTGTGGGCCAGTTGGTCGTCGAGATCCGCGACGAAGACGCTGTACTGCACGCGCCGGCCGTAGTCCTTCAGGGTATCGGCGACCCGGTTGCGCCGATGGTCGTCAACCACGTCATAGCATACTACGTATCTCATTTGGTCTCCGGTGCCAGTTCCACCCGGAATGGAGTCCAAGGCGCGCCGTCGTCAATAGCGGCGGCCAGGCGCTCGACCTCGGCGCGCAGCGAGTGCCGGAAAGACCGGCCTGCCGTGCGCGTCTGGAGCATCCAGGTCTCGTATTCGGCAAAGAACCGTTTGGCGGCTTCGGGCGTGAGCAGCGCCAGGTGTTCATCGGGGTCCCGGTGGAAATCGCGCTCTCCCAGGATACCCAGATTCACGAGGCGCAGGACAAAACGGTCCGCGGCCGGCGCGCGAAACGCCTCGATCAGGTCCAGCGATAGAGAGGGACGCCCGTAGTCGATCTGGTGAAGAAAGCCGAGATAGGGGTCGAGACCCACGCCGTCCAGCAGGCCGGTCAGCTCGTGAGTGAGCAGGGTATAGGTTAGGGAAAGCAGGGCATTCAGGGGATCGGGGGCGGGATGTTTGCGGCGGCCTTCCCAGGTGAAGCGGCTCTTGTTGAACCGCATGAGGGCTTCGAAGTAGGTGTGGGCGGCGGAGCCTTCGATGCCATCGAGCATGGCGATGGCGGGGGCGGCGGCGCAGCTTGCGATGGCATCTTCGAAATCGGAGCGCCAGCCCGCGCGGAGCACGCCAGGGTTCTGGCCGGCCAGGTCCTCCGGAGCGGCCAGACTGTTGGCGATTTTTTGCCTGACGATAGCGCGGGCGAACTCGATGGCCCGCGAGGCGTCGGCGTAGGCCTGGAACTGGCGAACGCGCAGCAGCACATTCTTGCCACTGGCCGGGACGGCTGCGCCGATGAAGCGGCCGTTACGAGTGAAGAAGCTAAGCCGGACGCCTTTGTCGAGCATTTCACCGGCGGCGGCCGAAGTGATTTGGACGTTGCCGAATACGAGTACGGCTTCGAGCTTGTGGTAGGGCAGATCGAGGGTCACGCGATCCTCGATCTCAACGATGAGGCGGTCTCCGCTCTTGCGCAGGACGGATCCCTGTTCGGTCAGATACGGAAACGACATGGCGGTATCTCCTGGCGGTTGGATTGCGGTGGCGGGCCGCGGCGCAGGCACGGCGGGAGGGGATGGCGGGCGGCCGCGTTTGCGCAGGCGGAACTTGTCCAGCAGAAGCTGCGGCATGCGGTGGGCCATGAAGAGCACGCGTCCGCGGGCGTGGTCGTGCTTCCAGGGGGTGAAGACCTTGTCGCGCAGGAACATAGCGCCGATGAAGGAAAAGCCCTCGGCGAAGGAGCGCACCTGGGACTTATCCGGGTTCAGCTCCAGGTCGAGGAGTTTCAGCTCTTCACGCACGGTGGCGAGGAGGCGCTGGGCTTCGTCGGACGACTCGCAGAGCAGCAGGAGATCGTCCGCGTAGCGGATGAGGCGGGCGCCTTGCGCCTCCATGCGGCGGTCGAACTCGGAGAGGAAGTAGTTGGAGAGGAGCGGGGAGACGGGTGCGCCCTGGGCGACGCCGCGGCGGAGTTTGTGGAGGCGGCGGCCGTCCCAATACCAGGCGTGGATCCATTGTTCGAGGAGGGGCAGGGCGGGGCGGGCATCGGGATCGGCGAGGAGGCGGTCGAGGAGGATGCGATGGCTGACGCGTTCGAAGAAAGCGTGGATGTCGGCGGATACGGCGAAGAGGCAGCCGCGGTCGCGCCATTGGGTGGCGCGGGCGATGGCGCGGTCGACGCTGCGGCCAGGGCGGTAGGCGTAGCTGGCGGCGAGGAACTCGGGCTCGAAGGATTTGGAGAGGCGGCGGGCGACGGCGGTTTGCACGATGCGGTCGCGGACGGTGGGGATGAGGAATTCGCGCTTGCCGGCGTCGCCGGGTTTTTCGACCACGATTTGGAGGAGGGGGAGGCAGCGATAGGCGCCGGTGGTTACCTCGGCGGCAAGCTGGTCGAATCCGCCGGAACCGTGGCGGGCGTAATGCTCGATGGTGACGCCGTCGGCTCCGGCGCAGCCGGCGTTTTCCGAGACGCGCTGCCAGGATTCGGCCAATTCGGCGGGAGTGAGGTCGAGCATACTCGGTTACGCTTCCGGGCGGAGGATGGCGGGGACGGCGAAGGCGAAGCCATACTGAATGGCCTTCGGGAACTCGTCATGTTTACGAGCTACCTCGACGCCCCGGCCATACCAGGGGCGTGGTTGGGCGGCGGTATGGAAGCAGGATCCGGGCGTGAGTTGCACGAGGCGGCCTTTGAAGGGATGCTTGACGGAGGAGCCGTGGTACTTGGGATACGAGACGTGGGTCCTCCATGCGCCTTGGGTGGGGTCGGTGCGGGCGGGCACGAAGTGACTCAGGGAGACGAAGCCGTTGGCGCCTGCGTAGTTGTCGAGCGCGGGGTACGGCTCGGCTTTGCCGTCCACGGTGAAAGCGCCCAGGCCGGTCGAGCACTTTTTGCCGAATCCGGTCACCGAGAGCAGGTCGATCAGGGCCTCCAGAATGTCCGGGGCCTCCGTGCGGATGTAGAGGGAGAAGAAGCCGCCGGTGTCCGCGGAGAGGATCTGCTGCTCGACTTCGAACAGCGCGCCTCCTTCGGTATCGGTGCGGTCGGTGGCGCGGTCGAGCGAGGCTTGCCGGCGGTCGGCGTGGCTGGACTTTTCGCCGCCGGAGAGGGAAGGCGGGGTGAGGAGACCTGGGTCTAGCAGCATCCGTTGGAAATCGGGGGGGCGCACCCAGACGGGGACTTTGGCTTTGTCGCCCGCCGGAGTCTTGTAGGCGGGTCCGAGCGGGGCGGGAAACCAGTCGCCCGGCAGGGCGTCGCTCAGCAGAAAGGGAGGGTCGCCGGACTGGAAGCCAGCGATCCATTTGAGCAGCGCGTCCTCGCCGTAGGCTTCCGCGCAACGCCAAGCGAGCGCGCCGAACAGGGAGTCGGCGTGCCAGGGCGTGGCCCAGGGCGAGGTGGGACGCAAGCGCAGGCGCCAAGTGGTCATGGAAACGTGGGCGCCTTCTGCTGGTCGATCTTGACGTCATGGAAGCTGACTTTGCCGGAGCCCCGGCTGATGCCCGAGCCGACGCCGTCGGACTCCGCAACGAACCTCATGACCTTTTGGATGGTTTCGATGAATTTGGCGCCGTCGTCGCCGGCGAATTCGCGCAGCACGATTTCGCCGAGGAACTCTGCGCCGGGCGGCACGCGCTCGCCCGTGCGGGGGTGCTGGGCGGCCCCAGTGGCGCGGTTGGAGAGGCTCTCGGTCTTCAGTTCGAGCGCGGGCTTCTTGTCGCGTATGGCAGCGTCCCAGTCCTCTCGCGCTGTCTCCGTGAGTTGGGCGTCGCGCACGACGACCCGCGTGGGCGCGGACGGCAACACGTAAGAGGTGGCCCTAGCCGCGCCAAAAATCACGCAGACGGGGCAGTCTGCCTTTCCGCAGGCGCAGGGCGTGCCCTTCTGGGCGTCGTACTTGCCCAGGATCTTTTCGAGCGTGCTCCGCAGTTTGCCCTTGAGGGACGAGCCGGGGATGTACGGGTAGCCGGTGCGCGGATTCAGGATGACGCGGAGGTTTGGCTCGACCGTGCTGCCGATCTCCAGGCCGGTTTCGCCACCATGCACCGCGAGGCCTTCCTCGGCGCGGATATGGAATTGATACTTCCAGTAACCCGACAGACGCTTGCCGGGAACAAACTGGTCGCGCTGGTCGCGCGGATTTCTACCAGGGGTCATGTCCTCTCCTTTTCGCTCAGCCGGCCGGCGCAGAAGCCGACCAGCGCTTCAAAATGCTCCAGAAATGCTTCGAGACTTTTTCCTTCATCTGTGGCCACAACGCGGTTGGCATTCTCGCGGACGAAATCGTGAAAGGTCCGGGTGATTCGTCCCTTGGCGAGCCGGTCGTTGGCATGGGATTCCAGCTTCTTGATCTCATTGACCGCCTCGGCGAGCGTAAGCCCGCGGCGCCAGGCGTGTTCGGTGCGCTTCACGTGCCCGTAGAAGCTTCGCAACTGGTGCGCCGCGAGTTGGGGTCTTTCGTGCTCCAGGAACTTGGCGATGTCCTCAGGCAGGGTCGTGAGATACTCGATTTTCAGAACCTTCTTCCCATCTTTGGTTTCTTCAAAGTACTGAGGGTAATCGATGGGGAATCGGTATGATTCCTGAGCCGGTTTCATTTGGCCTCCTTATCGTCCTTCGCGCGCGGTGCAGCCAGCAGGGCATAGCGCACCACCGTGGGGGCGCGCCGCCATTCGTCGCCGCCAGCCAGAACGTCGCGCACCCATTGCTCACAGTAGGGATCGGGGTTCCTGACGTTGCGCACGAACTGGTGGTGCAGCAACGGCCTCCATAGGCCCCGTTCGATGTTGCCTTTGGCCTGCGAGAGTTGCAGGATGTCCTGCAGGAAGGCGGACGCGAAGTGCCGCCGGCTATCCGATGGCGCTTCGCCTCCAAGCAGCGCATCGGGGACCGCGCGCGCGCCATACCAGCGGAGCACGTCTCCCGCCCGCCGCAGGATTTTGCGGAATTCCTTCCAATCGGCCACGGTCCCCAGGGCACAGATGCGGTCCCTGATTTCGTCGGTACCCTTACCCTTGGCGCGATCCAGAGCCTGGGTGGCTTCGTCGGACTTGGTGAGGATGTGCTGATGCGGCTTCCCGAGCGCGAGGCCCGCTGAGAAGGTCAGGTTTTCGGGAGCGGTCAGTGTTTGAAATGCCTCTCGCAGCTTGACGGCTAGATCGAGGACATGGTCCCACGGGCCGATCACGTACAGGTCGTCGCCGCCGCCGTACACGGGGTAGATAAACCGATAGCGCGGTTGCTCGATTAACTCCTGGACGTAGTCGCAGAAAAAGGTTTGAAGCATCCGGCTGAGGCCCCAGATGCGCGATGGGTTCCCTTCCAGGCTGCCGAAGCTCGCGCCCATGCGATCGGCATCGATGCGCAGGTGGCCCAACCATTGTTTGCCGGCCGAGTGTTCCGCCAGGTCTTCAAAGTCTAGGGGCTCGCCATTGATGTTCGGGAAGTGGTGCAGCACCTCGTGGCGCTTCACTCGCGGCTCTTCTCCGGGCGGGAACTGCCAGCGGCTCAGCCAGGTTCCGCGGTCCATGTCGTCCGTGCAATCCTCACAGACGTCCTGACCGTCGATGCGTTTGAAGCGCGACATGGTTCGGAGGCAAGCGGGGCACTTACCCCAGCCTTCGCCCGCGGCGGCGAAGAATTGATCCTCGCGCCAGCCGTTTTCGGAGAGGAGTACGTGCTCCAGTGGCCTGTTGCGCCGCTTTCGATGTTGCTCAAATAGTCTATCCTTGGGTACCTTAGCGTCGCTATACGGAGCCGCGGCTAGGTGAAACGCGACTTCACCGCCGAGATCGGCGAACAGTTCGTGGTCGAGCCGGGCCTGCAAAGCGGCGAGCTTGGGTTCCCATTCTTTTTCGAAGGGAGCGGTAATTAGGAATCGGCCTCCGGCCACGTAGAACAACGACGCGCGCTGGAATTCGCGGCACACGCGGTCGGCGATTTGTATGGTTTCTTCGGCAACCCGGAAGGACCGCGCGCGCAGGCGTTTGGCGGCTCCGCGAGCGCCGGGCACGGGCTTCAGCACATAGGACTGAATGCCGGCGAAATCACCTTCAATTGCCAAACCATTGGCGGGCCAAGTTACGTCCGCGGGTTGGTCGCCGGTCCAGACGCGCTTGAACTTAGTAAGCCGCTCTTGTAACTGGTTATCGCCCACTCGGTCTCCCTATGGGTCCAGTTCAATGTACCATGGCCGATTACAGGGCGCGCAGCGCGGGATGAGCGGGGCTGAAGCCCCGCGCGGGCTAAAGCCCGCCATCCAGGATCGCGCTAAACTGGACAGACGTGCCCACGGCGCAGCGCATGACACCCAAGAAGACCCGTTCCGCGGCGGCGGCGCAGAAACCCGCGCCGGCACCCGAAATCCCGCCCCTGAATTCGCCGCAGCTCTACATCAACCGGGAGCTGAGTCTGCTCGCCTTCCAGTTCCGCGTGTTGGAAGAGGCCCAGGACGAACGGAATCCGCTGCTGGAGCGCGTCAAATTCCTTTCCATCGTCGGCTCCAACACGGACGAGTTCTTCATGGTGCGCGTGGCCGGTTTGATCGACCAGGTGGACGCCGGCATCCTGGATGTGGGCCCCGACGGTATGCATCCGACGGCCCAGTTGGTGGCCATCCGCCGCGAGGTCAAGAAGCTGCTGGCGGAAGCGCACAAGTGCCTGCACGACCAACTCCTGCCGGGGCTGGCCGAAGCGGGCGTGCAGATTCTGGATTACGCCGCGCTGAACGAGAAGCAACTGGCCATCGCCGATACGTATTTTCGCGAGACGGCTTTTCCCGTTCTGACGCCGCTGGCCTTCGATCCCGGCCGTCCGTTTCCGCATATCTCCAACCTCAGCCTGAACCTGGCCGCGCTGATCCGCGACAAGGACGGCGTCGAACACTTCGCGCGCGTGAAGGTACCGGATTCGCTGCCGCAATTCATCCCGCTGAAACGCCCGCGCAAGAAGAGCCGCAAGCGCGCGCCGCGCGAGGAGACTTTCGTCTGGCTGGAGCAGGTGATCTCGGCCAATCTGCCCGCGCTGTTTCGCGGCATGGACGTGATCGAGGCGCATCCTTTCCACGTCACGCGCGACGCGGATATCGCCATCAAGGAACTGGAAGCGGAGGACCTGCTCGAGACCATCGAGGAAGGCGTGCGGCAGCGGCGCTTCGGCAGCGTGGTGCGGCTGATGGTCTCCGACGACATGCCCGCGCACATTCTCGAGATCCTGGTGAACAACCTGGAAATCGATGCCAGCCAAGTGTTCCGCGTGCGCGGGCCTCTCTCGCTCAGCCGCCTCATGCACCTGTACGCGCTGGACCGGCCGGACCTGAAGGACGCTCCTTTCATGCCCGCCGTGCCCAAGACGCTGGCGGCGGCCACTGCCGAGGAAGACGTTTTCGCGCTGATCCGCCGCCAGAATATCCTGCTGCACCATCCCTTCGATTCCTTCCAGCCGGTGGTTGATTTCCTGAAGAAGGCGGCCAGAGATCCCAACGTGCTGGCCATCAAGATGGTGTTGTACCGTATCGGCCGAAATTCGCCGGTGGTGGAAGCGCTGCTGGAGGCCAACGAAGAAGGCAAGCAGGTGGCCGTGCTGGTGGAGTTGAAGGCGCGCTTCGACGAGGAGAGCAACATCGAGTGGGCGCGCGCGCTGGAAAAAGAAGGCGTGCATGTGGTGTACGGCCTGCTGGGGCTCAAGACGCATTGCAAGCTGCTGATGGTGGTGCGGCGGGAGGCCGGCGCGATTCGCCGGTACATTCACCTGGCCACCGGCAACTACAACGTGGTGACGGCGCATCTGTATACCGACATCGGCATGCTCACGTGCGACGACGAACTGGGATCGGATGCGACCGACCTGTTTAACTATCTGACCGGATACTCCGCCAAGACGGACTATCAGAAGCTACTGGTTTCGCCGGTGAATTTGCGCGACCGTTTCGAGGCCATGATCAAGCGCGAGATTGCGCTGCAGGCCAAGGGCGGGAAGGGGCACCTGATCTTCAAGATGAACGCCCTGGTGGACCCGCAGGTGATCCGCCTGCTGTATATGGCGTCGCAAGCCGGCGTTAAAGTGGACCTGCTGGTGCGCGGCATCTGCTGCCTGCGGCCGGGGATTCCGGGGGTCAGCGACAATATCCAAGTGATCAGCGTAGTGGGGCGGTTTCTGGAGCATAGCCGCATTTACTATTTCCGCAACGGCGGGAAGGAAGAGATCTATCTGGGCAGCGCGGACCTGATGCCACGTAACATCAATCGCCGCGTGGAGGTGCTGTTTCCGGTGGAAGGCCCGGACTTAGTCAAGCACGTGCGCGATGAGATATTGGCGGTCTATTTGACTGACACTGTCAAGGGCCGGCAGATGAAGAGCGATGGAACGTATGTGCGGCGCACGGCGCCGAACGGCAAGCGCGCGGTGAATACTCAAGAGTGGCTGTTGAGGCAGGCGGCGAAATAAAAAGACAGAAGACAGAAGTCAGAAGTCAGAATTCCGGCTGCTGCTGTGTCATGCAATGCAGCGTTCCTAGTCCCCACACTAACTCCACGGCGTGGATGCCGGCCACTTCACGATCCGGGAACAGGCGGGTTAGCGTGTTTAGCGCTATGCGGTCGTTTGGATCGTTGAAGGTCGGCATTAGTACGAGACCGTTCGCGATGTAGAAATTCGCGTAGCTGGCAGGCAGGCGGCGGCCGTTGAAGATCAGCGGGGCGGGCATGGGCAGCTTTACTACGCGCAAGGGCTGTTTGCGGAGGATAGTTAGGTTTTCGCGCAGAGGCTCGTAGTTTGGGTCGGTGCGATCCGGCTCAGAGGCTATTACCACGGTATCGCGAGTCACAAAGCGGGCTAAGTCATCGATGTGACCGTGGGTGTCGTCTCCCACGATCCCGTTATACAGCCAGATAACCTGGCGTGCGCCTAAGTAGTCTCGCAGCGCTGTCTCTATCTCGCGCCGGCTTAGTTGCGGATTGCGTGCCTGCACGGGACTGAGCAGGCACTCTTCGGTCGAGAGCAGCAGCCCGCGGCCGTTCACGTCGATGCTGCCGCCTTCCAGCACCAGGTCCGGCTCCCAGGCGCGCAGCTTTAACGCGGCTGCCAGCGCGGCGGGAATGGCGGCGTCGTTCCGCCAATCGTCATACTTGGCCCAGGCGTTGAAGCGCCAATTGGTGAGCGCCACTTCGCCCGCGCGACTCTTGACGAACAGCGGACAGTAGTCGCGCGTCCAGCTTCGGTCGGTCGGCGCGTGGAAGAACTCGATCGCGTCCATGGTGGCGCCTGCCTTGCGCAGAATGCGCCGCGCGGCATCTTCGGCGGCGCGGTCCTTTATCAGAATACGCACGCGCTCGACGCGCGCCAGCTTGCGCACGACTTCGGCGTAGACCCATGAAATGGGCGCGAAGCGTCCCGGCCAATCGTCGCGATTGTGCGGCCAGGCGATCCAGGTGGCCTCGTGCGGCTCCCATTCGGCGGGCATGCGGAAGCCCAATGCGCGCGGAGTTTCGGTCATCAGTCGATCACGCGCTCGGTGATGGCGCCGTACGCGTCGATGCGCCGGTCGCGCAGGAAGGGCCAGTTGCGGCGCACCTCTTCGATGCGGCGCGGGTCGCACTCCGCGATCAGAATCTCCTCGCGATCGTGCGCGGCTTCGGCCACCACCTGGCCAAACGGGTCGGCCACGAACGAGCCGCCCCAGAATTCCAAGCCGCGATCCGGCGGGCCTTCGAAGCCCACGCGATTCACGGCCGCCACGTAGATGCCGTTGGCGATGGCGTGCGCGCGCTGGATGGTGCGCCAGGCGTCGTGCTGGGCCGCGCCCGATTCCTCCTTTTCCGCGGGATGCCAGCCGATGGCGGTGGGGTAGAACAGCACCTGCGCGCCGGTGAGGGCGGCCAGGCGCGCGGCTTCCGGATACCACTGATCCCAGCAGACCAGCACGGCCACGCGGGCGTGGCGCGTTTCGAAGCTGGGGAATCCCAGGTCGCCGGGAGTGAAGTAGAACTTTTCGAAATAGAGCGGGTCGTCGGGGATGTGCATCTTGCGATAGATGCCCGCGAGCGCGCCGTCGGCGTCGATGATGACGGCTGTGTTGTGATAGACGCCCGCGGCGCGGCGCTCAAACAGCGACGCGACGACGACCACGCCCAACTCGGCCGCCAGCCGGGAAAGCGCCGCGGTGGAGGGGCCGGGGATGGACTCGGACAAGTCGAAGAACGAGGCGTTCTCTTCGCGGCAGAAATACTGCGAGCGGAATAGTTCCTGGAGGCAGACGATCTGCGCCCCGCGAGCCGCAGCCTCGCGGATGCGCCACTCGGCTTTGGCGAGGTTCTCGTTGGGGTCGACGGAGCAGGCCATCTGGATGAGGCCGATGCGGAACTTGGCGGCGTGCACCTTTATATTTTGGCAGAATGCGGATCGTGGGGCGGGACTCCAGTCCTGCGGCCGACGTCCACGTCGGCCTGTAGCGGATCCTGGAGGACGCACGTACGGTCGAAAACCCAGATGACTTGCCGATGGCGCAACCAGGCGGCCTGAGAGGCCGCCGCAGGCTGAGAGCCTGCCCCACTCAGCGCGCCGGCCACTGCAGTGTCCCCACAATCTCCCGCACATTCCCGACGCTCTCGTTCCGCAAGAAGCGTCCCAATTCTTGCGCCACGCGCAGGGGCGAGCGCGGATCCCAAAATGTCGCCGTGCCCACCTGGACGGCGCTGGCGCCGGCCACCAGGAATTCGGCGGCGTCCTCGCCGGTCGCGATGCCGCCCAGCCCGATCACCGGGATCTTCACCGCCTGCGCCGCCTGGTACACCAGGCGCAGCGCGATGGGCTTGATGGCCGGTCCGGAAAGCCCGCCGAAGCCGGCTCCCAGCCGCGGACGGCGCGCGCGCGCATCGATGGCCAGCGCCACGAACGTATTCACCAGCGAGATGGCGTCTGCGCCGCTCTCTGCCGCGGCCCGGGCCAGCGGCTCGATGGCGGCCACGTTCGGCGACAGCTTCACGATCACCGGCCGGCGCGCCACGCGCTTCACCGCGCCGACCACCTCCGCCAGCAGCGCCGGATCGCTCGAAAAATAAATGCCGCCATGTTTCGTGTTCGGGCAGGAGACGTTCAGTTCGTAGCCCGCGAGGCCCTCGGCCGATTCCAGCACGCGCACCACTTCCACGTAGTCCTCGGCGGCGTAGCCGAATACGTTGGCGAAGACCGCCGTCTTCAAGCGCGCCAATTGCGGCAGCTTCTCGCGCACGAATGCGCGCACTCCGATGTTCTGCAAGCCGATCGAATTCAGCATGCCGGCTTGGGCTTCCCAGATGCGCGGCGGCGGATTGCCCTCCATCGGTTCGCGCGACAAGCCCTTCACCACCAGCCCGCCCAGCGCGTTCAGATCTACCAGCCGCTCGAATTCGATTCCATAGCCGAAGGTTCCCGAGGCCGCCAGCACGGGATTACGAAGCGCGATGCCGCACAACGAAACCGCCAGGCGCGCATCGTCCGGGCTCATTTCGCGCGCTCTTCTTCGCCTTCCGCATAGGCTTCCACCAGCACCTTGCCGGTGGCGGACGATGGCGCGGCGATCCCGGCGGCGCGCGCCACGGTCGGCGCCAGATCCACCGACTCAATGGCGCGTTCGATCAGCTTCCTGCCGAACTGCGGGCCATACAGAAACAGCGGCACGCGCGTATCGTAGTTATAAAGCGAGCCGTAAGACACGCCGCGGCCCGCGCCAAAATCTTCCACCGACCCCGGCTCGTAGGAGAGCATTACATCGCCGGAACGCAATTGGTGAAAGCTGTTTTCGAAACGCCGCCGCCACTCGCCCGAGTGCGAACAATCTCCATCCGCCGTGTAATAACCCGCCACGCCGGGCACGCGCAGGGCCGCCTCGCCCGCCAGTTTGCGGGCGTCGCGCGCGGGAGCGTTTTGTTTTTGGAGCGCTTCCAGTTTCAGATAGAGGAACGGGTAGACGTACTTGTCCACGTACACGTTCTTCACCGCGCCTTTATCGATCCGATCGCTCAGCGCCTTGCCGATCGCCCGCGCGATGCCTTCTCCGGCGATCGCTTTTTGCGAGCGCATCGCAGGATCCGGATCCGGTGGTGCGCCATGCGCGGCGGCAAAGATCAAGTTGTATTTGTCCTTTCCCGGCGCCTTGTTCAGCACTTCCAAGGTTCGCTGGATCTGCCGGTCGAGGTGCAGCGCCATCTGGCCCATCAGCGAAGAATCCGATCCGGTTTCGTAGCCCAGCAGCGCCATCGAACCCAACGCGATGAAAACGAAATCCAACCCTTCGCGCTGGCCCAGTTTCTCCGCGGCGACCAGCGTGCGCAGCAACTCGAATTGCGCATCCTGGCAGAAGGGCGACGACTGGTACAGGGCGAAGAATTCCTCCGGGTGCTTGGCATCGTAAGTCAGCCTGCGCAGAGGCGGCAAGTCGCCGCCTGCACCGACGGCTGCCCATTTCTGGTCGTGCAGTTTCTCGAGCGGCCGTTCGAGATTATGCGCCGCCAGCCATTCCGGCGCGTTGCCGCGCGTATTGAACTGGCCCTGCGCGTCCATCCAGAAGACTTGGCCCCGGGAATGGCCCGCCAGCAGCGAGGCCGGCCCTTCATTCAGGCCAAGGCAGAAGATGCGGTTATGCGGGCCACGCGCGGTCTCTTCGCGGTACCCGGCGCGCTCCACCTCGTCGGCCAGCGTGGCCGCTTCCAGCATCTCGGCGCGGGCCTTGGTTAAGGCGTGTGTCCGGTGGTCGTACCACTGGTCGGCAACGATACCGTGGAGGTTGGGATAAGCGCCGGTGGCGAGTGTCGCCAGGCCGGTGGCGGTAAAGCCGCTGGCCGCCAGGCGGCAGTCCGGATAATACACGCCCTTGGTCATCAGCTCGCGGAAGCCGCCGGGGACCAGGAGAGTCCCGGCCCGGTCCAGGTAAAGCTGCCGGAACTGCTCGGCAATCAGAAACACGAAGAGCTTGGGCCGGGGGCGCAGCGCCTGCAAGCGGCCGGGGAGATAGCCGGCCAGTCCGGTCACGGCGCCCGCGGCGAACCGTCTACGGGAAATGTCCATCGGGTTAGAGTTTAGCAATCCTGCCTGAAATATGGTAACGTATGTTTCTTAATACTTTTTCATAAAGGACATGGGTGTACAGCACTCCTAGGAGAACCAGCCGATGCACGAAGAAGATAGCAGCGTCCTGGGCTTGGCTACCATACGGCGGAATCGAGGAATTTCGCTGGAGCAAATCGCGGAAGCCACGAAAATCAACATTCGCAGCCTGAAGGCTATCGAAGGCGGCGATTTTAAGAAACTACCCGGCGGCATCTATAATACCAGCTACATTCGCCAATACGCCAAGGCGATCGACTTCGACGAAGCCGAATTGTTGGCGTTCTACCGCATCCAGATGGGCGTTGCCACCAACTCGGAAAACACCAGCCGCAGCCGCAATGGCAATGGTGTTGTGGGCGGCGGATACCGGCCGGCTTCCATAGCCGGGTAAACGGCCTGCCTCACTGCAACGCCGCCAGAAGGTCTCCGGTCTGCCTCGCCAGGTTCCAGCGGGCCCGTTCGACGGCGTACTGTGCGTCGTAGAACGCGATCCACTTGCCGCTCTCGGCGATACGCGATTCCTCGACCTGGCTCAGCCGGATGCGGCCTTCTTGCAGCAGCGCCAGATTCACGGAAAGCTGCTCACGCGCGACTTCCAGATCGAGCCGCGCGACATCCCGCTGCGCTTCCGCCTTGCGTACCTCGCGGTAGCCCTGGTGAGTGCCGGCGATAATCTGGTTGCGCGTATTGGCCAATTGGATACGCAGCTTGGATGCTTCGGCATCGGCTTCGGCGGCCAGCGCGCGCACGCCGGTTCCGGCTAATAGCGGGAGCACAAACGAAACGCCGATCTCACCATTGTTGCGCTGGTATTTGAGGAAGTAATCCTGGTAGTGGTTGAAGGTGGCGAACAGTCCATACTGCGCCACCAGATCCACGTGCGGCAGGCGCGCGGCTTTGGCCGCCCGGCCCTCCAGGCCCTTGGCCGCAATCTGGGATTCCAAACGGCGCAATTCGCCGCTGGACTGCAACGCGCTTCCCACGGCGGCCTCCTCGGAAGCCGGCAGGGGCGGAATGGCGCGCTCTTCGGCGGCCGGTTGCACGCGGTCGTCGGCGCCGTAGCCCAGCACGATGGCCAGGGAGGTTTCGGCGGTGTCGCGATCCGCATCCAAAGAATCGGCAATCTGGCGGGCGCGCGCCAAGCTGAGCGCGGCCCGCTTGGATTCGAGCGGCAATTCGCGTCCTTCCTGCACGCGGTTCTCGACGGTGGCCAGGACTTTTTGCGAGCTCTCCACTTCCTGGCGGGCCATCTGGCCGGCGCGCGCGGCGCGTTCGGCATCGACGAAGAGCACCGCTGTGCGGTAGGCCACCTCATCCTTCTTGGCGGACGCCGCGATGCCGGCCCCGCGAGCCTCCTCCTTGCTCTGCGCCACCGCGTAGCTCTGCTGGCGGTTGAACAAAGACTCCGCGACGCGCCCTTGCACGATGGACGGCGCCGCGCCGTCGATGCTCATTGGAAATCCGTTGGTGTATGCCAGTCCGCTGCCGAGATAGACGTGCGGAGTGAAGGGGTCCTTCCGGACGCGCACGGCTTCCTGCGCTCTCAACTCATCGAGGCGCGCCATGGCAATCTCGGGGTTTTGCTGCAAGGCCCGCTCCACCGCCTGGCGCAGGCTCATGGTATGCACTTCGGCGCGCAGAGCGGCGGCGCAGCACGCCAGCGCAAGGGTTCTGGTCAACTTTGACATGTTGGTATTGTCTCAGGAGTAACAGGGGGGACGAAACTTGTTGATTCTGCGAAGTGCGGGGCTGAAGCCCCGCGCGGGATAAATCCCGCCCCCCAACCTACTTCCGGAAGCGGCGGATCTGCAGCGTGTGGCGGTCGGAGCGGTAGAAACCGATCACGTATAAGGTGGCTTTGCCCCCGGTCGAGTAGAGCGCCTGGCGAATGCGCAGCACCGGCGCGCCGGCGTGAATGCCAAGCAACTCGGCGATGCGCGCGCTGGCGGGCGTGGCATCTACCTCTTCGTCGGCATACTGCAGTTCAATGCCGTACTCGCGCTCCAGCGTGGCGAACAGGGAGCGGCGTTCCAACGGCCGGCTGAGCAAGCCCGCGAACTCATCGGCGGGAAGGTAGCAGCTCTCCACCGCAAAAGGCTGCTCGCCGGATTGCCGCAGCCGTTCCAGTTTGACCAGCCGGCTGTGCGGCGGAAGCGCCAGCCGCGCGACAGCTTCCTGTTCTCCGTCAATAATGCTCAAGCACAAGATCCGCGAGCGCGCCGGCAAACCCCGGCTGGCCATTTGCTCGGTGAAGCTGGCCAGGCGGTTGAAGTGGATCTTGGGCAGCGACACGAACGTTCCGGCGCCGCGCCGCCGGTCCACCAGCCCATCGTGCTCCAATTCCGCCAAGGCATGCCGGGCGGTCATCAAGCTCACTTCGTTGTTGCGCGCGAGCTCCCTCTCCGACGGCACGGCGTCGCCAGGTTGCAACTCGCCGGCCTCGATGCGCTTTCGTAGCGCGTATTGGATGCGCCGGTACGCGGGCGCAACCGGTTCGGTGTTCTGCAGCATCAGAATTCCGTTTCCGCGCCGCCTCGGGCAATGCTACCAGGAACTTGCAGGCGGCATGACGTGCTATAGCGCTCCAATCAAAAACGTGCTATAGAGCATCAACGATGGTATTCTACCCCGAACTCGCGCCGAATTCCAGACATTTAGCAACTTTTCTCTTGACGTACCGTTACAACCGGACTTATACTCCCCTCATAGCAGATTTCTGCTATATAGCTATTTGCCAGGGTTCTTGGCGGGCACGCAATGTGCGATATAGCACTATGCCCGCTGCAATGAGAGGCCGGAGAGGCTCGCGCTTCTCCTCAACACGTGGGAGGAAGAATTCGTGAAACTACGCACGCTGCTGTTTGCTTGGATAGCGGCTTATGCCCTGGGAGCTTCGCTCTGGGGCCAGCAAGTGACCGCAACCATTTCAGGAAGGGTCACCGACCCATCGGGCGCCGCGGTCTCGGGCGCCAAGGTGTCGGCCACCTCC
>Ga0224557_1000384_pt1 | contig 49561 bp, 40 predicted proteins | sample 714S31014metaG_FD_180677 | JGI IMG/M metagenome (GOLD analysis project Ga0224557, IMG submission 180677) | Peat soil microbial communities from Stordalen Mire, Sweden - 717 S3 10-14 | ecosystem: Environmental > Terrestrial > Soil > Wetlands > Peat | place: Sweden: Norrbotten County, Stordalen...
CCAAAGCTCTCGCGAGCGATGATCCGGACGATCTCGCTCAGGTAATTGGGGCATTGGAGATGCTGGCGGAGCGACTGGCACCTCGCATTTTGAAACTTTCGCACGAAGATAGCGTCAGCTGACTTGGATTCTGCTTCATCGTTGCATACCGCTTGGGTTTGAAAGTCCACCACCTCTCAACAATCCAAACAGAACTCTCCGTGGGTCCCGCCCAAATTCGAAATTCCCACGCGATTTCCCACGGACCGTTCCGACACCACCGGACCGTTTCGACCATCGGCATACCTCTTTTAATCCCAAGGTGCCGGGGTCGAGATCCAGGCTGCCCACAAACTCCCTAGTCCCTCCCTAGTCCAACCCTCTTTAATATCTTCCGATTGGCCCGATCAAGCCAATCGCCGAGCAATCCATCGGGACACAGATCATTTGTGGTCCCAGAACGATGCGTGGCGAAGAATTCAGTTGGCTGATCTCCGAGGAACCTTCCCCGTGACATGAGGTCGCTATCCGTGTCAAACAGGCATAGCGTTAGATCCTCTTGAACAGTTTCATTGGAGAGTGTGTAAATCAATGCGCAATACAACTAGTCCTTTTCTGAGAGTTCTCAAACTCGTCACTGCATGCGCCCTCTTGGCCACGGTTCCACTGGGTCTCGGCACTGTCTCATCTGCGGGCTTGAATAACTATGTTTCGGCCTCGTCAGAATATGTGGCACTCGGAGATTCCTACGCATCTGGAGAAGGCCTGCAGTCCAATGCGACGACGTACATTTCTCCCTCGAACAATGACGGATGTCATCGAAGCGTGACGGCATATCCCGTCCTGGTGGCGGCGAGCCTCAACGTAGATCTTGGTCAGTTTGAAGCGTATGGGTCCGGTGGCTTTGTTGCGTGCTCTGGCGCCACGTCAAAGGACCTCTTGAAAGGAGAAAACGGCGAACCAGCCCAACTAAGTGCGCTGTCGTCAGCAACGCGTTGGGTCACGGTGACCGCCGGAGGCGATGATCTTCATTTTGCAAATGTCCTGCTCGCGTGCTTAGACCTCCGCGCGAGCGTCAAAGTACTTCGCACGACGAGGAGCTACACGCAATCGGGAATAGTACGTGAGAGTAAAACGTGCGATGAGTACCTCGCCAGTGCGAACTCACTCTTCGACGTAACGAACGGAACTTCCAAAGAAGTGGCCACACTTGAACACGTCTACCAGCAGATCTTCATTCACGCACCAAATACTGAGTTGGCCGTATTGAACTACCCGCAACTATTCACCGAAAGCACTCCTGAGTTCTGTCCCGTCGCCCCCGGAATCAGTCTGTCCTCAGTATTCAAGGTGCCTTCCGCTCAATTGAGCGTTGGCTATTCAGCGAGTCAGATCTCACAATTCAATCGCGTGGAAAATGAATTGAACGCCGCCATTGCAAGTGCAGTCAGTGACGTGAGCGCACTGGGACACGATATTCGACTGGTGGACGTCAACATCCTCACTAGAGCCGAGGCGATTCCCTGCAACCTCGCGACCAACGGACGATCCGACATAAATGCTCTTCGATTTTCTGTAGGTTCGCCGCTAACGACAATCGTCAAGAACTGTCACCTCGACTTAGCACACCTTCTTTCGCTACGGCCCTTCGTTTCGTGTCCCTCGTATGAAGGAGCTGTATTCCTGCAGCACATTGTGGCGAACGAAACTTTTCATCCGAAACAGAATGCCCATGAGACGATGGCGAGAGCTGTTGAGGCTCTCTTCAATCAGGTTTCACCGACAACGACCACACTGAATCCGAATCTCGGCGTTACAAGTGATTCAGTGACGTCAGTGTCAAATCCGCGCTCCTAACCTCAAGTAGAGACGTAATTCACCAAGTTTCCAGAGGCGCGAACCTCAAAGACGATTATCTACTCCTCCCCCACTCGAAGCTCAAACACCTCACCGTCGGCGCCTCGAAATTCAACTGCTGTGACCTGACCTTGAAACGAGCCTTGGTCTAGCCAAGAATTCAAACGTGAGAGGACATCGGTGAACGTTGACGGACATTCCCCTTCGTCCGACCAGCAAATCTGGACGCTGACAAACGTCCCTGGACATTCTGGAAAAACTCCCAAGGCGCTGAGATCGAGACCCGGGTGACCCACTGAGAATAGTTGAACGTTCACGCTCGTGGATCCCAACCGTCGCGGGATACCAGACGGAAAATCGAAGATTCTATAAGTGTCTGGATCTGATTGCATTGATCCAATGTCGAAGTAAGTCGTCGCGGTACACCGTCCCGGGCCTCAATCTAGACCTCACATTCCCGCGGCACCGCCGCACGAATTCGACTCACTGCACCACCCGTCCGCTAAGCATCAGACAGAGGATGTGGTCGAGTTCTTGGGGAGCCGGTCTGGAATGAGGGGCCCTTCGCCAACGTCTAGTACGACTGCGAAAGATCGTCCAACTCGGTGAGGTCATCATCACTGAGCGTAAGAACGGCACCGGCGACGTTCTCGCGAAGATGGGCCACGGATGACGTACCAGGAATGAGGAGGATATTGGGCGAGCGCTGGAGCAGCCACGCCAGGGCAATCGCCATCGGCGTAACGTCGAGCCGTGAAGCGATCAGGTCCAGGGTGTCAGACTGCAGCGGAGTGAAGCCACCGAGTGGGAAGTAGGGGACATAGGCGATGCCCTGGGCCGCGAGCGAGTCAATCAAGTCGTCATCACCTCGGTTTGCAACGTTGTAGAAGTTCTGCACGCACACGATCGGCGCAATGGCCTGCGCCTCAACGATCTGCTCTGCCGACACCGTGCTGACTCCGAGGTGCTTGATCACACCCTCCTGTTGGAGTTCTGCGAGGGCACCGAACGGCGCAGCGATCGAGCCGGGTTCCGCGACGCTAAAGCCACCAACGCGCAGATTGACGATATCGAGCGCGTCCAGACCGAGACGCTCCAAGTTGTCGTAGACGGCCTGGCGCAGCTGCTCGGGAGTACGTGCGTGGGGCCAGCCGCCTTCTAAGTCGCGCAGGGCTCCGACCTTCGTGACGATGTGAAGTGAATCGGGGTAAGGGAAAAGGGCTTCCTTGATGATTTCCTTGGTGACGTAGGGCCCGTAGTAGTCGCTCGTGTCGATGTGATTGATGCCGAGGGCGAGGACCTCACGCAGCACGGCGATCGCGCCGTCGCGGTCCTTGGGTGGCCCGAAGACCCCGGGGCCGGCCAACTGCATGGCGCCGTAGCCCATACGGGTGACCGTGAGGCCCTCGGCCATCGTGAACGTATCGTCGGAAATTGTGTTCACTTCCATGGCGACCCCTGCCTTCGCTGTCGTACGCCCATGAGGGCCCGGCCAAGCCTAAGCGCCAAGACTTGGGACTCAGGCGTCGCCCTTCAAAAAGAGGGCTGCTGAAGAATCACTTGTCACCGTGACAAGCGAACCGTCAGCAGCCCCAGCGTTAATCCTCGAAAGTCGAAGAATTCTAGAAATTCGTCTAGTGATTGTCAGGCCAAAAGAGGCTGCTGTCGTTCAGGGTCTCTAGATGAGTCCTTTGGCGACATCAGCCCGGCAGACCTGTTTGGTCACGCCGCTTAGTTGACGTCGCGTCGCTTCAGCATTACGACGCCGGCGCCGGCGAGGACTACCGTCCACGCCACCACCACGACAGTCCCCACGTTGCCCGGTAGGAGGTGTGTTTGGACCGGGCCCATCATCGAGTCCGACGCATGCACCGGAAGGAACCGCCCAATCTTGGGAAGAAACCCGAAGAGCAAGTTCTCCGCGACGAAGCCCCACGCGAGCAAAGAGATGACAGCGCCCACCTGGTTGGGGACGATAGCGCCCACCGCAACGCCAAGGGCGCCCCACAGGGCCGTCCCTATGATCGCGCCAACGATCAATTCGGTCATGTTGGCGCCCGTCATCGTGATAGGGATGCTCCGAGCCTTCAAGATGATGAGGCCGATGGAGAAGACCAGTCCCTCGCCGATAACCCCGAAGACGAGACCCGAAAGCGCTCCCGCCGTGATCTTCGAAACAAACAGACTGTCTCGATTCGGATTGAACAACACCGACGGGCGAATGGTCCCGAAACGATATTCGCTGGTGAACAGCATGATGCCCGCGAGCGCCGCGAAGACTCCCGCGATGCTCCCGAAACTCAACAGACTAATTTGATTCTGCTCACCGAGCACTTGGGACGTTGGTGACAACGTGCAGGTCAATATGGTGAACAACAGCGCGAGGGCAACCAGTCCCACCAGCAGGCCAATCGATGTGCGCGTCGAACGTATCTTGAGCAGCTCGGCTCGAAGTTGATTCACGGCCGCGCTTCCTCTGACGTTAAGTCAAGGAAGATCTCTTCCAAGGACGAACCTTCGGTCACCAGCTCGTAGATCGGAACGCCCGTGGCGAACGCAATGTCACCAACCCGCTCCCTCGTCGTTCCTTGGGCCACGAGAGCTTCGTCGCTGATCGTCGTGAGGATGCCTTCGCGCTCCAGTGCCTCTGCCAACTGTTGGAGATGGGAACTTCGCACCCGCACCGCTCCGCCGACGCGGGCGGTCAAGTTTTCCAGTGTTGACTCAGTAACCAGTCTGCCGTGATTGATGATCAGAACCTGATCCACCGTCTGGGCAACCTCGGCGAGCACGTGGCTCGACACCAGCACCGTCCGACCACCCGACGCGAAGTCTCGCAGGAAATCGCGCAGCCACCGCACGCCTTCAGGGTCTAGTCCGTTCGCCGGTTCGTCCAGGACGAGCAGGTCGGGATCACCGAGCAGCGCCGCGGCGAGACCCAGACGCTGGCGCATGCCGAGGGAGTATCCCTTGACCCGGCGCTTGGCCGCGTCCTGCAGTTCGACGAGCGAGAGGACTTCGTCCACTCTGGCGTCGGGAAGACCAACGGCCCGACTCAACATTCGAAGATGATCTCGGCCAGATCGCCCCGGATGGAAATCTGTAGCTTCCAGCACCGCGCCGACGCGAAGTGCGGGTGTCTCGAGTTGGTCATAGGGTTTGCCGAAGAGGGTGGCGTGACCGCTGGTGGGCTTCGCTAGGCCAAGCAGCATTCGCAGCGTCGTCGACTTTCCGGCGCCGTTGGGTCCTAGGAAACCCGTAATGGTTCCCGACTCAATGTTGAAGGACAAGTCGTCAACGGCGAGCACCTCCCCGTAGCGTTTGCTGAGCGAATTACTTTGAACTACGAAGGACACGTGCTCACTTTCACTTGCGGGTACATTTCGAGTGTAATCCGCTACGGCCTCTTCGACCAGGTGATGAACGTACCGACGTGGCAGATCCGACCGATTCGACTCGTACTGCAATGTGGGCATCTGGTTGAGTGAAGATGCGTTTCGACGAAACGTCATCGAGCCATTCATTGGAAAAAACCCCGTCACGAAATATTTTGAGATGGAGTATCGTAACCGGATGGTTCTCGAGCCGGAATGGTGGCGTGTCGGGAGATCTCATCTGCCTGAGGCTGACCACCTGCATCCCGAAGATTCTTGAGGCACCGAACCTGATTAAACAGGCCTCATTTTGGGCCTCATATTTCTGCAACACCACGAGACGAGACTGACGTGCAACAACACGTTTCCTCGAAATCCAACGACATGCACGACGAGACCGACACGCTGCAACCATTAGCAAGTTTCTTTTAATCCCAAGGTGCCGGAATGGAGAATCGAGTAGCACCACTTGAGAAGGTCTGTTGATCCCCGCGATGCCCAACGGTCACGAATTAGTGAATCTTGAGACAGCCTTCAGCAGTTTCGGAAAGTCCTCGTCGACTCACGACCCGCACCACTACCCATATCTCTCCGCCGTAATGCCGCTCACGGAGAGACTGCTGACTCTTCACAAGCACAAAGCAGGGGGTCGAGCTCAGGACGCGAGTTGGGCCACCACGTCGGCGAACTCAAGAGCCGCTGGCTGCTGAATCGTGAAATACGAATACCCCCAGCGTTCGCGACGAGTAAGAAGCCGTTCTACGATCTCTCCGACATCCCCTACCAGCACCATTGGCGACGACCGAACTTCCTCCTCCTCCGCATCGAATCCTTTTGTGAGTTCGTCAACCATCGACGCAGAATCCCTCGTCACGTGTGCATAGCGAACCCAGGCGTGCAATTCGATTTCTGCGAACCGGTCACCGGCTGCCTCTCGAATCCACGAGAGCTTCTCATCAATACTCGACGGCACGCCATCGCGGGCCGCGGCAGTCCTTGCGTCGCTCGAGGGCAGCGCGACGTTGACTCCGATGATGTCGGCATGAGTTGCGGCAAAAGTCAACATGCGCTTGCCGCCGCCGGCGATGAAGATCGGTGGACCGCCAGGGGTATAAGGAATCGGTGTGCCTTCAAGTCCAGAGATGTTGTAGTGGGTTCCTTCGAAACTAAAGGGGCCATCAGCGAAGAGTCCTCGCAGTACCGAGACATACTCGATCATGCGATCCACTCGAATGCCGGGCCGGTCCATTGCGATACCCGAAGTCTCGTAGTCGCTCACCATATATCCCGCGCCTACGCCGACTTCCAGTCGGCCACTCGATAACACGTCTATCGAGGCCAGCTCTCGTGCCAAGACGGCTGGATGGCGAAAGTCGGGAGCGAAGACGGCGCTTGCCACCTTCAGCGTCGTCGTAGCAGCGGCGGCTGTTGCCATGCCAGTGATCGGCCCGAAGCCCTCGTTGAAATGGTCCGCGACGAAAAGTGTCGAGTACCCGAGGCCTTCGAGCTTGCGAGCCGAATCAGCCCACGTCATACCTTCGAATGGCTCGAGCATCTCGACGCCAAACCTGAACTGCCTCGGGTGTGTCACTGCTCACCTCCCTTCCTTAGAAATCCGACAGCCCAGTATGGACCTTGTTAGCCCTTCGTGAGGAACTCGTCGATCACGGCGATGATGCCCGGCGCGTCAAGTCGGTAGTGCGCGTAGAGGGCAGCCGGTGGACCGATCTCGACGTACTCGTCGTGCACGCCATGACGAAGGAACGGCACGCCGAGCCGTCGGTCCGCGAGCACCTCGGCGACCGCTCCGCCGAGACCACCAATCGTGCCGTGCTCCTCGACCGTGACTATTGCTCCGGTCTCGGTGGCGGCCTTGACGATGGCGTCGACGTCGAGTGGCTTGATGGTGTGCATGTCGAGTACCCGCACGCTGCGTCCGCTTACGGTCAAAGACTCCGCGGCAGCCAATGCGGGATGCACTTCAGACCCCGTAGCGATGATGGTCACGTCCTCGCCGTCGCGCAGTTTGTTCGCCCGGCCGAAGACGAAGTCATCGGGGACCGTCGAATACACCTCAGGATCTCGCCCGCGGCCCAGACGAAGGTACAACGCACCGGGCAGATCCAGCGACGCTCGCACCATTGCCCGTAACTGATTGCCGTCGGTCGCGCAGGCGACCGTGAGGTCCGCCACCGCTCGCATCGCGGCGATGTCCTCGAGCGCGTGATGGCTCGAGCCGTAGTAGCCCATTGACATCCCCGAGTGGTGCGCAAGAATTCGGACCGCCATACCTGGATACGCGCAGTCGGTCCGGATCTGCTCGTAACCCAAAAGGGCCGCGAACGCCGCGAAGGTCCCGACGAAAGGCATCAAACCCGTCGAAGCCATGCCCGCCGCCGCAGTGATCATGTTCTTCTCGGCGATGCCGAAGTTAAAGAAGCGGTCAGGATGACGAGCCCCAAAATCATTGAGTCGGTTGGCTGACGCGAGGTCCGCAGTCAGCACCACGATCCTCCCGTCGTCCTTTGCAAGTTCCGCCAACTCCTCACCGGCGACGAACGCAGGCACGGACGCTCGGCTGATTCCCTTCTCCGATCCCTGGCGTGGCGAAGAGCCGTCTTCACTTGCGCCGCGAAAGAGGTCCTTTTGATCCTGCCCCTCGGAAACGGGCGTCCCCGCGTGTGAGGATCCTGAATCTCCGCGCGAACTCATAGCCCCGCCCCCTGGACGAGTTCCTCGTAGACCGCCTCGTAGTCGGTATCGTTGAGGTTTCCGACGTGCCAGTTCACGTCGAGTTCCATCCGCTTGACTCCCTTGCCCTTGATCGTGTCGGCGATGACGACCTGGGGCGTCGAGGAATCTGCAGTGGCGAGCGCGTCGAAGGCACCGACGATCTGGCCCAGATCATGGCCGTTGATCCGCTGCACATTCCAACCGAAGGCACGGAATCGGTCATCGATGGGCTCGGCCGACATGATCTCCTCGGTGGGACCATCAATGCCGAGCTGATTACGGTCGACGATGCACACCAATGAACCAAGTTTGAAGTGGTGCGCAGCCATGATTGCTTCCCACACCTGTCCCTCGGCGAGTTCTCCATCGCCCACCATGACGTAGGTGCGAAAGTCACGATGCTGCACCCTCGCTCCGAGGGCCATCCCGACACCGACCGAGAGGCCGTGGCCGAGTGAACCGGAGCTGAAGTCGATCCCCGCGACCTTGCGCATGTCCGGATGGTCACCGAACGCGGACCCGAACCGTGTGTACGTCTCGAGCTGCGCCGAATCGAAGAATCCGAGGTCCGCGAGGATCGGGTAGAGCCCGATGGCGGCGTGCCCCTTACTCAGGACGAAGCGATCGCGGTCGGGCCAGTCGGGCCGCGAGGGATCCAGTCGGAGTTGGTGGTAGTACAGCACCACAAACAACTCCGCCGCGGAGAACGTGCCACTGTAATGGCCCGCGCCGGCGATTCGAGTCAACCGCAGGGTCTCGAGCCGCACGAACAGAGCACGTTCCTTGAGTCGGTCAAAGTCAACGGTGTTGGTCGGGTCGCTCACGCGCCGCCCTCCTCGTCATTGGGCGCCTGGAGGTTAAACACCACCTGGGAGCAAAGGGCGACGCGCTTCACAAAGAGCTGCTCACTACGGTGCTCGGTCCCTCCGCGGGCGGATAGGGATGCGGGTGGGCGGCGATCAGCGTCTTGGTGTAGTCGTCCTGCGGGTCGTTGAAGACGTCGGCAGTGGAGCCGATCTCCTTGATGGCTCCCTCGTGCATGATCGCTACCCGGTCGGCAACCTCGGCGATCACCGACAGCTGATGGGCGACGAAGATGATCGACAGGCCGAGTTCGTCGCGCAGATCGAGAAAGAGGTTGAGCAACTGGGTCTGGATCGAGACGTCAAGAGCACTCACCGCCTCATCGGCGATCAGCACCGAAGGTCCGACCGCGAGTGCGCGCGCAATGGCGACCCGTTGACGTTGCCCGCCGGAGAGCTCCTGAGGTCGGCGCGTCGCCGCGCTCGCGGGCAGTCGGACGAGGTCGAGCATTCGCGTGACGAAAGCATCACCGTCCTCGGCTCCCGGCTGGTGATGGACCCGACCGGCTTCGAGGATCGCCGCGCCGACCCGCATGCGCGGATTGAGTGAGGAGTACGGATCCTGGAAGACCATCTGGATCTCGCGGCGCACCTCGCGAAGGCCCCTGCCCCGAGCGGCGCGGACGTCGGTATCTCGAAAGAGGATCTTGCCGTCGTCAGGTTCCACGAGTCGAATGAGCATGCGGGCCAGCGTCGTCTTGCCACTGCCCGAGCCGCCCGCCAGACCTAGGATCTCTCCTCGGGCCACCTCGAACGAGACCCCTTTTACCGCCGTGTGGATCTCGCCGGGCCGGTGACGCAGCCAGTCGGCCGCGCTACGTCGCAGGACGAACCGCTTGACGACGTCCTGGACGACGAGGATCGGCTGATCCGCAACGGGCGAGCTCATGACGCATCCCCTTCGGTGGAGTCAGCGCGACCGATCGGGCCGGCACCTTGCGAGACGAGATCGTCGCCGACGAACGGGCACGCACTGGTGTGGCCCTCGCCCACCGTGCGCCTCGTCATCTCGATCGACCGACACTGCGGCGTTGCGAATGAGCATCGGCTCGCGAAGGGGCAGCCTTCAACGACGTCACCGAGGCTCGGTGGCTGGCCCAATATTCCCGCACGCCGAACATGGCGTCCCGCCGACTCCATGCTCGGGATGGATTCGAGCAGCGCCCGAGTGTAGGGGTGCTGGGGCCGGGTGCAGATGTCGCGCACCGGCCCGAACTCAACGACGTACCCGCCGTACATGACGGCCACCCGGTCACAGACCTGGGCGATGACGCCGAAGTCGTGCGAGACAAGTAGTACCGACATGCCCGTCTCGGCGCGCAACTGCTTGATCAACGTCAGTATCTGGGCCTGGGTGGTGACGTCGAGAGCGGTCGTGGGTTCATCGGCCACCAACAGCTTGGGCTTCGCCGAGACCGCGATCGCGATCATCACCCTCTGTCGCATGCCGCCGGAGAGTTCGTGCGGATAGGCACGGTATCGCTGTTCGGGCTTGTCGATGTTGACACTTCGCAACAACTCCAAGGCCCGGTCGTGGGCCGTCGCACTGGCGAGGCCGGCGTTGACGCGCAGGGTCTCGGCGATCTGCTCACCGATCCGTTTGGTGGGGTCCAGACAGCTGAACGGATCCTGGAAGATCATGCCGACGTTGTGAGCCCGATGCTCGCGCAGTTGAGCGGGAGAGAGCGACATGATGTCACGCCCGTCGAAGTTGATCTCGGTCGCGGTCATGAGGCCCGATGACGGCATCATCCGGATCACCGACCGGCAGGTCAGGCTCTTGCCGGAGCCGGACTCGCCCACGAGGCCGACCACCTCACCGACACCGAGGTCCAGCGAGACGTTGTTGACCGCAACGGCCGAGTGATGCGACCGGCCGAAGGCAATTCGCAGTTCCTTGATCTCGAGCAGAGGAGAGGTACTCATATCGTCGCCATCGACAGCTCTCCGTTGGTCAGGCCGTCGCCGATGAGACTGACGCCGATTCCGAACAACACCAGCACCGCACCCGGGATGGTCGTGATCCACCACGCGTTCAACAGGTACTCCTGACCACCGGCGATGATTGAACCGAGGTCGGCCCCCGGCGCCTGCTGACCGAGACCAAGGTAGGACATGCCCGCGAGCACCAGCATGTTCACCACGACATCGACCGTGGAATAGACCAGACTCGAGCGCACGAGGTTGGGCAGTGCGTGGCGGAAGATGGCCCGCGTGTTGGAGTAGCCCAGCGCCTTGGTCGCCAGCATGAATGGCTGCTCCTTCATCGCCAACATCTCGGAGCGGGCCAACCTCGCGTACAGCGCCCAGCCGACGACGATGATGCCGATCGCCACACCCTTCAGTCCCGGACCAACGATGGCGATCACGGCCAGCACCAGGACGATGAAGGGGAACGAGATGACCGTGTCGGCGATCCGTCCGACGACGGCGTCGAACCATCCACCGAGGTAGCCCGCGACCGTGCCCACCGTGACCCCGATGGCGAGGCCGACGTAGGTGATGACCGCCACCACGAGCAGGTCGACGCGAAGACCGTACAGGACGCGAGAGAAGAGGTCGCGGCCGACGAAGTCGGTACCCATGAGGTGGGACCACGACGGCTTCTCCAACGCGTGCAGGATGTTGATCGCATTGGGATTGTACGGTGCGATCACCGGCGCGAGGATCGCCGCCACCACGAGCAGTCCGACGATGACAAGGCCCAGCGTCAGCTCCCAGTTCTTTACGCGAAACGCACGGCGCCTCCGGGCGAACTTTTCTACCACGACGCCGACGTCAGCCACCTTGAGCTCCCAAACGCACTCGCGGATCGACGACCGCCTGTAACAAGTCCGCCAGCAGGTTCAAAAGCACGACTACTCCGCCCGAAAGGACCGCCAAGGTCTCCACGAGTGGATAGTCACGTTGCTCCACCGCCTGGAAGAGCAACGAGCCGAGTCCGGGAATCTGAAAGACCTGCTCCAACACGACCGTGCCGCCAATGAGGAACCCGACGTTTACCGCGAGCACTGTGACCGTCGGCATGATGGCATTGCGCACGACGTGCTTCGCGAGGACTCGTGGCGTCGAGAATCCTCTCGCCTGCGCCGCTTCGACGTACTCCGTGGACAGCACCTGACGGACACTGGAGCGAAGGGTCCGCACCACCACCGCCAGCAGCGAGAGTCCGAGGGCAATCGCCGGTAACGTCAGCGAACGCACGATCCCGACGAAGCCCCCCGTGTATCCCGACACTGGCAGCCAGTGAAGCTTCAGGGCGAAGATCAGGGCCAGCACCAGTCCCGACCAGAACGTCGGCATGGCGAAACTGACCGTGGTGAAGATGCGGATACCGTGGTCCAGTGGCTTGCCCGCTCGAAGGGCCCCCGTGATCGCGAGCGGTACCCCGAGCACCAGCGCCACCAACGTCCCGTAGCCGATCAACGCCGCGCTCGGCAGCGCCCGCTCGCTGATCAGCGAGCTGATGCTCTGGTTGAACGTGAACGACTGGCCGAAGTGGACGGTGAGTAGATGGCCAATGAACGTGAAGAACTGCGTCACCAGCGGACGATTGAGACCGAGGCTGTTACTGACTGCTCGCACCTGCGCCGGGGTCGCGCGACTCCCGAGCATCGTGCGAACCTCGTTGCCCGGCGCCAAGTGGATCAGGATGAAAGCCATGAGCGCCAGTCCCACGAGCTGCACCAAGCTGATACCGACACGACGTCCGACGTAGCTCAGCATGGTTTAGTCCCGGTCATCGCGGCCCACGGCTCTCGCTCTCTCCAACGATCGCCACGAGTGTTCTCCGTGTCTTACTTGGCAATCCAGGTGTACTGCAGTGAGTCCGCTCCCAGGGGGTCGAGGTCGGTTCCGCACACGTTCGGCTGATGAACATTGACGAACGGAAGGTCGATCACGTTGATGAACGGCGTCTGCTGGAGCATTGCGGCTTGGATCTTCGGCCACTGCACTGCTCGAGAGGCGTCACTTGCGGTGTGGGTGAACGTCTCGATCATGCCCTGGATCTTCGGATTCTTCCACCACGAGTAGAAGCCGTGGTCACCGTCGTAGACGCCCACGAAGGCCGCGTACTCGTCAGGGACCGTGACGTCACTCGTGAACTCCGCGTAGGGGAAGGTCATGTCGTACTTGCCGGCGGTGTAGAGCTGGGTCTCGGTCGCCTCATCCTCACTGACGAGCTTCACCTTGATGCCGATCGCCGCCCACTCCGACTGGAGGACGAGCACGAGGTCCGTGTAAGCGGCGTAGCCACTCGGGTACTGCAGCGTGGTCGTGAAGCCCTTCGGGAAGGGGGACTTGGCCATCAGCGCCTTAGCCTTCTTCAGGTCGAACGTGTACGGCTTCACCACGCTGTTCGACGCGTCGAACTTCAACTGCGGCAGCACCGAGTTCGGGTTCGTACCGAGGCCGTCGTAGATCTGCTTGTTGATCAGCGGTCGATCGATGGCGTATTCCATTGCCTGGCGAACGTCAAGGTTCTGGAAGGGCTTGCGCTGCTGGTTCATCCAGAGCCCCACCCAGTAGGGGACCTTGGCGGTTTGCAGCGTGACGCTCGAGTTCGACTTCACGCTCGCAATAGCCGAGAACGGGATACCGTCAGCGATCTGGGCCTGACCGTTCTCCACGTCGAGGAGTCGGGTGTTGTCGTTCGAAACGTAGTCGTAGGTCACCTTGTTGAGGTAGGGCAGGCCCGGCTGCCAGTAGTAGGGATTCTTCACGAAGGTGATCGACGAACCGTGGACCCAGTTACCAAGCTTGAACGGGCCCGTTCCCACCGGGTTGTTCCAGAAGGACTTGCCGTCTTTCACGACAAGGTTCTTCGGGACGATGAAGCCGTCGAAGATGCTGAGATTATAGAGAATGCCAGGTGTTGGCTCGGTCAGGTTCATCTGGACCGTTGACGCATTCACGGCGACCGCGTTCTTGAAGCCGGCGGCGAGACCAGCGGTCTCGTCAACCTTGGGATTGGCAAAGGTTTCGAGCGAGTACACCACGTCGGCGGCCGTCACGAGCTGACCGTTCGAGAACTTGATACCCGGACGAAGGTGGAAGGTATACGTGAGGCCGTTGGAGGAGACGGTCCAACTACTGGCGACTCCCGGCACCACGTTTTTGGTCTTGCCGGTGGGGTCGGGCATCACGAGCCCTTGGTACAGCAAGGTGTCCGCGAAGATATCGCCGTTGCCGTTGATCGGATAGAAAGTGTTGAGTGTCAACGGTCCCGCCTGGCGAGCGTAGACGAGATCCCCGCCCTTAACTGGTGTCGTCTTGCATGCGGCTGAAGTATTGACGCCGTTGGCCGCCGACACGCTGGTCGCCGGTAGTACGCCGAGCGCAACGGCGCTCACCACCAGCGCCACACCGGCGCCGCCAAGTCTCACGTGACCCATGAGGCCTCGTCCTTTGCAGTCGTTCATCCTGGACACAACTTCCTCCCTTTCCAGTTGATTCAAAGGCACTTCTTCACTTCCCGAGGCAGAAACGGTCAATGCTTATCGAGGGAGCATACGTTGCTGAAGACCCTAAAGCAAGTCGGACGTCCAACAAAAATAAAAACATTTGTGTCGGCGAACGTTCTACGCTCAGGGGAGCCTCAGACAGGAGCGATCATGAGTGAGTATCCCTACGCCGATCAGTTCGAAATGCATCGGACCCTCCCCGAACACGGCACGGAGCAAGACGCCATCCTCGCAATGCTCGCGTCGATGTCCGAAACCGAGAACAAGGTGTGGGAGACCGGACAGTGCTCTGGGACCATGTACTGCGGCGACCATGACCACTACGATTTCTTAAACAAGGCGTTCGCCAATTTCTCGTACGTCAACTCGCTCCAACGCGATATGTGCCCGAGTTCCACCAAGTTCGAGGCAGAGATCATCGCAATGACACTGGACCTGATGGGCGCGTCCGCCATCAACGCTTCGGTACCTGGCGGTCTTGTCACCAGCGGCGGCAGCGCCTCGATCGCCCACGCCATGCTCGCGTACCGCGAGAGCACTAGTGCCACCACGGCTCGACCGAACGTCATCAAGCCCGAGACCGCGCATCCCGCATTCGACAAAGCGTGTCACCTCTTCGGAATCGAGCTGCGGGTCGCCCCGGTTGACCCAATCACGACCCAGGTGGACGTTGAGTGGGTGAAGAGCCATATCGACCGCAACACGGTCGCCATCGTCGGGTCCGCCGGTAACTACGGCTACGGCACGGTCGATCCGATACGTGAACTCGGCGCCATCGCTCTGGAGCACGAGATTGGACTCCACGTTGACGGTTGCCTCGGCGGCTTCATACTCCCCTTCGGCCGCGAACTCGGTTACGACATCGAGGCATTCGATTTCTCGGTGCCGGGCGTTACGACCATCTCCGCCGACACGCACAAGTACGGTTACGCCCTCAAGGGAACGAGCGTGCTGTGTTTCGCCGACGAACGACTGCGCAACAGCCAGTACTTTTATCTAACCGATTGGTCGGGCGGGAAGTACTGTTCGCCCGGAATGGACGGTTCGCGGTCAGGCGGCCTGCTCGCCGCAACCTGGGCTGCCATGGTCCATCTGGGCCGAACGGGCTACCGCGAATACGCCAAGGCCATCTTCGCCGCATCCTCGGCGATGCAGGACGCGGTGCGTGCCCACGACGCGCTACGCATCATGGGCAAGCCGAGTTTCCTCTTCTCGTTCACCTCGGACGAGTTCGACATCTACCACGTGAACGATTTCCTGCGAACGAGGGGCTGGCGAATGAACGGCCAGCAATATCCCAACGCGATCCACATGGCCGTCACGCGTCCCCAGACCCAACCCGGGACCGTCGAACGCTGGACCCAGGACCTCGAGGACGCGGTGCGCTATGCCCACGAGCACCGCGACGCGACACCCGCATCGGGAGCGATCTACGGAGGCGTCACGGGTGGGCCCACCGACGAGGCAGACGCGGTCATCAAGATGTTCATGGCCGCAATGATGGACCAGCAGATGTCCCTTCCGCACCAATGAACACTGACGAGTTCTGCCTCAGCATCGACCTCGGTACGGGGGTCCGAAGATCGGTCTCGTGACGCTCGAGGGGGAACTCCTGGCGCACGAGGTGCACCACGTGCGCATCAAGTTCACCGATGACGGCGGCGCCCCCACGACGCGAACGAATGGTGGGAACTCATTTGTGGGCATCCCGGCATGAATGTGGGTTGATTCAGACATCTGAAACCAGGACACGTTCGCGAGAACGTGTTTGATCGGTCCGAGCGTCACCATGATGAGAGCGAGCGCCGCGTTGGCGGAGTGAAATCCGTAGGCCCGGTTGATGATCAGACGCACGCGCCGATTGAGGTTCTCGTGGCGAGCATTGTTCACGCCGGTTGAATTCGCCCCGCCAAGTACCAAGCTTGTTTGGGTCACCGTGAAACGAGTACAGATCACGGGGCGGCCGCTCGTGTCGAGAACCCTTACCTCACAAGGGGAAGCGCCCAATTATTCCGCCGCGGAACCCACATTCATGCCGGAAGACCCAAAACTTTCACTATTTGATTGCCAACGCGTTCGCGGGTGACCCAATTCCCCGGCGAATATGCAATGGGGCGCTGACCAGAAGAAATTCGTACACGCCGTCCGCAGCGCAGTCACGCGCCAGCTCTTGGAGATCCCAGAGTTCGCCAATGGCGAAGCCGAGACGTCCGATGAGGACTCGGTGCAAGAAGCCGAAGGGTGCGCCTTGGGGCGACTCGTCGGGTGGCCAAACTTCGGTCGCGAAGGAATCCGAGACGACGGCCGACGCCCCGCTGTCCCACAGATACCGAGCCATGTCCTCACTGTGCTCGAGTCCCGGCGCCGTGAGGTTCGCGCTGAGAGCGACTCGACGTTCCTGGTCGAGTCCGCGGTACCATTCGAGGAAGCCCGTGCGAATCACTACCGCGCATCCCGGGCTGAAGTCTGTCCCCGTCACCGCACGAACGACCTCGAGCACTTCGACCGACACCGAGACCGGTCCGTGGGAGGCATCGGGGACCACGTCAGGTGCGAGCTCACGGGCACGTGGAAGATCGAGCAGCACCGCGCGAGTCACTACGCCTCGTTTCGTCCAGTGATCGATCGTATTGCGTCCTCCAATGAGGATGTCATCGACCGTTCGGTTGTTGTAGAAGACGTTCGGCCGGGCCGCCATGTGCGCCAAAGAATCCCACTGGCTCGAGATCTGAGGGAAGTAGTCGTCGAGGACGTCGTCGAGATCCTCCACCCCATCAGTTCCTCCTCTCAGCACCCGATGACGTGCGCCAGACCGGGTGGTGTCGAGTGGAGGATCGAACTCGTCGACCGGAGCGTCGAGACCAAAACTGACGCCCCGACGTACGAGTTGGGTCGCGTCGCGCACCGTCTCGGGTGTGATGAGATTCAGACGGCCAATGGAGTCCTCGGCGCCGAACAGACCCCAGGCGCTGGCCACGCCGTCATCGCCAAGGGGCAGATTGTCGTAAGTGGGGACCGTCAACGAATCCAATGTGATCCTTAAAGTCTGGGCGAACGCAGTTCGCCGAAGGCTGCGTCAGTGGCCGAGAGCGCACGATCGAGATCGGCGTCGGTCAAGGCCGCCGAAATGAACCAGTTATGACGAGGATGCAGATAGAGCCCGTGACGCAGTGCGGCCGCGGCGAACTGGGAAGCGATTGACCAGTCGACATCGCCCACGAAACTCAAGAAGGGCATCTGCGACGGCCCGGTCTGCACGATCTCGACACCTCGGCGTTCGGCTTGTTCTTGAATGCCCGCACGCAGAGCGTCGCCCATGCGAGTCATGTGTCCCACCGCGTCGTCACGTTCGAGCACGTCAAGGGTCGCGAGACTCGCCGCCATGCTCGCCGATGCGAACCAGAACGAACCCGTGGTGAAGATGCTCTGGACCGCGGCACGATACTTGTCATTTCCGAGGACCGCGGCCAGGGGGTAGCCGTTGGCGATGGCTTTGCTCCACGCCGAGAGATCCGGCTCGACACCCAACGGGTCCCAGCTACCTCCGAAATGGAGACGGAATCCGCAGCGGACGTCGTCGAGAATCAGGGCCGCGCCAATCTCGTCACAGATCATTCGCAGTCCGCGGGCGAACTCCGGATCGACAAACTCCTGGTCGTAGCCAGCGTCGTGACGAAAGGGCGACACCATGATCGCGGCCACGTCGTCGCTGAGTACGGCGCGCACGCTCTCAAGGTCGTTGTAGGTGTAGCGCACGAGGTTCGCCCGATCTTCGGGAGTCGTACCCGACTCGACGGGTGTGCACCACGGCGCCGCACCGTGGTAAGCGCCCTTTGCCACCAGCACCTTGCGTCGGCCGGTGGCGGCCCGGGCGATGGTGACGCAGAGCGTTGTGGCATCCGTTCCGTTCTTCTGGAACATCGCCCAATCAGCGTGCGAGACGACGCCCACCAGTCGCTCGGCCAACTCGACCATGCGAGGAGATGGACCGTTGAGACAGTCTCCCAGCGCCATCTGGCGGTTGAACGCCTCATCGACCTCGGGGTGGTGGTGACCGAGGATGACGGGCCCCCAACTACACATCAGATCGACGAACTCGCGCCCGTCGACGTCGGTGACGCGGGCACCGCGGGCGCTCTCGAAGAACTGTGGGTACTCCGCCGGCATGGCGGACATGTTGAGGTGCCCGTACATACCACCGGGGATCACTTGACGCGCGCGCTGTCGAAGTTCTGCATCGCGACTCCGGATCACATTGTCCCCACTCGCCTTCTCTCGGCTCTCATGAAGAGTCATCGTTCATCTCCTATTCCTGGCTCAGAATTCACAATCGTTGAAAGCAGTCGTTCGCTCGCTACCAGCGCTTCATGGTCACCAGTACCAGAGAGGATATGGGCGACTTGGCCCAACCCGATGATCCCCGCATCAGAACCCAGTCCGGTCGCCACGAGGCTCCCGCACACCGTGCCGACCCACGCCGCCTGAACGGGCGAGAGCCCGGCCAATAATCCAGTGAGAAATCCTGCGTCGAAGCCGTCGCCGCAGCCAGTGGTGTCGACGACCGTCACGTCCAGTGCCGGAAGGGCAACGTCGGATGTTCGGTCGATGACGCGACATCCCTGCTCGCCGCACGTCACGGCCACTCCCCTCACCCCAAGATCGAGAACCCGATGGGCCGCTACGCGAAGATCGTCGGTCTCGGCCAAACCGAGCAACTGTTCTTCGTTCGGACAAAACCAATCGGTGTGCCGAAGTACCGGTGCGAGGGATTCCAACGATTCGCCTCCACCGTTTCGAAGGATGTCCATCGTCACGATCGCGCCGCGAACGTGCGCTTGCTCCGCCAGGTCGGCCAGATCAGCAGGATTCAGCCCGGTCATGGCGTCAAGACCTCCGAAGTGCACACCGGCCGCGTTCAGGACGGCGGCTCGCTGAGTCTCAGTCACGTCGGCGATCGTGAATGCGCCGTTGGCTCCAGGTGCGTGAAGGGCAGGGCGCTCACCATTGGGGCGTATCGGAAGGATCGTGGCGGAGGTGGGTTGGCCGACCAGGCGGCTTATCAGATCAGTCCCAACTCCATAGCCCTTCAGCAACGCGAGCACAATATCGCCGAGCACGTCCTCACCGATCGCCCCGATGTTCTCAACGTGCACGCCGAGTTTTGCGAGGTCGACACTGGCACCGGCTGCCGTCCCAGCGGCGGTGACTCGGATCTCGTCGATGATGACGGATCGCTGACCAGGCGGAATCTCCGAGACAGGCCGACCCAGCACATCGAGGATGTGGACACCAAAGCAGACCACCGGTCCCAGGTTCGTCATTTGTCTCATGACTGCACCTTCGCGTTGGTGAGCCCTCCGTAGCGACGTCGGCGGATCTCGTCTTCGACTTCACCGAGCTCCGAATCGCTCAGGATCCGAGGTGAGCCGTAGTCGAGTGACTTGCGGTACACGCGCGCCAGCCATTCGAGCAAGAGGGCGTGCTCGTAGGTCTGGGCGAGCGTCTTGCCCCTGACTACCGCACCGTGGTTCTGCAAGATGGCAGCATTATGGTCTTGCATGACCGCGACGGTTGCGCTCGCCAAACCGTCTGAGCCAAACCTGGTGTAACCAAGAACCGGCACCGTATGTCCGAACGCCACGATGTTGTAATGGACGGCGGGAAGTTCATCACGCACAAGCGAGAGGGCAACCAATTCCTCGGAGTGAGTGTGCACGACGGACGTGGAGTCAGTTGCCAGATAGATTCCCGAATGCATTGGCCATTCCGAGGACACGGCAGCTCTGCCCGCCACCTGTTCACCGTCGAGTGTCATAACACAGATGTCCTCGACCGTCGTCTCTAGGTACGAGATGCTGCTGGGCGTGATGGCGATGAGGTCACCAACGCGAACGCTGAGGTTTCCCGACGTTCCCAGTGCCAATCGGTCGGTCAGAAGTCGGACCCCGTACGTGACCAGATCACGTCGAGCGGCTTCAATCGCTTCTTCGTCACTTTTGGCTTGACCCATTTCCGACCCCCCATCGACCGCATTACAGTATGTCGGGATGTTATACGGACGACCGACAAAAATCAATGTGGTGGTCTACACTGAAATACGACCAACATAAGGTTGGTGAGGTTTCGACCTTGAACAGAGTGAGGTTGCTTGCCCAAGATTGTCGACTGGGAAGCTCGCAAAGATGAGATCTTGCAGGCCACGTGGCGGGTCATCGCCCGTGATGGCCTGTCACGTACAACGGTACGGGCGATTGCCCGGGAGGCGGACTGCTCATTAGGAATCCTGTCGCACTACTTCGACGACAAGATGGACATCCTGGCTTCGGCCCTCTTACTGTGTCACCGACGGGTTCGTGAGCGGACCGAAAAGAAGGTAGTCGGCCTCAACGGGATGTCGGCTCTGCGCATTGCCATGCTCGAAGCTCTGCCTCTTGACGCCGAGCGCCAACTCGAGGCACGCATCGAAGTCAGTTTTTGGGGACGCATTCTCTCCGATGCGAGATTGTCCGAACTCGGTCAACTCGAGGTCAACCTTCTAGCATCGCGCCTCAGAGGCCATCTCAACGAGGCGCGCGCTGCAGGCGAACTCCGCGAAGACCTGAACCTCGATCTCGCGACCCAGGAACTCCTGGTGCTCATTGACGGCGTCAGTGTTGAACGGACCCACTTTCCCGCCTCCGTGCCGCCGAAGCGCCAAATTGAGATGCTCGAGCGTCGGCTTTCGTCCTTCCAGGTGCCGGTATAACCTCTCTGCTCAGAAATCATCCTCACCGGAATGTGAATAGTGTTTTCTCTTGCAGATCCCTCTGATCCAACCCAGGCGGTCCACCAGCAGTACCAACGACTTTCGAATTCTTTCATTAAGTCGTGCTACTCAAATCCCACCGTTTGTCCCACCGCTGTGCTGAAAACCGTGATCTAAGCAGACATGGCGGGCCTGCGCAAAGATCAAGATTGACGCCACCTCCGACAAATTCATCGTGGGCAGTTACGTGGTTATCGCATAGACCGAATTGCCGGCGCTAGCGTGACGCCGCTTGCCTTTACTCCCAAATATCGGGTTGGGTTTTAACCCAAACCGCGAGGGAATTGCGCCGGTTTTCTTGGAGGGACAGGCCTCATTCTAGGCCTCATATTTCTGCAACACCACGAGACCAGACCGACACACAACAACACGATTCCTTGAAATCAAACGACATACGCAACGAGACCGACACGTCGCAACCATCCGCAAGCTTCTTTTAATCACAAGGTGCCGGGATCGAGACCCAGGCGGCCCACTGAGAAGAAGTGAACGTTCACGCTCTCGGACCCAACGGTCGCGGTACTTCTGAACGAAATCGAAGTAATTGCATTTGGACACGATTGCGAAACGGGGTCCACTTGTATTTGTGATCCATGTTGCGCAGCGCGAGGGGCCTCATTTCAGGCCTCGTAAAATGTCAGCGATTCCGTCAACGAATATTTTGAATTGAAGCGAACGGTAGTGAACTCGTATGAACTGAAAGTCCTGCAAAACAGGACTTCATGAACTCCTGCGAATTCGTATGAACCGACCGGACTGGCATGGCTTGCAAGGGGTCAGGGATTCGAATCCCCTCGTCTTGACCAGGTTTCGTCATCTTTCTGTCGCCATGACAAAGGAAGATTGGTAGCCTGATCCGGCGGTAACGGCACGAGCGTCCGGTTCGCCGGCGGTGACTATCGAGTCGAGAGGTGACGTGACGATGAGCCCCCTGCAAGAAATTCCCAAGTCGGGCGTGATCGCTCGCTATGAGCGCGACGTCCACGAGCGAATCGAGAACTTCAACGACCCGCGTCAGGAGTGGCGCCGTCTCTTCTCGGAACTGCTCGGCACGTTCTTCCTCGTGTTGGTCGCGGCCGGTGCCGGCATGATGAACGCCGCCTTTCCTAGCTCGATCAGCCGATCCGCGGCGGTCGTCGCACCAGCGCTCATGGTCATGGCAATCATCTTGTTCATGGGCAAAGTGAGCGGTGCGCACCTGAATCCGGCCGTCAGTATCGCCTTCGCCCTTCGCGGGGACTTCCCGTGGCGTCGTGTGCCGGGCTATATCGTCGTCCAACTCGCCGGCGCCACCTTCGCCCCACTCTTCTTGCAAGCCGTCTTAAAGGTCTCGTCCCTCCATGGGTCGAACTACCCGGCGAGCGGCTTCTCCGGAGGCGCAGCCCTGTGGATGGAGATCATCTTGACCATGGGCCTCGTGAGCGTGATTCTTGGCACCGCCTCTGGCGCGCAGAACGTCGGCATCCTGGGCGCCTTCGGCGTCGGTAGCTACATCGCCCTGGCCGGACTGTGGGCTAGCCCCCTGTCGGGCGCCTCGATGAACCCGGCGCGAACCTTCGGACCCGATCTCGTGGCCACCAAATTCACCGATTTCTGGGTCTACGCGGTCGGTCCGATCGTGGGCGCCATCCTCGCCGTCGCCATCGCCTACGTGCTGCGTGGACGCGGCGGTGACCGCAACGCCGTCGCCGCGGCGGAAGGTGTTCTCGTCGTCGACGTCGAGAACACCCGTTCTGACTAGCCCCGGCCCAACAACTCGAGACTCATCACCTTGACGCGTCGCTACGAGCAGCGTGCATGGCGTCGTCGGCGCTGTTGTAGATCGTGAGGCGCCTCAGCACCGGATCGTGCCGGATCGTGCCGATCGTCCCTGGTCGCTTCGGTCGTCGCGTTCGTCACCCTAGAACGCTCGACGAAAGCGAAGATCCCCTCGTCTGTACCCACCGGAATGGCATGGCATGCAAGTGTGCCCAGCCTTTGGAATCAATCCTCACCTTGCTCCGTATCCCTCGTCGACGCTTACGGTCGGAGCTGGCAAGAGAGCGCTTCTCCTCACGCACCAAGAAGTGATGATTTCGCCAACCCCAACAGCTCCAAGGAAGACGACCAGGAGCGGACCGGTGTAGCCCCAGACGATCGGGGAGCCGGGCGTCCAGAGGAAAAGGACCAGGGAGGAGAGGACCCCGCCCGTGGAGAGAACCACGCAGGTCCATAGCCCGATGCGCCCCCCGGGGATCCGAAAAGGCCGCTCAAGGATTGGATCGAACCGGCGCAAACGCACGATGGCCGGATACATCAGCAGGCGCGGCAAGATCGTCACCGCCGAAGCGGCGGCGAACAGCGCGTAGAAGAGGTTGTTCTCGGTCTTCAAGAAGATGCCGGCGAAGAGCAGCACGCCGGTCGTCACGATGCCCATCATCACCGTGGCCCCCGCGGGCGTGCCCGACGAATTCTCCCTCATGAAGATCCCGGGGAGTTCACCGTTGCGAGCAGCCTCCGCCGCCATGCGATTCGTGCCGAGCGACCACGGAAGGATCGCGGTAAAAATTGTGCCGATCAGGATGATTCCCAGTATCCACGGGATGATGAAGCTCACGCCGCCAAAGATCGACCGGTACATGACGACCATGCCCGTCGTGAGCCCGAGCACCTTCAGCGGGATCACCAGCAAGAGCCCGACGATGGCGAGCAGCTGAACCACCGACAACGTCACGCCGGTCACCGGGACCGCCCACAGCATGTCCTTCTTGGGGTTCTTACTCTCACCGGCGAGTGACGCGATGAGCTCCATGCCGAGGAACGACGACACGATGGTCGGAAGGTAGACCTTGGCGGAGCCGAAGTTCGGCATCATCGCGTGAAGCGAAAAATGGTTGGCGGCGACGCCGCGATGAAAGTAGATCACGAAGGAGCCGACGATCGTGACGAGTAGGAGCATCGCCACGGCGGCGGCGCTGACATCGGTGATCCGCTTTCCGACCTTCAGGTTCATGAGGCTGATGGCCACGGTGATCCACACGAGGACGATGCAGACCAGGGACTGCTGGAAGAGCGTGGCGCTCGACCAGCCCAGGGCGACGACTCCCCCGGTGCACAGTAAGTAGCCCGACGGCAACCACAGCGCCACGTTCACCCAGTACCAGTAGCTCGTGCGCGCCGCCATGCGCCGACCGAAGGCCCGATGCACCCAGTCGTAGATCCCGCCTTGATAGGGGTAGGCCGTCGACAACTCGAGAATGATCAGCGAACTGGGCAGTAGGAAAAGCACGCACCCGAGGATCCACCACCCGACCACCGACACCCCCATGGCCGCGAAGTACGTGACGGTGGCGCCGACCATCGTCAAGAAGATGAAGGACACGAGGTCGTGGCGACCAAGCACTCTCCGTCGCGACGGATGGGTCAGTCCCTCGTTGAGAACGCTCGATGGCTCTTCGGTAGTACTGCTCATCGCGCAGAACCCTGACAGAAGATCCGACGTAACGAATCAACGGTGATAGCCCCTCCACCGGCCGCGATGCGATCGACGCGTTTCGATTGTCCCGGTGCAGCGTTTGACGAGAGCCTGTCCGAAGCCATTACGACCTGTCCAAGGAAGTGGCCTTCACATTCGCCAGTTCCATGGACGCCTCGAAGGCTGGCGTGAGCGTGCCACGCGATTCAATCCTTCGTAGGGGCCAGTAGACAACGGCCGCGACGACGAAGCCAACGTAGAACGAGATGTCGGCGCCGTCCATTGCCTTGGAGATTGGTCCGACCACCAAAGAGGTATCCATGAACGGAATCATCGCGCAGAATCCGACGACCAATGCAACCAGGGCCGACCACCCCTGGACCAGTCGGGAGAAGTCCATGAGGTGCGTAAGTCGCTCGTGGGTGAGCGACGTACGCACGTGGAGCCAGTCGATCACGAGGACTGCACAGAATGGGGCGATCCAGTACGAGGCGAAGAGAAGGATGTTCTCGAATCGTCCTGATGTATCACCTTGATGCAGCCAGAGAATCAGGAAGAACGCCAGAATCGTTGAATAGAGCGCGGTCCAGTTTCGCTTGATCCGTATTCCGCCCGCCTGGATGGCGAGTGAGCCGGAGTAGTCGTTCATCGCGTTGCTGACAACGGCTCCGAACACGATGGCGAGAAGCGCCAGGACTCCGAGGAAACCGCCACCCATCAGTTTCTGCACGCCACCTGCCGTCTGGTTGGTGAGCCACTTTGCTCCCGCGAGTCCGATGGTGTACATCCAGATGTAGGAAATCGCAAGTCCCCCGAGGGTCCAAAGGAAGATCGGAACAGAAGGCGTGTCCTTCTTCTGGTAACGCGAGTAGTCGGCCGCGTAGCTGGCCCAGCTGAAGCTACCGCTGAAAGCGATGGTTGACATCAGCACGAACATTGCTACTGCGAGATTCCCGTGCACTGTTGCGTGCATGGGGAGGTTCCCCTTGTCGAGAATTTTCCACGAAAGAATGACGTAGAGCACACCGAGGACGAGACTTCCCCATTTCTGCGCCTGGTGGATGACTTCGTAGCCGAGAAAGCCAATGGCACCCTCGAGAGCGAGAACGATGAGGACGCCGACGAAGAACGGGACATGGAAGAAGAGCTGTGCGGCTTCACCTCCAAACAAGCCCACCAGCCCGTCCCAGGCGACGGAACTGAGCCACTGCACCGCAGCGGGGACTGAAATGGTCTTGCCGAAGGGCAGGCGAGCCAGCGGCAGCTGGCCCATCCCGGTCTTGGGACCCCAGAGCGTCAGATACGCAACCGGAAGCGCCCCAAGGATGATGCCGATGACGATCGCAAAGAAACCGGACCAGAATCCGAGGCCCAACGTTATCGCCAGCGTTCCGACGAATACTCCGGAGAGTTGCATGTTCGGAGCGAACCACACTGTGAAATTACGCCACGATGCGCCATAGCGCGCATCTTCCGGGATGGGAGCCATCCCCTGGGACTCCGCTGCCCACTCGCCGTCGCGAGTCGGCCTCGAACCTTCGAATACGCTCTCTGACATCAGGCCTTCAGGATAACCGCAGTGTAAAAATCGCGAGCCATTGGGCCACGTCGCTCGAGAGCTCGCGTCGGCGGGCCGGCCAGTCCTTGATCTCATGGCGCTGATCCTTCGTGAGCGGCGCCGCGTTCGACGGGGCGGACCTCACGATGAGGGGAACGAAGTCGTCACCCAGGTGACAAGAGAAAAGGCCAACACAGCAGCCATTCTTTGCACATTCAAAAAGAATGCACCACGCGAAAATAACCCCGACACCTTCTGGAGCGTTTCTCTTGAGCGCCCAGTTTCCGGCAAATGGCTCACCACGAATTATGGGCAAGGCTAGCGAGTTCTCGCTCCCTATTCTTCAGTTTGAACTCTCACGCAATCAAGAATTCGAGCCAATGTTGATTTCGAAGAATAGTCCTTTCCATTGGACCTTCAGGATCGTCGCATCATGCGCCGGGGCGGGGCGGAACTCATATCGACCGACTCTTTCAATTCGTCCTCCACTGGTGCCACCCATCATTTGATACGAGGTTCCGCGGTCGTCAGATACTTCAATTGACCGAATCTCTGAACCAGTTCCGAAGGAAGCCACATCGATAGCGTCTTCAGCATTCGCACGTCCGGCAAGGGGAACCATGCGCCAAATAATCGCCCCCTTTACGTCATAGCGCTCGACGCCGAGAATCTGAAAACTACAGACATCGGGTAGTTCCTTCGCTGGTTGATTTGCTGGAACAAGTTCGATGAATTGAGACAAGGCTCCAGGCGTGGGCGTTCGATCGGTTGTCGGAACGTCCTCAGCGGAGCGAAATCGTGCGGAAGGATTACTGAAGGGAGCAAGAAACACGTCTCTCCACGTTGTCGCCTCATCACGGGTGATTGCTCCGACTCCGGTCAAACCATTCAAGAGGCCGTCGACGAACGATGCGGTGCCGTAGCGACCAAGTCGCTGCCACCGAGCGGAATCACTTGCCAGATCACTCAAGTAGAGATCGACGGCAATCTCCATAAGTGGGACGATACTGCGATAGTCGTCCACTGGTTCCCGGAAGCCCAAGCAGTCGTAGCTTCGTAGACCCGACGGTGACCGTTTTGACCGGCGCCCGACCACTTCGCTCCGGGACGCCATGCTTTACTGGTGACCAGCACCGCTCCCGGTAAGTCGCGAAGTAATTGATCCGCGCCGGCGGGCTGTGTAGCGAAGGAGAGAGATGAACTCCACATCGTTTCTGGTGAAGGGTGGCTCCATCTACACGATGGACCCTCGACAACCCTGGGCCCAGTGTCTCGTCGTGCGCGGGAACGAGATCGTCTACGTCGGTCCCGAAGCTGGTTCGGGGCCGATGACCGACAACGCGACCAACGTGATCGACCTTGACGGTGGTCTGTGCCTGCCCGGCTTCATCGACGCCCACGACCACTACGCGAACCTGGCGATGACGAAGGTCGGCGTTGACATCACCGGACTCACGGACCCCGACGTCATCGTCGCTCGCATTCGCAAGTACAGCCTTGACCATCCCGAGAAGCCATTCATCCAAGGCTTTGGGTGGGCCAACGCCACCTTCGATGGTGGCTCGCCCACCAGGGCTCTACTCGACCAGGCGGTCAATGATCGCCCCTGCGTAATTCTGAGTTGGCACGGGCACGACGGATGGTTCAACACGGCGGCGATGCGCGCCGCGGAGTTGACGCCCGGCTCACCAGACCCGGATCCGGGTGTGCAGTACTACCCTCGCGACCACGAAGGATGGCCAACCGGACACGCAGTGGAACCCGAGGCGATGATCCCGATCCTCGCCGCGATCGGTGCCGTGAGCTACGAGGGCCTTCGCGACGCGCAGCGGCTCACGATCGACGCCGCCCCATCCTGGGGCGTCACCTCGTACATGGAGGCCGGCGTCATCCTCGGGCCCAACGAGTACGCGGAGTTCGTCTATCAGGACCTGGTGGACCGGGACAATGCCGGGACGATCCCCCTACGAATCGTCGGCACCGTCTGGTCCCGCGAAGCCAGCGACGACCCCGCCGCGGTGGTAGCGACGCTCAAGGACTGGAACCATCGAATTCGTTCCGAGCACGTCAAGATCAGCGCGCTGAAGGTCTGGGCCGACGGAACCTTCATGAGCGGCGACGCCCTGCTGCTCGAGCCGCTGACCGACGATCCCACGCAAATGGACCGCGGAACCATGACCTTCACGAAGGAGCAGATCGAACGTCAGACCGAGTTGGCGCAACTCGCCGGCTTTGACATGCACGTTCACGTCGACGGGGACGGATCCGTCCGCGCCGTACTTGACGCCTTTGAGACGGTTCGATCAAAAATCGGGAACGAGGGTTGCCGCCACACGATCTGCCACAACACGCTCGTGCACCCGGACGATGTTCGCCGATTCGCCGAGTTGGGCGTGATCGCCAACTGCACCCCAATTTGGGGCACCGACTACGAGGGCCACCAGTACGACGTGTACGAGAGGCGACTCGGGCCCGCGAGGATGGAGGAGCGTCTCTACCCTTACGGCGACCTCGTGCGCTCGGGCGCCGTCGTCACGTACGGCGCCGATCTGCCGGGTTCGCAAATTCACGAAATCGCGCCGCTCATGCAGATCGAGGCCGCGCTCACGCGAAAGCGACCGGGACACCGCGACGATCGAGCCCTAGTGGAACGCCAACGGGTCGACCTCCACGACGCCCTGAGGAGCTACACAATCAATGGAGCATTCCAACTGCGTCTCGACGACGAAGTCGGCTCCCTCGAGGTCGGCAAGCGGGCCGACCTCACGGTATGGTCTCAGAATCTGTTCGACGTGGACCCCAGCGACATTCACACGGTGCCCCTCGTGTTGACCATGATGGACGGTCGGCTGACCTACGACGCCCGCAGCGATACGACAGTAGACGACTAACCAAACCGAGCCGTGATCAGCCCCACACGGGCCTATTGTCGTGACTTATTGCAGACTGGTTTTCGGCCGACTTACCGGGGCTAAGGCTGCTGAACTTCGTCTGGTCGCCTGGCTCGCGACCACTTCCAAGTTGATGACCGTGTTAATCCTTGGTTGCACTCGGAGTATGGATCAACTTCTTGTTCACGAACTCTTCGATGCCGTAGGGACCGAGTTCGCGGCCCACGCCGGACCGCTTCGTGCCACCGAAGGGCAGTTCGGCGCCGCCGCCCTCGGGCGCGTTGATCCACACCATGCCGGTATCGAGGCGGTCGGCCACGTCGAGCGCCAATTCCTCGTTGGCGCTGTAGACACTCGCGCCGAGGCCGTAGGGCGTGTCGTTCGCCAGGGCAACGGCCTCATCGGCATTAGCGACACGGTAAACCACGGCGACCGGTCCAAAAAGCTCCTCGCGGAACGCGCGCATCTCAGGTACTACGTCAGTGAGCACACTGGGTTCGAAGAACGCACCCGGTCCACTCACCCGACGTCCGCCGGTGCGCACGGTCGCGCCCTTGCTGACGGCGTCGTCGACTTGCTCTTGCAAGTTGCGCGCAGCCTGCTCGGACGACAGTGGGCCGTACGAGGTGTCCGGGTGAGTCGGGTCACCGGTCGTGCAGGACGCCATCGCGGCGGTGAACTGTTCGACGAACTCGTCATAGATGGCGTCGGCGACGATGAAGCGCTTTGATGCGTTACAGGCCTGACCGCCGTTCTCCATACGCGCGCCGACCGCCTCACCAACCACTGTTGCTAGATCGTCAGTGTCGAGGACAATGAACGGATCTGACCCACCGAGCTCGAGGACGACCTTCTTCAAGTTCTTTCCCGCAATGGCCGCGACGGCCGTTCCGGCGCGTTCGCTTCCGGTCACGGACACGCCAGCAATACGAGGGTCGGCGATGATCTCGGCGACTTGTTCGTTCGTGGCGAAGATGTTGATGTACACATCGGCGGGAAGTCCCGCATCGTGGAAGATCTGCTCCATCGCGAGCGCCGACTCGGGACACTGCGGCGCGTGCTTGAGCAGGATGGTGTTACCAATCATGATGTTGGGCGCAGCGAACCGGGCAACCTGGTAGTACGGGTAGTTCCACGGCATGATGCCCAGTAGCGCGCCGACTGGAGCTTTGCGAACCCACGCGGTGCCGCCCGTCTGGGATGCGAGAGGTGCGTCGGCCAACAGGGCCGGGCCCTGGTCGGCGTAGTACCGGTAAATGTCAACCACAAATTCAATCTCGCCCAGTGCTTCGGCGGTCGTCTTACCCATTTCACGCGTGATGACTGCGGCGAGCGCGTCGGCCCGGTCACGATAGAGATCGGCCACTCGATGCAATATCTTCGCCCGTTCGCTCTTCGCCGTTGTACGCCATGATTGGTAGCTCTCGTGAACGCGAGCGAGGACGTCGGCGATTGTGGCATCTGTCGCAGTCGGGAATTCACTCACGGTCTCGCCGGTGGCGGGATTGACGACTTGGTACAGGCTCATGATGAACTTCCTTTTTGAGTTGTGGCAGGGGGCCAAAGAACCCTCCTACCTTGCTAACAGTAAAACTATCGATCTGCTTCATTCACGACACCGTGGACCTCACGTCCACGGACCCAGGGGCATGGTGGCACCGCTCCTCAGTTCAGTGTAACGACGTCAATCGAGACGGGCCTCTTCGTCATGAAAGTCCTCAGACCAGCGCCGGCGATTTCGTTGCGAGAGACGTTTCGGAATCCGGACAGGCCTCATTGGAGACCTCATATTTCTCCACCACTCGACCAGATCGATATCGAACAACACAAATTCATGGAAATGAATACGGTTTCTTTAACCAGTCCGGCGCGCCAACCAACGAGAGTGAGGTAGTGCCACCTTGGGATCCAGTCGTAATTCGCTCCACGGATTCAACTTGTCCCGTCTCCTCACAGAACCTTCGCGAGGAACGATCGGGTACGTTCTTCTTTGACCCTTTCGGTCGAAAGATCAGATGAAGGCCCCTCTTCAATAACCACCCCTCGCTCCATAAAGACGAAACGGTGAGCAACCTCTCGGGCGAATCCAACTTCATGAGTGACCGCAATCATGGTCATGCCCTCGGACACCAGATTGCTAAGGACCGCGAGGACCTCGTGGACCATCTCTGGATCGAGCGCCGACGTCGGTTCATCACAAAGTAAGAGATGCGGTTCCATCGCCAGGGCACGAGCAATCGCCACTCGCTGTTGCTGTCCGCCTGAAAGCTCCCGGGGATAACTATCCGCCTTATTTGCCAACCCAACTCGAGTGAGCAGCGACATTCCCTTTTCAATTGCGTCTTTGCGGGGGGTACCCAAGACACCACAAGGAGCTTCAATAATATTTTCAAGGGCACTCATGTGTTCGAAGAGATTGAACTGTTGAAAGACCATGCCCACGCGTTGGCGCTGGCGCGATAACTTTCGTCCACTGACCTCGTTAAAGGTGTCGCCGACCCTCTCATAGCCAAGTGGATCTCCGTCAATGAACACGTAGCCATCGTCGGGACGCTCGAGAAAATTCAAACAGCGGATAAACGTCGACTTTCCCGCGCCCGATGGCCCGAGAATACAGACGGCCGTGCCTGGCTCGACAGTCAGACTGACCTGATCAACCGCCTTTTCTGCACCAAAATGCTTGGAGACTCTCCACGCCTCGAGAACTGGAACACTCATAGCGCCTCCGCAGGAATGAGTGCACTTCTATTTCCTCGACTTGGTCCCTGCATCACCTTCTCGAGCCACCACTGAATAAGCGTGAGTACTGAGACAATCACCGTGTACCAGATTGTTGCCACCACGAGGAGCGGTACCACCTGAAAAGTACGCGAATATATCTCTTGAACTGAATAGAGCAAATCAGGTACGGAGATGAAAGCCACGAGCGAGGTGGACTTGCACAAGTTGATGGTCTCGTTGGCGATCGGCGGAATGGCCATCCGGGCTGCTTGAGGTAAAACGACCCGCTTCATTATGCGCCATTGAGTCATTCCAAGCGCTTCGGCGGCTTCAGTCTGGCCCTTGGGGACCGACATGATGGCGGCCCTGATTACCTCGGAGGTGTAAGCCGCCTGCTGGAGTCCGAAGGTCAGAAACGCCGCGGTCATCGCGGTGGTGAAATCCCTCGTCATAAAGGTCACAAAGGATGGACCAAACGGGATTCCAATTGAGAGATTCGAGTAGAGGAGCGAGAAGTTATAGGCGAGTATCAACAGCACGAGCAACGGTATGGACCGGAAGAACCATACGTAGACGGCGTTGACTGCCCTTAAGACTCGGTTCTTCGAGAGTCGCATATTGGCCAACAGCGTTCCCAACACGACGGCAATAGCAATCGCGACGGCGGTGATGGTTAGTGTCCTCATTAGTCCCTGCATGACTGTCGCAGAGAACAGGTACTGTCCAACGACCGACCACTGGAGCGCGCTATTTCGTGCGAGACCCTGCACGACGAACAACAGGATGGCGACAGCGACCAGACCCGCGATGTTCGAGCCGACGTGTCGTCGCATCCGCCGACTGGTCTTGTCCAGATTGACGGTGGCTGAAGATGCACCGTCAGGCGAACTGCTGGGGAAGGGCTTATCGCCTGACGGTGCAGTCATCATGCTTCTTCTCGGTTGGGGGCTTCGAAGACCATTGACTACTTGGTGATATTCGGGTTGGGGTTCACGAGCGCCTTGGTCACCGCGTCCGCCTGTACGCCGTACTTGGCGAGGATGGCGTGGTACTTGCCGTTCGCGATAAGCACATTCAATGCCTTCGCCAGGGACTGAGCCAAGCCGTTGCCCTTCTTGGTGGCGATGCCGATGTAGACGTAGTCAAAGCTCGGGCCATCCAGTCGGAACTTCCCAGGACTTTGCACGTTCACGTAGCCCAGATTAGTTACCGTCGCCGTAGTGGCATTTGCCTGACCACTCTCGACCGCCAGTACTGCCGATCCCTGATCCGCGAAGGTGGTGACGGTGATTGGCTTGAGGCCCGCCGTCGTGCAAGCAGTTGAATAGCCCTGGAGAATCGGAATCGAACTATCGGCCGCCACCGTGGAAATGGTTAGCCCGCAGAGGTCGTTGGTAGTTGTACCAATCGCCGGCTGCGAGGCGAGCGACAGGAACTCGTAGTGGTCAGCGAGATACGACACCATGTCCAGGGTCTTTTCTCGCACGGCCGTGATGTCACTACCGGTGACCATGAAGTACGTGCCATTCTGAAGGCCCAAGAGCGAGTTCTCGAACGACGCCACTTTGAGCTCAACCCCGTGGTGGAGTGGTCCGCCGAGCGCCGTGCTCAAATCTGGGTCAATGCCAACGATCTTGTTCGAACTGGTCAGATACGCGTAAGGCGGGTAGCCAACCACCGCCGGAGACACCAAAGTCTGGTGGACAAAGGCCTTCGGCAAGGCCACGCTCGGCGACGCCGATGCTACTGAGGCGCCAACCAAAGTCGTTGCACACACCGCCGCCGCCATTACTGTCAATCTCCACTGCTTCTTGCGGTTATTCATTTAATAGCCTTTCTGTTGGATTGTGGTTGATGAAGAAGAAAATTGCTGAACGACGCAAGTGATTGACTCAGTCGCTGCGTCGAAGGGTCAGTTTGCGTGCGCCACTTAGACGGATCCCAGCGCAGGCCTCGGCAAAGGGTGCCAAGCCTTCGGTCACCGAAGCAATGATGTTGCAAGGCGTCCAGCCAAGGGGGCCAAAGATTCGTCCGCCGCTACCGTAGAAGAGGCCGATCTCCCACACCTCGCTCGTCAGACCAGCCATTTGGTTCGGCGCTTGGTAGTACCAGATGACATCGCCCGCGCTGGGAATCACTTGCTGGTTCTCTAGAGGAACATCAGTTGGTACGAAGGTTCTCGCCTCTTCGGGAAGGTCCAGCATGATCTCGGGACCGGCAAACATGGCGTGGGTAGCGAGCACGGTGACTGGAGTTGCGAGCGCCTCCCAGATCATGCGCGAACTGACGGGAGCGTCCGTCTCCTTCAACGGTGCAAATGCCGATGGTCCGTCTTCAAAATCAAAATAAAGGCCGCGTGTCATGGATTCAGTTCCTTCAATGTTGTAAGTGATTTCGGCCACTATACATATACTCGGCCATTCATGCAATCTAATTTGTGTTAATTCGCCATTAACTATCTCTAGAATACAGGAATCGGCATAATAAGTGGTCCCCGCCGTAGGGCCACAACGACAACAGCAACGTCCGCGACGCGACTGGCTCCATGCGTACCGAGATAGCCAGTCAAGAATTCGTACAGGGCATTTTCGTGCTCGAATAGGCAGTTGAGAAGTAATTGAGACGGACCGGTGGTCGCCACGCAGAATCGGACGGCGGAGTGAGTGGCAAGCGCCCGTCCCAAGGGCTCAACTTCTGCCGGCGCGGCTTGGATCCAGACGAGAACCTCCACTGTCAATCCAAAAAAGCTGGGGCTCGCTTCTGTTCGAATATGGATGGCTCCGGTTTCAAAGAGGTGGTTCAATCGACGCTGCACCGTCTGTGTCGACAGCCCCACAGACTTTGACAATGATGCGATTGACTCTCGACCGTCCTTTGCGAGTTCAGTGATCAAACTCCAGTCTTCCTTGTCAAGTACAACTGGATCTGTCCGCTCTGGATCCGAAACTGGAAGATCCATCAGCGACTCACACGCTTCTTCCGACAGTCCCCCGGCAGACCAGTCATAGCCCGTCCTGAAGTAGCGAAGCACCGTCGAGATGGTCGTGTCTTTCAGGCCCTCCAAAGAAGGAAGATCTCTGAACAGCAGCTCTCGACGCGAGTTGTCATCTGACGGAATCAGCATGCAGACAAGGTGGTCAGTTCCCTCGAGTACCGATACCGACGATGCGTCGTCCCGAGCCGCGATTTGGCTTCCGATCTCAAGAGACCGTCCGGGCTCGGTATACGCCACCAGAATCAAGGGGCGAACATTCCCTACTCGAGTCGTGTCGAGATACGTTGACACCCTCACGATACCGTCGTCAAGCATTGCCTGACCCCGCCTGGTTACGGTGCGTTCAGGTATATCCAAACAACGGGCAATGGCCCGCCAAGACGCTCTTCCATTGATCTGCAGCGCAACCGCAATCTGCCGGTCAAGCTCATCAAATTGACCGACTTCTGCCTTCGTCAGGTTATCGCCAGATGACATCACGAGGAAGGGTAGCACTCTGATTTAGGTCCAAGTGGATCAATTCCATCCGAGGAGTCAGCTCAACGAATGCGAACCTAGTGGCAGAGTGCGACGCGACGAAACGTCCACCCAGCAGGGAGTCTTCCCAAGGTACCGGGATCGAGACCCAGGCGGCCCACCCGTAACGCCAAGGACTCAGATAAGGCTCAGACAATTCGCCTCGAATGAATCCCACGCGTTGTCCCACGGTCGAGCCAATTATCGCGCGATGAGCAGATTCAGCTGCCTTGCGCTAAGGAGATCACATGAATCTTCGAGCGATCGATACGCATCAGTTCATGACGTCGCCTGCTGGCGATGGCAGCAAAGTCTTAGACAGTCAGTCCCGCTCGGAGGACATTCAGCAACCTCTTTCTTGTGTTGTTATCGATTTGAAGCGATTCACAATCTGGTTACTATGACGTTAATCATCTCAACTCGCGCCGGTTTGAAGGGGAGGAACTCTATGTCCGCCAGTGACCAGGAAACGGTGATCTTCGAGGTTCGAGATCGTAAGGCGTACCTCACGCTGAACCGTCCCGAACGACTGAACGCGATCACGCACGAAATGGCGCGAGCCATTCGTGAAGGGGTTGAGCGCGCCAACGAGGACCCGCGTGTGCACGTCATCGTGCTTCAAGGAGCTGGACGAGCTTTCTGCTCCGGCTACGACCTGACGGTCTACGCCGAAGAGGGCGAAAGCTTTCAGCCACCGGTATGGGATCCGATCAAGGACTTCAGACTGATGAAGGCCAACACCGACGACTTCTTTAGTTTGTGGCGATCGCTCAAACCGACCATCGCCAAGGTACACGGTTACGCGGTAGCTGGTGGCAGCGACATCGCGCTGTCCTGTGACTTGGTAGTGATGGCCAACGAAGCCAAGATCGGCTACATGCCTGCTCGCGTGTGGGGCTGTCCTACGACGGCAATGTGGGTGTACCGGCTCGGAGCCGAACGCGCCAAGCGGATGTTGCTTACCGGGGACACCATCGACGGTCATACCGCTGCAAAATGGGGCCTGGTTCTCCAAGCAGTTCCTCAAGCCAACCTCGACGACCAGGTCGAGAAACTAGCGGATCGGATCGCCGGAGTGCCGATCAACCAGTTGGCAATGCAGAAATTAATGATCAACCAGGCCTTCGACAATATGGGGCTCCACGGAACTCAAATCCTTGCCACGCTCTTCGACGGGATTACGCGCCACTCGCCCGAGGGACGATGGTTCCAGGAATTCGCGCAGGAACACGGCTTTCCCGCGGCGGTCAAGTGGCGTGACTCCGGCAAGTGGATTCCTGATGGTGGCGGTCCAATCCCCACTGTCGACCAGCTCAGCGATGATGACCAGCAGCGATCATGAACACGTCGAGCGCCTCATATCTCCCTGCGGATGTCACCGTCGGGATTCTGGACTTGACCGTAGGCGGTCTGCTGCGAGAGGCCAGTTCCGAGGAGCCCGCCCGGACCGCACTGATTGAAGTCACCCCGCTCGGCGGCCCCGCGATGGTGGAGGGCGTCCCCACGAGCCCGAGAAGGTGGACCTACGCAGAGCTGCTCGCCGAAGCAGAGCAGGCCGCTCAGTGGCTCCTCACGAAGTTCGCACCAGGCGAGCACGTCTGCGTGTGGGCGCCCAACATCGCGGAATGGGTCATCCTGCAGTACGGCGCAGCCTTGGCGGGGCTGGTTTTGGTTACGGCCAACCCGGCCCTGCGCTCCGCGGAGCTGGAGTACATCCTCAACCAGTCAAAGTCCGTTGGAATTGTCTACGTCGACACTTTCCGCGGCACCGACATGGCCGCGATCATTGACGCGGTACTCCCGCGAACGTCACGTGTGCGCGAGGCGATCAGATTCGCCACCTGGAACTCTGAGGTACGTGGCTTCACCGGCCAGGAACGCTCGTTGCCGACCGTGTTGCCAACAGATGCTGCGCAAGTGCAGTACACATCAGGCACCACTGGATTCCCTAAGGGCGCCATGCTGCACCATCGCGGGCTCATCACGAACGCAGCCTTTGTACATCGACGCGCCGAGTTCCCTCGTTTTGGTGTCTGGGCTACTGCACTTCCGCTCTTCCACACTGCCGGATCGGGCATGTCGGTCCTGGGAACCGCTGCCAGTAGGGGCACATTGGTATTAATCCATCTATTTGAACCCAAGCTCGTGCTAGAGGCACTTCAGGATTGGAAGGCCGACCTCTTCGGTGGCGTACCGGCCATGTACGCCGGACTTTTGGCCAACCCTGACTTCGACAAGTATGACCTGACCTCTGTAATGGTGACGGCCTCTGGAGGGGATGCGGTGCCATCCGCCATGATCCGCGAAGTTGAGCGACGATTCGGCTCACGCTTCACCACCGTTTACGGCCAGACCGAACTCAGTCCCATCCTCGCCCAAACGAGTCCGCATGACACTGACGACGATAGGTATACGACCACCGGTCGCCCGCTCTGGCAAGCCGAGATCAAGATCGTAGACGCAGGCAGCGGATTGACCGTCAGCAATGGCGAGCAGGGCGAAATCTGCGCACGCGGCTACCAGTTGATGCTCGGCTACTTCGACATGCCGGACGAAACTCGCCAGACCATCGACGCCGAAGGTTGGCTGCACACCGGTGATATCGGCACGCTGGACTCTCGTGGGTATCTGCGCGTAACCGGTCGCCTCAAAGACATGATCATTCGCGGGGGTGAGAACATCTACCCGCGCGAGATCGAGGCGAACCTTATTGCTCATCCAGGCGTCGCTGGAGTTGCCGTGATTGGCGTCACCGATGAAGTCTGGGGAGAGTCGATCGTCGCCATAGTGATACCCGCCGACCCTGCGAAGCCCCCGCCACAGGAGGACCTGCGTCAATTTGTCCGACAACATCTGGCTCCGCACAAGACACCGCAACATTGGTATCTGGCATCGGCACTTCCAGCCAACAGCATGGGCAAGATCCAGAACTACCTTCTGCGAGATCAAGTCAGCAGCGGATCACTCCCCGAACTCCCGTAGTCCCAAGCCCTCGAATGAATGAGGCCTGCTGAACACTGACTTCTAATCGTTCGTCTTCTTATCGGCGACTGTTGTTGCCCGGTTTGATTGGCACATTGCCTTGAAGGCTTCGCGTCCTTAGTGCCCGTGGAGTGCCCGCGACCAAAAAAGCAAAGAACTGGTCACCAGAAACACCAGTTGATGAGAGCTTCTCATCCCCGGATTGAAGGTGGGAGAGGTGGTTCGAGAGGCTCATCGGATTTGGCTCTTGACCCCGGGCAAGATGGGCCAGCAGCACAACGACAACAAGATGCGGATGCTCCACTACGAGTACAAGAGCCTTGAAATTCCTTGCGCCCCTCACGGTTGGATGGAAGAGTACCGAAACGCCTGGCATCTACTGGAGAAGAACTAACGACTTCCTCAGAATCGCTATTTCAATCGAATAGGGATGTCAAGGCATTTGCTCGAATCCGACCGCAGGTGTATCCCGAGAGTATGTGCATATACCGCTCTAGAGTGAGAAACAGTGTCCGGTCCAGAAGATCTTCTCGGGAAGTTAATCAAGAATCTCGTTGCGCGAACCTCGGGATGGACGGTTCTTGCAATCGCGCTGATTCTTTATCCCGGCGTTGGACTTCTTCTCCCGGTCTTGCTGGGCATGTCGAAAGTGTTCCTGATTGAATTCAACACTGTTGGTGTCGTGCTGGCGATGGTACTGGGGATGGGTTGGCTCGACGCTCAGCTCATAGCAAGCGAACGACGGAGACTTCTTGAGTGGACGAGCAACCTTCGACTGCTGGATTCGACCGAATTCGAATGGCTGGTAGGCGAGATGTTCCGAAGAGAAGGCTGGACGGTCCAGGAAACGGGACGAAGCGATGGACCCGATGGGAACATTGACTTGGTGCTTGTGCGTGATGGTCAACGCTCCGTGGTTCAGTGCAAGAGATGGAATTCCTGGGTCGTCGGCGTGGATGAAATTAGAAACTTTGCCGGCACCCTTATGCGGGAAAAACTGTCGGCCAAGTCTGGTATCTATGTGACGCTTTCGAGTTTTGGAAAGCAAGCGCGCGCTGAAGCAAATGTTTTGGGTATCGAACTCATCGATTCTGATGCTCTCTTGGCCAGAATTGAACGGGTCCGGCGCGCTGAGCCATGTTCATCCTGCGAAAAGCCAATGGTTCTCGCACATTCGATTCACGGATGGTGGCTGAGATGCGTTTCTACCGGCTGCAATGGAAAGCGTAACTTGAGCCGAGAACCCGGGCGAGCTCTCGATCTTCTTCTAGAGAGTTGATACTTCAATATCGAGCCACAGGGCACTCGTCGAATGACACTTCTTGACGCTGTTCAGGCTTCTACGACCTCGAATCAATGGCTCTTCGTTCTGAACGGTGCCCGTCGGAATCCCTCCGGACATGCGAAACATTACTGGGGCGGTTCAACATTCAATTCGAAGTTCGAATGACTTTCCATCCGCGTTCTCAAACCGCATAACCCCGACGACGCCGGAACCGAGTTCATGTAGGCAATTTTGTAGCCTAAGTCCCAGATTCGAGAGAACTTCCTCGGACGTCGGTGGACGAGCAGATGTCTCTGACCAGGAGAGATGGACCTCCAGGGACGCCCTCGGACGGCCCAGATCGGTTCCTAATGTACCGGGATCGATACCCGCAACGCGTAACCAGGACGCAGGCGCCTAGACGTCGATTGACGCGTCCTCAACGCGCGGGTCGGTTCACTTACGCGCGGCTCGCAACAAAGACCGGAATCTCGCGTGAGGTCTTCTCCTGATACTCCGCGTACGAAGGGTACGCCTGCACGGCGCGACCCCACCACAGCGTTCGCTCGTCCCCGCTCACTTGCCGGACCTCGACGTCGAAGGGCTCAGTCCCATCTTGGAGCATGATGTCACCAGGATGTGCAAGAAGGTTGTAATACCAGACTGGGTTCTCAGGTGCTCCGCCCTTGGAGGCGACGAGGGCGTACTCGCCGTCGTGTTCGACGCGCATGACAGGGGTCTTTCGAACCTTGCCGCTGCGATTACCGCGAGTGGTGAAGATGACGATCGGCAGACCCGTATCAAGCAGGGTGTTCGCGCGCGCGCCACCAGACTCTTCGTACTCAGCGACCTGATCGCGCACCCACTGCGAGGGACTCGGTTCGTACTCACCATTAATGGGCACGGTATAACTCCAACGTCGGCGCATGAATAGTCACAAGGACCCCTCTCCTCGATAGGACGGCAGCAATTCGCCCCACTACCAATGGTAAAACCCCGTGGACAGAAACGCAACTACCGGGCCAATTGAATAATCAGACACGAGTGCAGCCGAACTTCCTCGCAACTCGAACAAGACGTTTGGATGCTCGTGCGCTCCTTCATTGCGTGATTCATGTTTGTTTTTACCATGAGTAACTCGTACGTCGGTGTTGGCGCAACTTGTTACTTCTATGCCAATAGCTTTCGGCGCGTAGTGGAGATTCTGGTCGAAACTAACTTCAGCTCACTGAATTGGCCCTGCGTGACTTGTCGTCAAGCAACATGAGGGCTTGTCCGGACGGTCTACGACCGGAGTGTCAGGGCTCCCCGATCCGGTGACGGTTGTCCTTGCCGTATCGCGATTGCAACTCTGATAGCAACGCTGAATCTGAATACGCGGGTCAGTCAATATCCGCTGAAGTCCGGTGATGAGGGCTGTAACCAATCCAACATGGCCGCTACCCGCCGAGCCGTCAAGCCTTCGTCCACTCGGCATTGGAGTTCCTGAAGGGCGCAATGGCGATAGCAACAATCACAACTGCGACGAGGGCAACGAGAAGGGGATAGTAGATCGCGACGTGGAGCACCAGAACTGCACCAATGAGACCACCAACGAACATGCCCGAAATAGCTACAATGCGACGTCCGAACTTCGATCCCACTCCGCCCACCACGGTCTGATCCGCCGCAATGCCCGTGATCGTGAGAGTCAACACGGTGGTGGTGAGATCGGGCACGGCCAACTTACGTGCGACCGCGTTCTGTAGGCCCATCGCAATACCGAGTACCCCAATAAGCGCGTAGCGGTAGCCCCCTGAGACCAACCGTGGCGACAGGACTGCGAGCACGACCGAGGCGCCAAAGAACCACGCTTGGATGAATGTGGCGAGACTGAGAAGCTGGCCACGGTGATGAGCGAACAGGGAGTTGAGCCTCCCGCCAAACGCAGCACCCACAATGAAGGCGCCAATGGCTCCCAACGATGCGGTGATCGAGAACCCCTGGGCACCGGCAAGAGCGAATCCCAAGAATACGATGTTGCCCGTCATGTTGGCAACGAAGACGTGCCCGAGGGTGAGGTAGCTAAAGGCGTCAACGAGTCCTGTCGTCAGGGTCATAATCACCAGCAGAGGAGGAAGGGGACCGTGTGTGGCGTCGTGGCCAGGCACCAGCGTATTTCGGACGTCAACGAGAAACGACTTCATAGAAATCTCCTGGTTCCACAGATCGCGGACACTTTCGTCGATGTGAGTCTAGGAAGAGATGATCCTTACAGCTCAGCGTTTCTCATCCGTCGAAGCGTTCAATGTGGTGCGCCGGCAGTGAATGGGACTACCAGCATCCCTCTCTTGATCGACGCTGCCGGGATCAAGACCCGGGTAGGCCAACGGTGCGAGATGCGACCTCCCAAAGATCATGAGCCAACGTTGCGTCGCGTGCTTGGTTGGTTCCCTTCGAGATCTTCTTGTCCTTGTAGTACTCCCCGGACGTCCAGTCCTGATCCGGCTTGGCGGTGGCGAGCCACACCATGGTCTCGGCACCCTTCGCGGGAGAACGGAGAAGATGCTTGATGAAGCTGGTGTAGACAAAGCTGAAACTTCCACCAAACTCAGAGTAGAAACTGGTTCGCACCACGCCCGGCTGAAATGCGGCTGCGCTAAGCCCTGCTGCATGGTGTCGCGCATGCAGTTCCTTGGTAAAGAGGATGTCCATGAGTTTGGCCCTACCGTAGGCGCGCTGGGCCGTGTAACCATGCTCGAGCGTCAGGTCGCCCAGATCAAGCGTTCCAGCTCCCCTGCTCGCGAGGCTCGAGGTGGCAATGACGGAAGCCTTCGAAGCGATCAGTGTGTCGAGCAAGAGATTCGTGAGAAGGAACGGTGCGAGGTAGTTCACCTGCGTCGTGAGTTCGTTCCCATCGACCGTAAGCTGGCGAGCTCCCATCACGCCGCCGGCGTTGTTTATCAGCACATCAATCCGTGGAAGCTCCGCTTGAAGTTGCGTAGCCAAGGTCCTCACGTCCTCTAATTTCGCGAAGTCAGCAAGGTAGTGGGGAGCGCCGATTTCGCGCGCCAGCTTCTGCGTCTTCTCGGGGGATCGGCCGACAATGACCACGCTGGCGCCTTGACCCCTCAACAGCCGTGCGGCTGCTGCTCCGATGCCGTCACTGGCGCCGGTGATGACAATGACCCGTTCAGCCATGGAAACTTCCTCTCTCAGTGCGATGCTCCGCAGGTGGACTCACCTGTAGGGAAATGGACACCGGCTTATTCGCTCGTGCTGCCCTGCGCTGCAGCGGCTGTATTTCCAAACGGCTCGTCGAACATCGGGGCCAGCATGGCCATTGCCTCGCGCAACGTCGAGGCCGCTCCAAGGTCTGAAGAACTCGCGCTCCACACCTCGAGCGATGTGCGCAGCGTCGTGAGGATCGCTGCCGCGACCAATTGAATCCGCAGGCTCTCGGGTACCAGACTCATCCGGCGCGCGAGCACCTCGGCGAGCAGATCTTGATTGCGGCGTGTCTCTTCGAGCCATCGCGCCCGCAACTGAGTGTTGCGCGCCAAGAGCTCTTCGAACGACCGCAGTGCCTTCGGATCCACTTCTTCAACCTTGGCGACCAGAACTGCATCCAGTGAAGTGATGAGTGACTCATCCGCTGGGCGCTCATCAAGGTCCGCGACAACGTCGGACCAAGTGGTCCGGACCATCCCGATGATCACGTCACCTTTGGTCGGAAAGAGGCGATAGAAGGTTCTTGGCGAAACCTCAACAGCGGCGGCGATGTCCTCGACGGTCGTTGCGTCGTAGCCATTGTCTTCGAAGAGTTGGGCCGCGGCTTCCGCCAACTCACGACGCACACGCTCCGTGCGGCGCGCGACCAGATTCTTCGAAGGCTTGGAAGCGACAGTCCCTGACATGTTCAAATTATAACAGAATCTGCCTGTTGGCACTCTATGAATAGTACTGGTTTGCGCCTATCTACAGATTATGCCAGAATCTCCGAATGGCCCCTCGTGACAAAGCCGTTGCACCTCGTAGGGAAGCCATGACACCTTCGAGCCATCTTTCAACCAACGGGATGCAACATCGTTGGCTGGTCCTCGGGGTTATCGCCGTCGCCCAGCTCATGGTGGTCCTCGACAGCACGGTGGTCAACATCGCGTTACCGTCAGCGCAGAAGGCACTGCACTTCACGAATGGCGACCGCCAATGGATCGTCACCGCGTACGCGCTCGCCTTTGGAAGCCTGCTGCTACTCGGGGGCAGGCTCGCCGACCGTTTCGGTCGCAAGTTGATCTTCATTACCGGATTAGTTGGATTCGCCGTCGCTTCAGCCGTTGGTGGCGCGGCAACGAGCTTTCTCATGTTGGTGGTGGCGCGAACCTGCCAGGGAGCGTTCGGGGCGCTGCTCGCCCCCGCGGGGCTGTCACTGCTGACAACGACCTTTCCCGACCAGAAGGACCGCGGCACCGCGTTCGGCGTGTACGGAGCAATTGTCGGCTCGGGTGGTGCGCTCGGGCTCCTATTAGGTGGCGTCTTAACCCAGTACCTGTCGTGGCGCTGGTGCCTCTACATCAATCTTCTCTTCGCCGCGATCGGCACCATCGGAGCCCTGTTGCTGCTTCGTCATAATCCATCGAGGCAGCACCCCCGGGTGGACCTGCCGAGTGCGGTGACCATCTGCGCTGCGATGTTCTGCGTGGTCTACGGATTCTCGAACGCCGAGACGCACGGCTGGACGGCTCCGTCCACGTGGGGCTTCATCGTGGCCGGTCTGGGGCTGCTCGCGACGTTTGTCGTCCTTCAGTCGCGGGTCGCAAACCCCCTGCTGCCGCTACGAATCATTCGCGATCGCAATCGAGCCGGTTCATACCTGGCGGTATTCCTCGCCATGGCCGCCGTCTCAGGGGCATACCTCTTCCTCACCTACTACTTGCAAGCCACGCTCGGCTACTCACCGGTCACCACTGGTTTTGCGTACATGCCTCTTATGGCGGCGGCGATGGTCGCGGGTATTGCCTCGAACGTCGTGCTCCTGCCACGAACTGGGCCGAGACTTCCGGTCGTCGTTGGCATGCTGCTCGCGGCGACCGGCATGATCTGGCTCACTCGAATCGGGCTGCACTCGAGCTTCGCTTCCGCGCTGCTCGGGCCCCTTGTTCTCATGGGCCTGGGTCTCGGCTTAGTCATCGCACCCGCGAACAACACCGCAACGTTCCGACTGCCGCCGGCAGACGCAGGTGTCGGCTCAGCAATGGCCAACACCCAACAGCAAATCGGACTATCCCTCGGGACCGCCCTACTCAACACCATGGCGGTGAGCGCCACGACGCACTACCTCATTTCAAACGAGAGACTGGCCACTCGGCCCCTCTACGCAAAACTTGTTCGCCTCGCGGCAGTGGACGGTTACATCACCGCATTCTGGTGGGCAGCCGGTATCTTCGTAGCCGGCGCAATCATTTGCGCAATGTTGTTCCGTCCGGGCGTACTCGCCGGGCAGGGAGATTCCACGCAAGTGGCCGTCCTCGACGGATAGCGAGCCTTGGCGATAGACGAGGGGACTCTTCGACCAGTTCGACCACCGACGACGTTCTAGCTCACCGTTGAAGCCGCCCTCTTAGAGAGCGCTCCCCGTGACCAGTCCTTCCAAGACGGCTTCTTCGACGGTCCGCGGCGCCATGCAGTCGCCCACTCCCAGCGCGTGCATACCGAGATCCTGCAGGCCCGTGAGCAGGCCCGATACCGACTGGTGGCCGCACGAGAGCACCACCCCCGAGATCCCCTCGATCAATATCGGCTCTTCAGTCAGGACGTGCTGCAGGTACGCGGTATCGCTGTCGACACCGAAGAGACGCACGAGTGGCACCACGGTTATCCGCTCGCGCGCCAGCGCGGCGAGTTGGGCGTCGCGCACGTACTGCTGCAGGGCTCCCCCGGCGCCGTAGCCGTTCACGCAGAGGGTCACCCGGTGACCCTTTGCGGCGAGCACTCTCGCCACACCGATTCCGATCCAGTCCCCGCGCCAATCGACGACGACGACGTGACCCCCGGGGGGCGTCTCGCCGCGCAGCACCTGCCAGGCGTCGAGCACCACCGGCTCGCCCATCAGCTCGATCGTCGGGCGGTACGGCGTCGCCCCGGTCGCTACGACCACCACGTCGGCGTCAGCGTCGACCAGAAAATCGAGGTCGACCATGCTCCGCGTTACGATCCGCACGCCCGCGCGCACCGCCTCACGGTGCAAGTTCATGGCGGCCCCGCCGAACTCCTCGCGCCCCGGCAGCGCCTGAGCCAGCAGTATCTGCCCGCCCAGCTGCCCGGTGGCTTCGTGCAGTGTGACCACGTGGCCCCGCTCGGCGGCAACGGCGGCGGCCTTCATCCCCGCCGGACCCCCGCCCACCACAATGACGCGGCGGCTCTTCGACGCCCGCACCCGCTGGCCGTAACGGATCTCCCGGCCGGTTTCGGGGTGCTGGATGCACGAGATCGGATAGCCCGCGTGGAAGTGACCAATGCACGCCTGATTGCAGGCGATGCACGCACGGATATCGTCGTCCTGGCCCGCAGCGGCGAGGCGCGGCAACTCCGGATCGCAGATCAGCGCGCGGGTCATGACACACGCGTCGGCCCGGCCCTCGGACAAGATCCGCTCGGCTTCCTGGGGCTGGTTGATCCTGCCCGCCACGAGCACCGGCACGCTCACGAGCGCCTTCACGCGCGCCGACAGCGGCGCGGTGTAGCCGTTCGCAAAGTGCATCTCGGGCGCGATGTGGTCCGAACCGGCGAACGCGGCCGATGTGCCGGTCGTGATGCTGAGATAGTCCACCAGACCTTGTTCGGAGAGTTGCACCGACGCGTCGAGCGCGATCTGCGCGTCCAGGCCCTGCGGTTCGTGCTCGTCAATGGAGATACGCATACCCACGACGAACTCGGCTCCCACGCGTTCGCGTACCGCGCGAAGGACCCGCTCCAGAAACCGCAGGCGGTTCTCAGGGTTGCCGCCGTAGTCGTCGTCGCGCAGGTTCACGTGGGGATTGAGGAACTGGGCGGGCAGGTAACCGTGGCTCGCCACGATCTCCACCCCGTCGAGTCCAGCTCGCTGCAATCGAGACGCGGCCTGCGCGTAGCCCTCGATGATCTCGTCGATCTCGCTGATTCGCAGGGCGCGCGGCATCACGTGGAAGCGTTCGTTGGGCACCGCGGAAGGGGCGAGCGCCACCGGGCTCGATCCGTCCTGGGACTCCATGACTTCGCGGCCGGGATGGAACAACTGACCGAAGATCTTCGTCCCGCTCGCGTGCACCGTCGAGGCCAGCTTCTGATAACCGTCGATACAGGAATCGTCAATCGCCATGAGCACGTGCGCGGTGTAGTGGGCGCTCTCGTGCACCCCGGCCACCTGGGCGACGATGAGACCCACCCCGCCCTGGGCGCGCGCGGCGTGATACGCGATCAACTGATCGGTGATCCGTCCGTCATCCACCATCACCGTGTCGTGACCCGAGGAGACAATCCGATTCTTGATGGTGCAAGAACCGATTGCCAATGGGCTGAAGAGATGCGGATACCCGGTCATTACCTCACTCGCCCTGCACTGGGAGCGCCGGTTCGAGCCCGTCCACTGGTGTGTCGAGCGGACTGAAGTCGCGCATGGGGAACCCCGCCTTCTCTTGGATTGTCTGGCGCCACACGTATGAAATTAGCCCGATCACGATCACGCTCAGCGATATCATCTGCTCGGTCCTTCCGCCGTACCCGACGAGTCCCGGGTTCGAGAAGCCGACCACGATCATAACGGCGTTGAAGATCGCGAGTACGCCGGCGACGAACAACCAGGACCGCTGCAACCGCAGGGGGCGAGCAAGATCGGGGTGCGTGTGGCGCAGCAGCAAGAAGCCGGTGAGCGCGAAGAAGACCGACAGCAGGTAGCCGAGATTGCTCGCGAAGATGATCCCGGCGACGTTGCTCACGAGAAAGAGCACGAGGAGGTTGAAGACCAGGTCCACCGTCATGCCCCGGGCCGGTTGATTGTGCCGGTTCAACTTCTCGAGTTGGCGAATGGTGAGCCCGTGCTCGGCCATGCCGTACAGCGCGCGCCCCGAGTCGCTGGTTGCCGAGCCGAGCGCGATGAACTGGGCGGCGCAGATGATAGCGATGATGAGGCCGCCGAGGTGGAACGGGAGGACCTTCGAGACGACGGCGACGAGATACCCGATCGGGCTGCGCTGGATCTCGCCGATGCCAACGGTTCCCGTCATGACCGTCGTGCTGGCGGCGACCACCACGATCATGATGAGCGACGAACTCAACAGCGCTCGGGTCACGTCGCCTGGACGCTTGAACTCGGGAGCGAACATCGCACAGATCTCGGTGCCGTACGAGGTCCACGACGCCACGAACGCCCAGGTGAGCAGTAGCTTCCAGGTCGACCAATCCCCGTTGCCCGCGGCGAATGTCAGGAGTGAACTGTGAAATTTTCCAGTCACCAGTGGTCCGATGAGGCAGACGGCCGCGAGAATCGCGAGGGTGATTCCGATCGCCAGGTTGGCGTTGATCACCACTCGTAGACCAGAGATATTCATCACGTAGACGAGGATCACCGTCGCCGCGGCGATGAACGTCGGGAGACCGACGTGGTTGCCAAGGATGACGAAGGCCCACGTCGAATGGGAGAACCACTCGGCCTGGATGAGATCGCCAATGACGAGCGACACCACCGCGAGTGTCAGTGACCATCCAGCCCAGTAGCCGATCCCGAGAATGGAACCGAGCGGCTTGACGTAGCGCTGCCAGGCCTTGCTGGCGTACATCGCAATCCCGCCCGATGCATTGGGGAACATCTCGGCCATCTCGGCGTAGATGAAGTTCTGCAAGAGCGCGATGATGCTCGTCCCACCCCAGACGAGGAGTGCCCCCCATGCCCCGAGCGCCCCGATCTCGTAGCCAATGAGCGTGAAACCGCTCATCGGAATGACCAGCGCCAGAATCACCCCGCCTCGCGCGCTGAGCGTTCGCTTGAACGCGCCCTGCTCACGATTGAATGGTTCGATGAGGCTGGGTTGTATTTCCTCAAACATGACGCGATGCCTCCTGGTTTGGTTGAAGCGGTACGACGACGTTCGGCACCAACGAGTGCGCAGCGGACCATGGGTTCGACGCCGCGCAGCGCGCGTCGGGCCATTGAATCGAGTGGGTGAAGGGTGACGTCACGGACGTGCGCCTAACATCCTGACGCGCGAAGCTCTCATGAACCTCAGCCGTGGCGGCAGCTTCGCGTACTGGTCGATGGTGGCTCCGACGAGCCTCGCGCCCTCGACTGTCAACGTCACCCTCGTCAACGTTCCGCGTAACCGGAATCTTTGAGTCTGTAGTTTCCTGCCTCTTCATCGTCCCCCCCAGATCGATGTACAGCCACTTCAGGTTTATATGCAGTCACTTCAGTTCTCTATACAGAGACTTCAGTGAGTGTATTCATACCATAGTTTCTGAAGTGCAGCTGTGCTCACCCGAGCGAGGAGCCGCCGACCAACTCAAGAAGTTGGTGATCCTCGAGCGAATCTGCCATGGCCGTGGCCCAGCTGGGGCGTCAGAAGGCAGTGATTCTCTAGAAGAAGTAGAGCCGCGACAGCGAAATAGATTCGGCCGGTTCTGACGCCACTGGCTCGCCATTCAGAACAACCGCTCCGGTAGAGGGATCAACCTCCACGTCGCCGAGCATGGTGTTGCGGACCATCGCCTTCGGTCCGATTCCCCGAGTTCCCTTCACCGCGACTCGCCGTCGTGACGTCGGCATCTGATCGACCGCGCCACCCAGTGACGCGCCCGCCACAAAGGCCACGGACAGTTCGGCAGCGGTGGCCCCCATGCCGCCAAACTGGGGTCCAAAGACCAATGGTTCGGAGGAATCAATCGATGCGTTGGGGTCTCCGGTCACTCCCCAGGCGGGAAAGCCGGCCTTCAGAACGAGCGAGGGTTTGGCCCCGAAGTACTTGGGATCCCACAGAACGAGGTCAGCCAACTTCCCGACTTCTATCGATCCGATCTCGTGGCTCATTCCGTGGGCGATCGCCGGATTGATAGTCAATTTCGCCAGGTAGCGCAGGATTCGCTCGTTGTCGTCGG